>Ga0233434_1002816_pt1 | contig 14703 bp, 12 predicted proteins | sample SI_122_August201_4_FD_182738 | JGI IMG/M metagenome (GOLD analysis project Ga0233434, IMG submission 182738) | Seawater microbial communities from Saanich Inlet, British Columbia, Canada - SI_122_August2016_120_MG | ecosystem: Environmental > Aquatic > Marine > Inlet | place: Canada: British... | reverse complement strand
AACATGAGCCACGAGATCCGCACGCCGATGAATGCGATCCTCGGCTTCTCGGAGATCCTGGCAGGCTTGGAGAAAGACGTCCAAAAGCGCCAGTATCTAGACTCGGTGCGCACGAGCGGCAAGTCACTGTTGGGCCTGATCAACGACATCCTCGACCTGTCGAAAGTAGAGGCGGGCAAGCTCGAGCTGCAGTACAAGGCGACCGACGCGAAAGCCCTGTGCAACGAGCTTGAGCAGATCTTCGCTCAGAAGACGCAGGAACAGGGCATCGATCTGATCATCGAAGCCGATGACCTGCCGGAGGCCATCGTCGTCGACGAGCTGCGCCTACGTCAGATCCTCGTGAACCTGACCTCGAATGCGATCAAATTCACCGAGTCGGGGCACGTGAAGATCAAAGCGACCTCGGAGCCGACCTCGGAGGGCACGACGGTGCGCTTCGCCGTCGAAGACTCGGGGATCGGCATCCCGGCCGATCAGCAGGACAAGGTCTTCGGCGCCTTCGAACAAACGACGGGGCAGAGCGCGGCCAAGTTTGGCGGCACCGGGCTGGGCCTGGCTATCTCCAAGCGTCTCGCGCAGATGATGAATGGGGACATCACGCTCACGAGCGAAGTGGGCACGGGCAGCACGTTCACCGTCGAACTGCGCGACCTGGCGGTGGTGTCGAGTGATGAGCTCGCATCTTTGGACGATGATGCTGCAGAGATCGCCAGAGTTGGGTTCGAGCCAGCCAAGGTGCTGGTCGTCGATGATGTGGAGTACAATCGACTTCTCGTGAAAACCTATCTCGCCGGCTATGGGTTTGATCTCATCGAGGCGTCGAGCGGGGAGGACGCATTGGCGATGTGCGCCAGTGACCATCCGGATCTCGTGCTGATGGATTTACGCATGGAAGGAATGTCCGGGCTCGAGGCGACAGAGGCTATCAAGGCCGACGCAGCCCTGAGTGACATTGTCGTGATCGCTCACACCGCCGCCGCAATGAAGGAAGAGGAGGATCAGATCAGCCAGATCTTCGATGGCTACCTGGTCAAGCCTGCGAGCAAGACAGATGTCGTACGAGAATTGATGAAACATCTCCCACATCAATTGGCCGAGGATACGCCCGAGGAGGCTGGGGTAGCGACGGTGTCAACGATCGATAGGTCTGCCGCTCCACTGACGCCTGAGCAACGGACTCAGTTACCTGACCTGGTGGCCGCTCTTGAAGAAGAAATCGGCCGCTGTGAAGAGATTGGGCAGACGCTGACGATCAACGATGTCGAGATCTTTGCCAGCCGTATGCAGGAACTGGCGACCCGCCACGACTCCGCCCTTCTGAGCGATTGGGGTGAGCGCCTCGCAACGCAGACGACGCTGTTTGACATTCCGGCCATGTCACGGACGCTGGATGAGTATCCGTTACTCGTCGAGCAAATGCGTTCTATGGTGGCCGACAGCTGAAGTCACCCCAACGGCGAACTCGCTTCGGTAATGGGTGCACGTGCATGGCGAGCCTCAGAGTCCAAGAGTCCAAATCGACTGGGCTAGCGTGGCTGTTGTGACACTGCCCATCGACATACGTTTGTCGGCCAGATCCTTAGCCAAAGCTTGGCCACACCGTCTGAGCCCCCTGCGGAGATCAGAATTTTGGAAGCCACCTCAGCCGAAAACCCCAACCGCTCCCTGACGCAGAAGCAGATCGACACCTTCCGTCGTGAAGGCTACGTCCCCATCGGTAAGTTGATAGAAGACAGCGACTTGGAGGAACTGCGCGCCGAATACGACCGTGCCTTCCACGAGGCGCGTTCCTCTTCGAAGTATCGCAATCTCTCCGCCGACGGCGGCGCGGCGCAACGACATGATGACGGCGCCGAAGAGGAGATGCTGCAGATCATGCAGATGTGTGAGCGCAGCATGGCCTATCGACGGCTTCTCTACCACCCAGCCATTCTGGATATCGCTGAGGATCTGATCGGTCCGAATATCCAGTTGTTTCATGATCAGGCCTTATTCAAACCGGCTCACCATGGCGGCCCCATTCATCCGCATCAGGACAATGCCTACTGGCGCTGTCTACCGGCCAATCTCGTGAGTTGCTGGCTCACACTCGACGATGTGGATGTCGCCAATGGCGCGATGCATCTGTTGCCTGGTTCCCATCTGCAGGCTGTGGGACACGAACGTGGCGATGTCCTTCTCGATGCAGATGGCTTCGACAAAACCTCCGCCAATGCGGTGCCCCTGCCAGCAGGTGGCGCCCTGTTCCACCACTGTCAGACGTTACACTTCACACCACCGAATCATACAGATCGACAACGGCGCGCCTTTGCCATGCATTTCATGACGCCCGGGACACGGTCTATCAATGGCGACTTGCCCGTTGGTTATTCCCGTCCTCTGCTGCGAGGCCGTATATAGACGGCCTGCCATGAGAAGCTACCGATCTCGCATCGACACGATGCCACTCACCGTCGTTCTCGTGGCCATTTTCATCGTGGACATCGCAGCACTCGGCGTCGTGTCTCCCGTCCTTGGTCAGCAACTCCCCTGGCTCCCCTTTACATGGTTCCTCATTGCTGCAAGTCTGCCTGTCGTGCTGGCGTTGACCATCGTCCCTGTCAGATATCGGTTGCTAAGCAACCAATTGGAGATTCGCAGCGGTCTGTCCTTGAGTTGGCGTATTCAACTCGCCGATATCCACCGCGTCGTGCCCGTTGTCAGTCTGCGCCCCGCCCCGGCGCTGTCTTCGCAAAGACTTCGAGTCGACTACCAACACGGCAAAGGGATTCGCTCACTGCAGATCTCGCCCCACGCAATGGACCTGTTTCTGCAGGATCTGGTGTCGCAGGATGCCGGCCTTGATCTGCAACACGGCGGCATCGTCCGCCACGGCGGCCCCATACTGCTCTTCGACTCTCTCGCCTCCTGAAGTGACCGACCTCTACCGCCGCTGATCACGGACATTGATCAGACGAGGGGATGTCTTACACTTGCGACCCACGTCCCTTTCAGCGGAGCAATTCAATGCGAGTTCTCGTCGTCGGTGGCACAGGCCACATTGGCAGTTATCTGGTACCACGCTTGATCCTGGCTGGGCACCAGGTCACCGTCGTTGCCCGCCATCCACATCCTCAATACACGCCGGAGCCTCTTGCCTGGCCGCAGGTGGAGTGGGTCACCGCCGACCGTAGAGCGGAAGAGGAAGCTGGTACGTGGCAGGCCCGCATGGAGGGACTGGAAGCAGATATTGTCGTCGACCTAATCGCCTTCACACCGCAGCAGAATCAGTCAATGATGGATGCCTTCAATGGCCGCATCGATCATTTCCTCCACTGTGGAACGATTTGGGCCTATGGCCCGACGGAACGGGCTCCCTATGAGGAGCATCATCCACGACGCCCCACCACACAGTATGGCATCGACAAGGCACAGATCGAGGCGGATTTACTGACCGGCTGGCACGAAGAGGCCTTTCCCGCCACCATCATACACCCCGGCCACATCAGCGGACGACGCTGGCTGCCGATCGATCCTCAAGGCAGTCGTGATGGCGTCGGTGTGTATGAACGACTCGCCACGAACAAACAGGTACACCTGCCCGATCTTGGCCTTGCCACTCTCCACCACGTGCACGGCGATGATGTGGCACAATTGTTTCATCGATCCATTGACCGGCGCGAACAGGCCCTGGGAGAATCCTTCAGTGCCGTCGCACCTTATGCCATGTCACTTCTGGGTTGCTGTCGCAGTGTAGCCGATCTATTCGGCACGGAGCCAAATCTGGCCTACGTCTCTCTGCAGGAGCTGGCCGGTATTGTTGGCGAAGATTCCCATGCCATTATCGAATCCCATGTCGTCCATTCGCCCTGCTCCAGTATTGCCAAGGGAAAACGACTGCTGGATTACGAACCCAGATACACGACGGAGCAGATATTTGCAGAATGCATCGAACACCTACTTGAAACAGACCAATTGCGGATCTGAGGCACTTTTGTGCGGTCCGAGTTTTTCCCTAACCTACCTGACCTACTACCGAGCGATCCACCGTCAACGGCGAGAATCCAGATGAAGATCACCGACGTCGAAGCGATCCAGATCAATCCAAAATTGGCTGCACGAAATGCCAATCAAAAACCACGTTTCAGCGGCATCGACACACAGACTGTTTTCAAGATCACCTGTGACAATGGCATTGTCGGTTGGGGTGACTGCCGTGGCCATGTTGATCTTGCCCAATCTCAGATCGATGCAATGATCGACCGAAGTCCAGCAGAGTTTCTGACAGCCAGTATCAACCCTGGTCTGTCAGGCGCCACGTACGACGCCGTCGGCAAGCACCTGGAGGTGCCAGCCTACAAGCTGATCGGCCAGAAAGTTCGCGATCGCGTGCCTGTTGCCGCATGGACCCGCCCGGCATCACCGGAAGATCTCGCTGCCGAAGTACAGCGGGCAGTCGGCGAAGGCTACATGACCTTCAAGATGCATTCCTGCAACTACTATTGCATTCTCGAACAGAACCGTGCTGTCGAGGATGTCGCACCCGCAGGATTTCGTTTTCACTGGGACCTAAATCACAACCGGCCCCTCAACTGGGTGCTGCGCACGGTGGAGAAACTGGATAAGTCTCCTGTAGTCGGTGTCCTGGAAGACCCACTCAACTGGCGCGACCTCGAAGGTTGGCGCCGGCTGCGCAATTCGGTACACATGCCGCTGCTGATGCATGTGCCGCAACTGGGCGGCGGCCCTGAGATTCTCAATGGCTGCGCCGACCTGTATATGATTGCCGAGCACGGGATTCCCGAGGCGATCAAACGTGCGTGGACCTGCGCCGAAGCCAATGTGGGCTGTGTCATTCAATTGACAGGTGGCACGCTGTCGAAAGCGATGGCCATGCACCTGGGCGCTGTGGTACCGAATCTGTCGCACTCGACCAATCTGGATGATCAGTACGATGAAAGTGTCACAGGTGGTCGACTCGAAGTGGACGAGGGCAGCACGCCCGTTCCCGAGGGCCCCGGTCTGGGTGTGGACGTAGATGAGAAAGAACTCAAGCGCATCGCCAAGAACCCGAAAACGGAGATTCCGCGCATCATCAGCGAACTCCATATGCCACAGGGCGGCCGCTTCGTGCAGCGCGGCTGGCCGAGTACGGATCGGCAGATTGGTTATCCGGAAGGCGGCATGCCCGGTATTCGTCTGGAGATATGGGAAGAGGATGACTCAACCGAATGGACGAAGCGGTGGGATGAACTCGAAGCGGGTGCACGGCTGGAAACGACACATTGATGCAGGCTGACTACGCGCACCACACGTGCGCCACAAGGAGACACACATGAGAGGGATGCTCGACGACCTGGCCCGAATTCGCGGCGGCCGCAGCGGTCGTCATTCGAGTTGGGAGACCAATGGTCGCAACAGCGATGCCTGGTTGATCGAACCGGGTGAAACCCGCGTCCTGGCAGACATTGATGGTCCGGGATTGATCAATCACATCTGGATGACCCAGGGCAATCACTATCGCGAGACACTGCTGCGCATCACCTGGGACAATGCCCGTACACCGAGTGTCAATGTGCCCTTGGGTGACTTTTTTGGTCTCGGCCACAATATCGTGAACTCCTATGAGTCCTTGTTGTTCACCGCCTCGACACGCTCGAACAATCGTTTCAACACCGGCTGTGCACTGAACTGTTATGCTCCCATGCCTTTTCGTGAACGGGCCCTCGTTGAACTCGTGAATGAGAGCAAGGAAACGCACCGTCAATACTTCTACTTCGATTGGGAGGCCTTTGACACAGAGCCCGACGAAGATCTCGGTTACTTCCATGCCGAGTTTAGACGCGAGAACCCCTTTGGCGGCTGGGGTCATGAGATCACCGTAAATACGCCCGAGGCGAACATCGCCAACAAGGAACGTCTCGCCTGGGACAACAACTATGTCATCCTCGATACGAAGGGTGCGGGCCACTACATCGGCTGCAATCTCTCGGTGACGAATTTCCAGGGCACCTGGTGGGGTGAGGGTGACGACATGATCTGGGTCGATGGCTACAAGTGGCCTCCTGACCTGCATGGAACCGGTTCGGAAGACTATCTGAATCAAGCGTGGGGAATGCAGGACAATGCGTTCCTGCGCAACGGCTCGTCCATTCACGAAAGCAACACGAATGGCTATCAGACGAGTTATGTTCATCACATTGAAAATCCCGTGCGCTTCCAACGCGAACTCAAAGTGACGATTGAACACGGGCACGGGAACCACCTGTGCAATGAGATGAGTTCCACAGCCTACTGGTATGCGAAGAAGCCAACACGTGTGGCGAGGCCACCGGCGGTGGCTAAGCGTGCGCCCGTCTTGCGCGACAATCAGGGCAATTGGCTCATGGACAAACGCAATCAGACGACATCACAGCAGATCAAACCGAACAAGGAAATGAAAGCGAACAAGGCCACGTGGAAGAAGAAAACTCAGTAACCGACGCCGCCCCCACGGCCACATGGGAAGCGGCGGATCGACACTTTGAGCCAGCAGTCGTGGCGCCGCAGAGTGATCTGGGTAAGTGCTTGTTCTTTGCCTTCCACGATGATCGATTGCTTGTCTATCTGGAACCCAAGGGGCATTTGCTGCCGCAATTAGCAGATTTCGGCGACCTCAACCTGCCCTTTAGAGATCCCCACTATCTCGGCCATCTCGACGACGTGCATTGCTTCGCCATCGACCTGCAGACCGATGCGCCCCCGAAGGGCATGGCTTTAATGGGACTGCGTGAACTCTACGCCGACTTCTCAGAGGGGATTTTCCAGCTTGCAGGGCGCGCCTTCCAGATCGTGAACTGGGACCGCACGCATCACTTCTGTGGTCGCTGTGGAACGAAGAGTAACTATCACCAGTCGGATCGCGCCCGACAGTGCCCCGATTGTGGGCTATTGTCTTTCCCTCGCGTTTCTCCCGCCGTCATCACCCTCATCCACAAGGGGGATGAATTCCTGCTCGCCCGCAATGCTCGCTTCCCAACGGGTCGCTACAGCATCATCGCCGGTTTCGTTGAAGCTGGGGAGACACTGGAGGAGGCGGTGGCCCGTGAGATCAAGGAGGAAGTGGGCGTCGATGTCGCACAGATCACCTATCAAAGCAGTCAGCCATGGCCCTTTCCGCATTCGTTGATGGTCGGCTTCACCGCTGCGTGGTCTGATGGTGAGATCTGCATCGACAACGACGAGATCGTCGAAGCGGGATGGTTCTCCGCCAAGCATCTACCCCCCTCTTTGCCCGACGGCATCAGTATCTCGCGCACACTGATCGACACCTTCCTTCAAGATCATTCATGAGCACAATGACCAAAGCTGAGAAGGTCAACTTCATCGCGACCACATTGGATCGCCTCTATCAGGTGCCACCGATCCCTCTGGATCACCGTTCGACGTACGAACTGTTGATTGCCGTATTGCTGTCGGCACAGACGACGGACGTCAAGGTGAACGAGGTAACACCCGCCCTGTTCAAGCGCGCCAATACGCCGCAGAAGATGGTCAAGCTCACCGTCGACGACATTCTCGAGTGCGTGCGCACCGTCGGCCTGGCACCAGGCAAGTCGAAGAACATTCACCGCCTGTCCGAGCTTCTCCTGCAGAACCACGATGGCGAAGTGCCGCAGACACTGGATGAGTTGGAGGCTCTACCGGGTGTGGGCCACAAGACAGCATCCGTCGTCGTCGCCCAGGCCTTCGGCCAACCTGCCTTCCCCGTGGACACGCACATTCATCGACTCGCCTATCGCTGGGGCCTTTCCAATGGCAAGAATGTGGAGCAGACAGAGAAGGATCTGAAACGCGTCTTTCCTGAGAGCACATGGAACAAACTACATCTGCAGATCATCTATTTCGGACGCGAGTACTGCCCGGCACGCAGTCATGATCTGGCAAGTTGCCCCCTCTGCAGTGTCGTGGGACGCAAGAGTCTGCTGAAGTAGCAGCGCGACGACCACATCGATCATCGATCACAAGGGATGTGTCATAACCGATGAGTCACAACAAAGACGGCAGTGCGTTTTCTGATCAGTTGCACGCCGCCCGGCAACAAACCGGTTCAACATTCAGTGGCTATCTTCTGCCTCAGAGCCCGACGGAGCAGGACCTGCTCGCCGCGGTCAACGACTACGAAATCATCTGCGCCGCTAACATCTGCGCCGTCCTTGAACGTTTCGAGCGGCATGCTGGCAGCTATCCTTTCGTCGACACGAAGCTCGACCTGCAGACGGGTCAAGACTTCGATCCAGCAGACATCGTACGCGGCCGGGACACGATCTATGGCTGGATTCAAGGTCGCGGCCTGGAGTCGCTTGCGGGACATGCGCAATGGGCCGACGGACATGCCAACGAAGACATTGCCTCCCTGAGCCCTCGGCTGCGCGGCATGGAAGCGATCGTCCTCGATTCGGTGCAGCGTCTCCGCGCTACAAACGCTGGCCATCTCTTCTTCTTTATGAAACCCGATGGCGTTCCCTTCGTCCTTGCTGCGGATGGGGGTCACGCTGATCTGCCGCAGGATTCTTCTACACAGAGTGCTTCTACACCAAGTGGCTACAGCGATCTCTTCGGTGCGAAAGGACTCTTCGCGGCCGCTCGCGACTTAGGAAACACCGCGGTGGAAGCCGAGGCACGCGCCTGGATGCAGGCTGTCGCCGATGACATCCTGCAGCGCCGCTTCGCCTCAGACCAGCAACCCCTGGACCCAACGAACCCGATCGAGGCGCTACCTGGTCGTCACGGCCATGGTCCCTATATGATCCAGCTCGGTGCCAGCGCCCTCGCCGCCGCCGCGGGAGATGCCGCAGCGATTGCCGAGGGCCTCACCTTGATCGAGCACGAATTGTCGATACACGCCAATGTGGATGGGCGACTTTCCGGCTTTGAAGAAGGTGATTTCTGGGAGTTCGTTGGCGATGACAATATGCCACTGCGACTTGAGGATGGATCGGTTCTGTGCGATCCCGGACATGCGCTCGAATTTGTCGGGCTCGCCTACAAATTCCTGCGTGCCGCCAGAGGCGCAGACGTTGACGCATTGACGTCGGAACGTCTGAAGCTGGCCGCGGGTCCCCTACCGACCATTCTACAGCAGATCTTTCGTCTTGGCTTTCAGCCTGATCCCGGAGGAATCTGTAAGGCATACGACATGGTGGGCCGTCGCCCTTTGCATACGGACATGCCGTGGTGGTCGTTGCCAGAGACGATTCGATCCGCCGCTTTCTGCTGGCGTGAGAGCAATGAAGCGGATGTGCGCCGGGCGTGCCTTGGCATCTGGCGCGATTGCCACAATGCCTTCGTCGAGAATTACCTGCGGCCCGAAATCCACCTGATGGCCATCCAGACACTCACCATCGAGGGCACCGTCTCTCCCGCAATTCCAGCGACGGCTGATGCCGACCCCGGTTATCACACGGGACTGAGTCTGCTCGACGTGATTGGCCTCTTTCGAGACTAGCGCAGTCAGTCGTTCCTACTCTTCTTCGAAGACCGGATCGCCTCGATGTAGTCTGAGGGCGATCCGCAACGTCTGCAGCATCGAACGCTGCGTCGGTGCGTGCGCTGCCAAGTAGCGCGCTGCCGCCACCAGGACATGGCGCTGCTCCTCTGCATCAGAGCGCTCTGCATGCTGCCGGATCGCCGCTTCCAACATCTGATAGCTGTGGAATTCCGCATCTTCGCGGACCAGCGACTCTGCAAGGGCGCCAAATAGTGCCGTTGTGTCGTGGCCCGCAGCGACATAGTCATAGACGAGACGCCCTGCTTCATCGACCTGCTGTTGCCTGTTGAGCAGATCGAGATACTGACTGAGCGCAGCTTCGCCAGCCCCCTGCGATCCTTCATCCCCAATCGCTGCGGAGTCATTCTTAGACGGCAACCTGGCCGGTGGAACATTGAGAAACCGGTCCAGATAGATTCGAAGAGCGCCGTGGTAAACGCCACGCAGCAGTTCTGCCGATTCGTGACGTTTGAGCAATTGCTGCAGGGCGTTGGCATAGCTGAAGGTGTGCAACACGCCGATCCAGTCGATGAATTCATTCTGCACGTGAAACCGGGCGACCCGTAGAGCGGCAGCGTAGGCTACTTCCCCTGCCAGTTGCAGCGGCGTCGCTCCCGACGACACAGCCACGTCGAGGCTCTCGACGATGGCCGCAGGATCCTCGCCAAGCAAGGTATCGATGAATCCTTCCGGCTTCTGCCACGTCGTTGCCTCCGACTCCGCCATCAACTGGCCAAGCTGGTTCAGATGCGGTAACAACAATTCCTTCAGATCGACGGGGCTGCGCCAGGCGTTGGTCTCTTCGGCGCGCTGCGAACGGCAAAGGTGACCTACAAGTGACGATAGAACATCACCCGCTTCGTCCCAGCCGATCCGATTGATCAGATCCGTCCAGCCCTCCCCTGCCTGCACGATACCTGCCGCATCCGTCACCGTCTCGAGAGCTCGCACCGCCGTTGTGCCAACAGCTACGACACGATGTCCATCTCTTTGCGCCTGGCGCACCAGTTGCGCCGTCGTCGCCGGCACACGATACCATTCTGCATAGGGTGGTTCGTGGTCCTCGAGACTGGCGACCCCCGTGTGTAGCACCAGGGGAGCAATGTGCACGCCGCGGGCAACGAGATGTGTGATCAGTTCGGCACTGAATGCCCTGCCCGCAGAGGGCATCTCCGCACTGCCTGGTTCTGTAGCGTAGACGGTCTGGTAGAAATGTGAGGGCCATGACTGTTGCACATAACCATAGCGAATCGGGAAACCGTGAACCTCGAGGTATTTCTCGAGAGGGCCGGTGCCTGTGATGTCTGCAACCCACAGGCGCACCTGATCGTCATCGGACCCCGGGTGCTGGGCCTCGCCTGAGTTCGGGCGATACGGTCTGAGCAACTTCGCCTCACCCCCGGCTGTGAAACGAATCAGCTGCCCTGCAGCGGCTGACCGTGGCACGGTGCCCTCGGGGGTCGGTTGTCGGACTTCGACGACCCATCGATCAGCTGCGAGCTTCGTCGACAGATGCAGGTGCACAGCCTCACCAGCGATCTCGCCCTCGACCGCGGCATTCAGCGTGCCACTGACATTGATCACCAGCACATCCCCCGCTTGCAGAAAGGCGCCGATCTGTTCGAACCGCGTATGTTCGATCTCCGTGGTCTCAGCATAGTGAGAGACCATCAGTTTGACCTGATCGCGGCGCAGACCACGAGCCTCCGGTGGTTCACCTGCTTCCAGATGGCCGGGCAACTCGTAGTCGAAGGTGCCAACGCCCGCGTCCTCGATACCGCGGAAATTGAGTAGACGACACGTCGATGTGTCGAGCCCCTTCACTTGGGTGCCAGCCGGTGCAACGCTCAGGCTCGTCATGACGCCACCGCCAGTGGGGTCACAGCCCCAACCCGTTGCGGTAAGCTGCAGACCAGACTGCGTGCCTGATAGCGACCACTGGGCAAGTCTCCCTCGATCAACTCGATCAGCCCAGGCAGACTCTCGGCAGGCAAGGGGCGATCACTGATGTCCTCTCCAGGGAAAGCCTCCTGGTGCATCTGCGTCCGCATATCTCCCGGGTCAACGCGATAGACTCTCCAGCCAGGCTCCTCGGCAGCCAGGACATTCGTCAGTTGCTCCAGCGCCGCTTTGCTGGCGCCATAGCCTCCCCACTCCTCGTAGCCTTCAATGGCGGCATCACTGGTGATGTTGAGGATGCGCACGTGCTCTGCCAGCACAGGTTGCAGATCCTGCAGAAGCCACACAGGTGCGAAGGTGTTCACCTGAAAGACCTGTTCGAGAATGGCCGTGGGATAGTCGAGAACACGCGGCTGCGGACTTGGCCCCAGAATGCTCGCATTATTGACGACCAGATCGACGTGACCAGACTGGCGTGCCGCTTGTAACAACTGGCTGCGGTGCGCGGCATCAGTGATATCGCCAGCGATGGCGGTGACCTTCGTCCATGTCGCCAGTTCAGCGGCAATGCGCTCCAGATCGGCTCCACCTCTGGCATCGAGGATCAGATGCCATCCGCGTTGAGCCAACTCTCGTGCCAGCGCCGCACCGAGGCCACGGGAGGCGCCTGTGATCAGGGCAGTTCTTGGTGTCGCCGTTGGGATGATAGCGGTCATGGTTCAGCTCCTTTGAGAAGTGCGTCATCGTAACGCTCTTCAAGGTAGCCGGCGCCATGGGGCCCGGAATCGGACAATCGACGGGTTTTGGCCTGTCCTTTGGGACAGGTTGCTGACTGCTGATGCGGGATGACCTCTGGTCGCTGCTCAGTCGCCCCAGCGATCAAGACCCAGCAGCCGACGTCCCAGCGCCGTCAATTCCGCCGGTTCATTGGCCTCTTCCCAGCGCCGCTCATCTCCGGGGAACGCCGAGCCCTCAGGATTCAGCCGTTCCTGCCACATCTTCACACGCTGTCTGCACGCCTCCTGATTGCTGTCATGGGCGGGAGACATCGAGATGTACTGGGCCAAGCGTGGTTTGTCTGTGAGGTTGGGAGAATTGCCGTGGGCTAGCAGTTGATGCCAGATCAGCAGGTCTCCTGCTTTGCCGGGAATCTTCTGCACATCCAGTCCTTCCAGATCAGGACGATGCGCATCGCGATCTTCTGGCTGCGTCCGCACCCAATCCTCGAATTGCCGGTGGAATCCTGGGACACATTGGAAAGTGCCCTGATCTTCGGCGGTATCCTCAAGATAGAGCACGCCTTGCACACCAAAAGGAATAGGCCGCTTCGATGTGTCCGTGTCCCAATGCACCATCCCCGTGTGTTGCCAATCGGGTTGATCTTCACGGTTCGGCAGATTGCAGTTCGCCCGATCCATACTCACCCACAGTTTCGGCGTTCCCCAGATCTCGGCGAAGGCCTGATGCACGCGGGGGTGCTGACGATTGTCCCACAACCCCTGGGTCTGATACATCTCGACCATCCCACCGCGACGCGCCGGTTCACGATACCAGTCGTCCGGGTCATCGGGAGACATATCCAGAAAGCGCCACACCTCCTCGACGACGGCCTGCAGGTTCTTTCTGGGTACCACGTCGTGAATCACGACGTAGCCATGGGTGTTCCAGAAAGCGAAATCCTCTTGTGTCAGCAAGTTGCTCATCTATTACCATTCCACCGGGTTGAAGACTGCCATGGTCTGGATCCCGTCAGGTGCCGATATTGAGCCCGATCGTGTATCCCTGCTACCCCTTGAATGGAGCACATCCGCCTCCCCATGTCCAGAATCCGACTTGCCCTCATTGGCTGCGGCGGCATGTCCCGCGCCCATCTGCGCCGTTTCGAAATTCTTGCCGACCGTCTTGAGCTGGTTGCCGCCGTCGATGTGGACGAGACACGCGCTGCCAGCGTCGCCGACGTTGTCGACGGGATTCGCACGGCGACCAACGTAGAGGAGGTCTTGGATGATGTCGATGCCTGCCTGCTCGTGCTTCCCCACCATCTCCATCACCCCATCGCCATGCAATGTCTGCAAGCGGGCAAACATGTCCTGCTGGAGAAGCCTATGGCGATCAGTGAGGCTCAGTGCCTGGAACTCATCGATACAGCCAAGCAACGTGATCTTGTACTTATGGTCGCCTACTGTATGCGCTTCCATCCTCTTGTGACGGGCATGAAACAGCTGATCGATGACAAGGTCGTAGGTGACATCTTTCAGGTCTCAATCTGGACAGAGCAGCATACGCAATATGATGAGGGGCACTGGGGTCTGAAGGAGTCTACCCTCGGTGGAGGGCAACTATTCTCTCATGGTTGCCACTACATCGATATCCTGCTGTGGTATATGGGCCGACCCGTGCGCGGCACGCACATGGGGTCAAATACGGGCACCGAATGGATGGAAAGAGAGGGTACGAGCAATGTCACGATCGAATTCGAGGGCGGCCGACTCGCATATCACTTTGGCACGTGGGGTGCGCGGGCAACACGCCTCGGCTACACTTTTCACGCCCATGGCACCAAGGGCATGATCGAAGCCGATATCCGTGCCGGCGAACTGCGTGTCCTGCGCCCGGGAGCAGAACCTGAGGTCGTATCGGAACATGAATCGGGTAAACACACGGAGAATGAGATGCGCCACTTCCTCGACTGTATCAGCACGGGTGAACGCCCCCTCACTGATGGCCCCGGCAGCCTGCAGGGCCTGCGATTGATCTGGCGTCTCTATGAAGCTGAGGATGCCGGCACCCTCGCCGACCTGCGCGGTCTCGGCCTCGACCAGGTCGACGCATCGGGTCAGCTTCTCTCATGAATCGTATCTGCAACAGGAGTCAGAAACCATGAAGGTCGGCGTCGCCCAGATCGATATCACACCGCAGGTTCCCGTTTGGATGACGGGATACGCCAACCGTGACCACAAGTCAGAGGGGGCCTATGCCCCTCTCAACGCAGGAGCAGTGTATCTGCAAGGTGCATCCGACGGTGCGCTGATTCTGACGGCAGATGTGATCGGCTATACAGCACCCTACGACGCCGAAGTGCGACAAGCCATTGCGGATGTGACGGGACTGCTGCCCCGACAGATCGTGCTGACGGCGACGCACACGCATTGCGCGCCTTTTCTATCCCAGTGGAATATGCCTGGAGAGGTCGAACTGGAATACGCGGCATGGCTCCTTGAGCGCTTTCAGATGGCAGCGATGCAGGCAATCTCCCAGGCCACCTCCGGACGCGTCGGTCATAGTCGCTGTCA
>Ga0233434_1002810_pt1 | contig 14717 bp, 9 predicted proteins | sample SI_122_August201_4_FD_182738 | JGI IMG/M metagenome (GOLD analysis project Ga0233434, IMG submission 182738) | Seawater microbial communities from Saanich Inlet, British Columbia, Canada - SI_122_August2016_120_MG | ecosystem: Environmental > Aquatic > Marine > Inlet | place: Canada: British... | reverse complement strand
CACCCGATGATTCGTTACAAGACGGCGATGGTGTCCGATATCGTCGTGCCGCGACTGGTCATCGACTCGGGCGTGCTCTTTGATCCTGGAGATGCAGCACTCAAGACGGGTGCGACGGAAGAATTCGACAAAGTCGCCAACTTCATCGAACTCTTCACCCCCTCAAAATTGATCATCGAGGGTCATACGGATTCGGATGGTGAGGCGGAGGCGAATCAGGTTTTGTCTGAGCAGCGAGCACAGAGGGTCGTCGACTACCTTATCGTCGAGTTCGATTTCATCAGTGCCGGCATGGTGGAAGCCCGTGGTTATGGCGAAGATCAGCCTCTGGTACCCAATGACACACCAGAAAACAAACAGCTGAACAGACGAATCGAGGCGTTGATCTGGGAGTAAGAAGAAGTCAGGACGAACCGGCAAGGCAGGCGCCAGCAGAGCCTCTTGAGGCCTCTGCTGATGGCACGGCGCGACTTGCCCGCGAGGCCGAGTTTCATGACCAGGTTTTTGTCGACGAGTCGCGCGCCGAGGCGAGCCGGTTCTATGCTGTCGCGCGTCGTAGCAAGGGCCTCTATCGCCAGCGAGTTCTGCGCGATTGCCGTGGGCTGGATGTTCTCGAATATGGTTGTGGTCCGGGTAGCTGTGCCTTCGATCTGGCACGAGTAGGGGCTCGCGTGACGGGGATCGACATCTCTCCGGGTGCCATCGAGTTGGCGCGCCAGCAGGCGGCCGCCGAGGGCCTCTCCGAATCACTTCGCCTGGAGGTGATGAATGCTGAGTCTCTGCCGATCGATGCTGGCTCATATGATCGGGTCTGCGGCAGTGGGATTTTGCACCATCTCGATCTGAACAAGGCCCTGGGAGAGATTCGTCGCGTTTTGCGGCCGACAGGTGACGCCGTCTTCTTCGAACCCCTGGGTCACAATCCCCTGATCAACTGGTATCGCCGCCGAACACCATCCATGCGCACAGTGGACGAGCATCCACTGTTGGCAGCAGATCTAGACTTGATGGCCTCGAGCTTTGAAGGCAGCCAGATCAACTACTACCATCTCACATCGTTGGCAGCGGCCTTTGTTCAGGGCAGGCGAGGATTCAACGGATTGCATTGGTTGCTGGATGTGATCGATCGTGGGTTGCTGAGCCTGCCGTGGATCCAACGGCAGGCGTGGATCGTTATCGCCGAGCTTGCCAAGCCCATACAACAAGGGCCCAGATCTCTATAGAGACTGGGCCGTTGGTATCACGAGAGTGTGAGCGAACTGCGTCAGGCGATGACGTCGAGAACCTGGCCGACACCACCTCCAGAAGGAGAGCCGGCGGGCAAGGTCGAGAGCAGACTGAGTGCCTGCTGCGCAGACGCATCCAACGCCTTGTCGAGGAGACGGACATTCATCTCGCTCGCCAGTTGCTGGGCTTTCATCGCGCTCGCTGTATCGACAATGCTGGCTGTCAGTGCGTCCATATCGATTTCAACCGGGAATAGCCGTTTTGATCTGTGCCAAATCGTTCTTCACTTTCACAATACAATTCACGCCGCCAATTCGCAACAGCCAGAAACCTCAAACTTCGAAAGGTTGAAGATGACTTCCATGCCCCCCCTCGACTATGGTCGCAGCTTCCTTCTTGGCCGTGCGCCAAACAACGAAGTACGATTCTGGGTTGAGTCCCGAACACGCCTCATTGATGAGGAATCAGGGGACGTTGAGGACTATCTGCAGGTTGGTTCCTGCAAGAGCGAGAACACCTTTGCAGAGCAGGAGCTTTTTCATGAGGACAATTACGACTTTCTGCCCGTATTCGGGCCCCACTGGACTGTCGTGTTCAGACGCAAGTCACGTGTTACCGAGACGTATCGGGAAACCAAGCCGTCCAGCGCGTGGTGGGATGGCCAGGATCAGCATCTGACGCAGGTCCGTGCGGCAGAGGAGCTCACGAGTCACGAGCTGGCACGGGAAGCGACCTATCGCTTTGCACCCCTGGTGGCGCAGGTGGAGATCGCCCGGCCTGAGACCCGAATGCGGGCCATTGTTGAGTTTCCCGTCAAGACGATGAATACGCATCGTGCCGACAATCTCTACCAGGTTGATAGTGGCCCCGTGGCACTGCCAGACCTACAGCGCCATGGCTGCAGTGCCGATGGCCTACGTTTGGCCTATGTCGCTTTCAATGTGGAGGATTTTGCCGACTTCGTCGTCGAGGTGCCCACTGTGATCGAAGGCGGAGGGCATGTATATCACTTCTCGGAGCGCCTGAGTTTGGATTCAGTCAATCGGCTCCTGGCGCTGCCAGTATAGAGTAACATGGCACGTGGCAAGACGGATGGGCCTACGCCCCGTGAAACACAGATCCTGCGAACACTTTGGGACGAAGGACCACTGACGGTCGCGCAGATCCGCAATGCCTTGCCGAATCCTCCGACGACGAATACGGTGCGGAAATTGTTGAGCATCATGCGTACCCGTAGACTGGTGGATGATGATGGTCAAGCCTATGGGAAGCGGTATCGCGCCTGTGCCGAAGAAACACAGACCCGCAAGCAGGCACTGAAGCTTTTTGTCGAGACGTTCTACAAGGACAGGGTTGAGGATCTGCTTCCGGACCTTCGAACAACAGGTCTGCTACCGCCAAGACCCCACGATTAGGCTGCTTTTGGAGATCGCCCACCCCGTGGTTGACGTTGTTACACCTGCGTGCCAATTTTCTTTGTCGACGGGATGAGAGCAGAGGTTTTCGACAATCACGCTGAGGATCTATCCTGTGAATCTGCCAAGACCGAATCTTCTACGACAAGAACTCACGAACATAGGTGTCGTCTACATCGTTGTACTGGTCCTGCTGGTTGGTGCATTGATATATGGCCTGATTCCGGGTGGCGAGTATGCAGACCACCTCGAGACGCCGCCACCTGAAGCTTTTGGCCCCGCCGGTTCCGGGTGATGTAGGCTAAGTAGTCCGCTGTCGCCAATTCTGGGAGGGAATCCCGTTGCGATCGAAACTCGATGACTGATCTGTACGTTGGCACGAGCGGCTACAACTACAAGCAGTGGAAGGGGTCATTCTATCCAGAGAAGATCTCGGATAAGCAGATGCTGGATTTCTACGGTGAGCAGTTTCGTTCCGTCGAGATCAACAACTCCTTCTACAGAGTACCAAAGGCTGAGGTGGTCCAGGGATGGGCAGAGCGGGTGCCGGACTCATTTCGCTTCGTCCTGAAGGCGACACGACGTATCACCCACATCAAGAGATTGAAGCAGGTAGAGGACGAAGTCGCCTACTTCACCGGGATTGCCAACGAATTGGGAGATCGGTTGGGCGCCGTGCTGTTTCAGTTGCCGCCCAATTTCCGCAAGGATATGGAACGCCTGCAGGTATTCGCTGACCTGCTACCTGCCCGACTACCTGCAGCGATGGAGTTTCGTCACGATAGCTGGTTCGACGATGAGGTGCTAGCGTGTCTGCGTGCTCGCAACATCGCTTTGTGTTTCGCCCACGAAGACGACGATTCGGATGTCGACGTCGAGCAGCGGTTCCACAGCACCGCCGATTGGGGTTATCTACGGTTGCGGGGGACTGAGTATGATGGTGAGCAGATGACGGAGTGGGCACGCAGGGTGGAGGCCGAGTCCTGGAAACGAGCCTTTGTGTTTTTCAAACACGAAGACGAGGGGCTTGGGCCGAAGTTAGCAAGAAACTTCATAGAAGCGACGCAGTGCCCATAAAGCGACACAGTGCCTCTAAACGCAGAGCCTCTAGGCGGTACGGACGGAGATGGTGCCCTCATCATCGAGTTGGTATACCGGCCGCGGCATGGTTCGGTCCATCGTCAGCAGGCTCTCACCATAACGAACGTCCACGCCGGCGACGATCTCGCCACCGATCTCAATCTCCGCCGACTTCAACCGTCGCTGGCGTTCCTGCAGCAACTCGGAACGCAGCTTCACGGACTTCTCGCGTGTGTCTGCCAGTTGCTGCAACTGTCCCAGCAACTGACGCAGGCCCTTCTGGCGCTCCTCGGGTTGCGAATCGATCATCTTGCGGATGCTCACTGCGTCGATCTCATCGATCCCCAGGGTTCTGAAGATGCGTAGAATGTTGGAGCGACAGAACTCGATGCCCTTGTCCAACTTCCGCAGTCGCGCCGCAATCCGTGGGTCTGGAGCGATTCCGATCTCCGTCTTACGCCCTGGAACAGCATTTACCAGACGTGCAGTCAATTTCTTAATCGCAAATACCTGCCCGCCGACGATCGATCCTGCCCGTTCTGCTCCCTCTGCGCCATTGAGATGGACGGTCTCTGCCCGCACCTGGGCATTCATCAGGTGTGAGGTGATGGTCAATGTACCACCAGCGACGATGGAGCTGGCCTGAACATAGCGTGTCTGCACATTCGCCAGAGACACAACCTTTGTGTCTCTGCCGACCACACCTTTTTCCACGCAGATGTCCTCACGAGCCTGGACATTTGCGCCGCCTTCAATCATACCGACAACGGAGATGCTGCCACCGGCACGAACGACTGCCCCACGGCGTATTGAGCCCCGGACGATGAGATCGCGACCTTCCTCGACCTCCAATGGTGTTTCAACACTTCCTGGCAGATCGAGAACAGGCTGCACTCGCAGGACATTGTCCTTCACCGAGGCACGGCCATCTTCTGCCGCATAGAATCTGAGATTCGGCCCCTCTTCTTCGCGACGAACACTGTCGGCCGATTCCAGATCACCAGGAATGTCGCCATCGGTGGGTTCTATTCTGGCACCCGTCAGGTCCGTGCCGGGTCTTGGAGCTTTGGCTCGCGTCACCTCGGCGAGCAGGTCGCCGTTACGCACGGTGAGGGCGTTGTGATGGGCGGAGACATCCAACTGGCCGTCTCGTCGCAGGGCGCCCTCGTCTGCGCTACCGAAAAGCAGTCGGATGCTCGGGGCCGTGCCTTCTTGTGGTTGATCGCCGACTGCCACGAGCCGCGACGTCACCTCGTCGGCACGGGGAGGACTGTTGGTGAGTTCGCGTAGAGCATCCTCACGCAGACCATAACACACGCCCGCACTTTCCAGAGCGCCCATCAGCCAATCCCATGTCATGGCCGCTCCCGGACCGACATCGGGAAAGTGGATGTAGTGGGCTTCCATACGATCCTCGGACATCCAGACCGGGGGGATCACAGACACCGTTTCATCCTGCAGGCAGAGATAGCCGTATGTCTCTGCGACATAACGTTCGCCTTCCAGCCGCACGTGAGCACCGGCACGTAGCAGCGTCTCAGGACTGCCGAGTGGGATGTCAGCCCCAAATATCTCGAGATGAGGTGGGGGATTCTCGTCGGCGACAAAAATCGCCAACTGCTCTCCGGGCATGACGGAACGAACACGTACAGCGCCATTGAGTACGTCACGCAAGGTGGGTTGACCCAAGGCACTGACAAGGTTCTCAGCATCGAGGGCGCTCGCATCAGTACTCTCGAATGCTGTCAGTTCAATCCTACCCACATCAGACGGATTTGGCGGATCGATCGTAGCCAGGGCAAACTGACCACGGATGACTCGATTGGGACTTGCTGCCGCCTGTTTCGCAAGGCGCGTCACCATTTCCAGATCAAGCCCCGTGCGGATGCCGTAGAGCTCTTCGAGCGCTTCTTGCACATGATCGCTCGTCATCGAACCGTCACCGCCAAAGCTGAGGACCTGGAGGAAGGCGATCAGCGCACCATCTTCGGCGGAGCGTGTGAGTTCGACCTTCATCCAGCCAAGACCATCGGGGCCGAAGTTCTTGCGTCGATCTGAGCCGGGTACATCAATCGTCTGCTGCTCGGTTTCGTCTTCAGCGGCAGGTCGTGTCGGATTAATTGCATCAACGACAAGTGCGTCTGCTTCGTCGGGGCTCTCCGTTATGGCGACGGGCCTCACGTCGTCGGGTACCACATCGGATTTGTCGGTGTCGATGATGACGGATGTCACTGAGAGCTCACGCAGGGTCTCGACCTGGCGTGAGGACGTCATCAGCATACCACCTGCATTGGCCACTTGCGAGGATTTGTATTCTTTGAGGCGCAGTCGTTTCGACGTCGCCTCTTCATATTCAGCGTCCGTCAATTCAAGAAAGTGGCGAATGCTGCGGTCCTTCAGAACAAATCGCACTTCGGCGACGACGAACATGCCGACAGTGAGCTTGCTCAAGGGGACGCGGGCCTTCACGATACAGTTACCTCGAGGAGGGTGGGGAAGACATCAGATCATCGAGATCATCGGGATTCTCGATTTCCGCGTCGATTTCAAGCACCTCATCGAGCTGATCCTTCCAGGCGGAGGGATCTTGCCGGATCTGCGCATCATGTATTGCGATGGCTGCCTGCAAGGCGAAACTGCTCAACGCGCGCAATGCGGACTTCTCATCGTCGGCAGGAACACCATCGACTTCCAGCACGCCGAGAATATCCTGATTTCGCAGAATGGGTACCAGGACGAAGGAATCGCTCTCGACCTCTGACTCAACCAACGCACCCGACTCGCGTACCTGTTGAAAGCTGGCCATGCGATCATTGGGGATCGTCCAACCAGACAGCGCCTCTCCAATAAGGGCTCCACCTGCGGCCTCCGAGTCGATCGCCGCCGCTGGCTGCAACTGGTCGTCCTGCGGTAGGTAGATTGCTGCACGCGACACTGAAAGCACGTCAGAGACCACTTCCAGGACGAGACTGAGGGTTTCCTCGAGAGAATGAATGGTGAGCATATGCTCGGCGATCCGATCCTTGCCCTCCAGTTCTGCCACTCGTGACTGCAACTGTTGTGTACGTTCGGCAACCTTCTGTTCCAAGTGGGCATTCAGGTCTGCAAGACGTCGAGCGAGCAGAGTGCGCTCAAGATGGGTTCGGATCCGTAGAAGGATTTCCTCCTTCTTGAAAGGTTTGGTCACGTAATCGAGACCACCTGCCTGGAACCCTTCCACGATTCCCTCGATGTCGTCGCGTGCCGTGAGGAAGATGACGGGGATGCGTGATAAGTCACCATTGGCCTTGAGGCGTCTGCAGGTTTCGTAGCCGTCGATTCCTGGCATCATGACATCCAGCAGGATGAGATCGGGCCGAGAATGCGCGGCCACTTCGAGGCAGGTAGCCCCATCTGAGGCGACGTGGATATTGTAGCCTTCCCCATCCAGGGCCTGGAACAATACGTCCAGATTCGCCGGCACATCGTCGGTGACGAGAATCTTGCAGCCCGTCAAGTCCAGATTCACATCGTTCCCGTTCATACCGTCTCCTGGGAGCAGTCGGTGGGGGAGTGGGTCCATCTCTTATGGCTCTCAGTCTGTGTCATTCTGTAGGGATTCCTTCTACCAAATCCCGGATGGCATTCATGTCGAATCGCGCAATCAACTCACGTAACTTGCCCGCCAGAGCCTCACCTTTTGGGCCCAGTTCAGCAATCTCATCAATCTGGCGACGAACGTCGGTGGCACTGTGGTTGCGGGCGGCGTCAATCATGTTACTCGCCAGTTGAGCGGGTAACTTCAGATCACTCCAGTCCGCCGCAGTTGGTTCTGCTCGAAGGTCGCCATCTTCGCCAACCCGCTCAAGATAGTCGAACTCAACGTCGAGGTGTTCTGCAAGGCAGGCGTATATCTGCTCTGCCCGAAGTGGTTTCCCGAGGAAGCCGTCAAAGCCAGCCGCCTCATGCTCCTGCCTCTGATGTTCGAGGACGGAGGCCGTCACAGCAACGATTTTCATGCTGTCTTCGCCATGTTCATTGAACAGTCTACGCATGGTCTCGACGCCGTCGATTCCTGGCATGCGAATATCCATGAAGACGATATCAGGACGCTGTTCACGCACGTGCTCGAGGGCTGCCTCGCCGCTTTCGACGGTAACCACATGCGCCGCAATATCGGTCAAAATGTGATGCAGAAGGTCCCGATTTGTCAGCACGTCGTCGACGACGAGAGCACTCACTCGATGACCTCGGCTCAGTCGCCGTACGCGATGCCAGTTTCCCTGTGCTCTTGTGGCTTTGCCCGGATGGTGGCCCGTTGCGAGGGGAATGCTGAATGAGAAACGACTGCCATCACCAGGTGTGCTGTTCAGTGTCAGGTCGCCATCCATCAAGAGCACGTGTCGTCGGGCAATCGCCAGACCCAATCCTGTGCCGCCTTGACGAACGCCCTCTCGGTCCTGTTGGAAGGGGGTGAATATCTCCTCGTGTTTTTCTGGGTCAATACCGGCCCCCGTGTCGATCACGCTGAACTCGTAACACCCATCCTCACGTAGTCGCACATTCAGGGTAACTGCACCTGACTCGGTGAATTTGACGGCGTTGCCAAGAAGATTGATCAAGACCTGGCGCAGTTTGCCCTCATCACCATGCACCGGTTCGTCCGGGAAGTCACGTTCGACCTTCCAGGCCAGGCTCTTCTGTCGACACCGCAATTCAAACATGGAGGAGAGGCCCTCGATGACGCGACGCAGATAGAAGTCTGTCGAATTCAGTTCCGCATGACCTGCTTCGATCTTGGAGATATCAAGAACATCGTTGATCAGCGACAGCAGATGTTCTCCGGCCTGACCGACGGTCTCCACCAATTTCCTGCGGGGGGCGGGCAAGTCATCCGCACTGCTAAGAATCTGGGTATATCCGAGAATCGCATTCATCGGTGTGCGAAGTTCATGGCTCATGTGGGCAAGAAAGTCACTCTTCGCCCGACTCGCCGCCTCTGCGGCCTCCTTGGCCAAATGCAGTTCACTCTCGGCACGCTTGCGTTCGGTCACGTCGCGGCCATAAGCGTTCACATAGTTGTTTTCCGCTACAGGCGTGAAGATCAATGACAGCGTACGATCACCCCAAGCCAATTCCAATTCGCGCGATGTGAGTCCTCGAAGTACCTCCTCGAGCACGGATTTCCAGGCGAGTGGCAAGGTGCCATTATCACGGATCGTGTCGAGGAATTCCTGTCCCGCTCGATTCGCATAGAGGATCTCGCCTGATCGGCTGAGGCGCAGGACGGGATTTGGGTTTTCATCGGGGAACTTGGCCAATTCGCTCGCACGGCGTCGTTCGGTCTCTGCCTCAACACTGGCGGCGATGAGGCGATCTTGTTGTTGACCGGCAATGGCCGAGAAGAAACCAAGCACCACGGGGGCTGTGTTGATGATCCAGTGCAGGGGCTGAATCTTCTGTGCATGCAAGATGACGGCCCAGGTGAGGCTCCAATCATGGATCACGTACACGTCCATCAGCGTCGCGCCGATGGGAAAGCAGCAACCGAACAAGGCGCCCAACAGGGCATAACGACGCGATTGGTTTGTCAGTAACGGCAAATGTTGCTCAGCGATCTGCAGGCGTGGGCGTGGTCGGGGAAGGGAGGGCGTCTATGATCTTCTCGATAGCAGGTAGGTCGTATTGTCGCGTCAAATCATTCAGATGCGCCGCCAAAAGACGACCTTGTTCACCAAGACCTTCGAGCCCTTCTACTTGACGACGAAGTTCCGTGATGCTGTGATTTGCAATGGCGCTACGCAGACCCTCGGTGATCTGTGTTGGCAATTGCAGGTGTGCCCAGGAAACGTCGATCTCTTCCTGCGTGGCAGCGATATCGGAAAAATCGAAGAGAGCTCCAGTGTGCTGGTTCAGTGCCGCATAGACGCGTCCGGCTTTCAAGGGTTTGTCGACGAAGCCATCAAATCCCTCGCGAAGATACTCCTCCTGCTGATGTTCCAAAACGGATGCTGTCACAGCAACAATTTTCATCGATACGGGGCCGTGTTGCCGTAAAAGACGGCGACGGGTTTCAGCGCCATCCATCTCGGGCATGCGCATATCCATGAAGACGATGTCTGGTTTCTCAGCCTCTGCGTGGTATAGCGCCTCCTGTCCCGAGGCAGCAAGACGCACGTCAACACCGATTCTCGACAGGATCTGTCCTAAAACGTCTCGATTCGTCTCAATATCGTCGACGACGAGAGCCCTTATGTGTTGACCAGGTGAAAGACGCAGTGCGCGTTCCCAGTCAAGATCATCCGCATCAGTAGGTCCTTGGGCAAGAGGTAAACTGGCCTCAAAATGAAAGCGCGCCCCGGCACCCTCATCCGAATCGAGAGAGAGTGTGCCACCCAACATCATCACGTAGCGCCGAGAGATGGCCAAACCAAGGCCGGTGCCCCCCTCCATCACTCCCGCACTTTCCTGATGGAATGCCTCGAATATCGCTTCATGTTGATCGGGACGAATTCCCCGTCCTGTGTCCGATACCTCGAATCGAAAGGAGTCAGGCTCTAACCCATGCTGGACCCGTAGCAAGACCTGTCCTTGTGTGGTGAACTTCACCGCATTGGCCAGCAGATTGATCAGCACCTGCCGCAGTTTTCGCTCGTCACCCCTGACGCGATTCGCGGGAAGTCCTTCGGACTCGAGCATCCAGCGCAGCCCCTTCTGCTGGCAGCGAACCTCGAACATACCGGACATCGTCTCGATGAGTGCAGTCAGGTCAAAGGTCACCACGTTCATCTCTTCGTGACCTGCCTCAATCTTTGAGATATCGAGGACATCATTGATCAGACCCAGAAGATGATTGCCACTCTGCTCGATGGTTACCAATGCAGAGCGTTGGTCGGGGGCGAGGCCTTCATCACCTTGCAGAATCTGCGCGTAACCGAGAATTGCATTCATCGGAGTACGGATCTCGTGGCTCATGTTCGCGAGAAACACGCTCTTGGCTCGACTCGCCTGTTCAGCAGCAAGTCGAGCTTCCTTTTCTGCTGCGGACTGGGCCTCCAGAGCATGGAGGTCCGCAATCCGTCGAAATCCGTCCGAGAGCAGGCTCGCTAGCAGCTCAACATTCTCTCGGTCCTGAATGGAGAAAGCATCCATCTGCTGACTGTTGACGGCCAGTGTTCCGTGCGAGAAAGGAATGTCGAGAATGCATCGTGGCAGCTGCGATACGCCAGCTTCCTCAAGTACGATGAGTTCTCCATGGGGGTCATCGTGATGGAGGTCTGCTCGGTACACGGTAGCCTGGCGACGCCAGAAATCAATGATGGCCCGAGCTGCCGGTGTGCCGTCCTCGACTTTCGGCTCAACGGCCTCACCCCATCTGGTCTCGTACGTGCGAACCCGCGGAGGTAACTGCGATTCGACGACATTGACACCGCACACGTCCAATTCTACGCCCAGATCCTCGAGGCAGTCGTTGATTACGGCAACGAGTCCTGCAGGAGCATGAGCGTCTTCGAGTCCCCAGATCACCTCACGTACTCGCTCCAACGACGTGAGACGCTTCTCTGCTTCACCCACCTCGAGGCGTCGTTGTTCGATCGATCGCAAGTCGCCCAGTCTGTGGAAACCTTCCTCCAAAACGCGCGCCAGTTGCTCCAACGTCGTCAGATCCGAGGCGGAGAACGCATTGGGCAGGGAGGAGCTTACGGCAAGTGTGCCTGCCGAGAACGGGATGTCCACGACACAGCGAAGGCCGCTGTGAAGCATCTGCCCTTCGCCATATAGATCTTCCCGTTCAAGATCACGTCGATAGACGGTCGTGCCCCCCCTCCAAAAGCGAAGGATATTGGGCCCGGACATCGATGTTCTGCGGTGCCAGGCACCCGTCGCAGCCATGGTGTACACGTCGACAGATTCCGGTGTGTCACTGGTAAGCACATTCACCCCAAAGAAATCGAAGGGGATGTCCAATTCCTGCATCCCCGTGGCCACACTTCTGAGGACCTCTTCGATATCATCGGCGCTCTGCATTTTCCAGACCGCTTCACGGACTCGGACTCTTGCCAATTGTCGCCGTCGTAGCGCGGCTGCTTCCACCCGCTGTACGATACCGCGACGTATCACAAACGCAGCACCGCCCCCGAGGGTCAGGAGGAGAAAAAGAAATGGGACGAAGCGGGAAGAATCTGAATACCACGCAGGCATTGCCTCAACCTGCACACGTACGATCGAAGATCTGTTGAAGTCGCGATCGATCGCTTCCACCTCGAAGGTGAATGAGCCAGACCACAGATCACGATACTCGATGCGCGTCTCCCGCGTCTGTCGCCAGCCGGGGTCATGACCCGTGAGTCGATAGCGATATACGATGGCGCGTGAACGGTGAGCGAGTCGATCTGTGCTCAGTTCGAAGGCGAGGAAACGCTGTTCTGGAGGTAGAGACAGGTGATCAACGGGCCCGTAGCCTCGATCCGCAATCACATCGCTCAGGTGTAGTGTGAGAGGAGATGTCCTGGGCCGATACCGTGCAACACCTGCCTTGGTTGCGATCCAGACTGTTCCCTGGCGATCGACCAGGAGATCTCGCGCCTCGTGGTGGGGGAGGCCATCACGTCGATGCAAAGACTGGAAGATCTGTCCGTCGAAGCGACTCACGCCTGTCGATGTCGCGAGCCACAGTTCGTTCTCAGATCCTGCCTCGAGTGCCAGAATCTCAGCGCTTGCCAGACCGTCCGTCGCCGTAAAGTGACGAAATTCGGACTCGTCGAGGCGACTCAGACTCCCACTACCTCCAAACCACTTGCGCCCAGCACCGTCCAATACCGAGGGAAACCAGTATTCCACGGGTAGGCCGTCGGCGACAGTGAATGTTGTGAATCTGTCGTCGCGAAATCTGGTGATTCCTTGGCCCGTTACCCAGATATCATCTTCGTCGATCAACAGTCCACTCAAACGATTCTGTGGCAGACCGTGCTCGGTAGTGAATGTCGTCGTCTCGTCGTCGTGAATTCTTGTCAGACCTGCTGCTGTGGCGAGCCAGATATCTCCTGCAGCGTCTTGAGCAATGCCGGCGACGAAATCATGGCCCAGTCCGTCGGCGACGGTCCACGTTTTCGCCCCTTCACGGTCTATACGGACAAGCCCCAGCCCTGAGCCTGTGAGCGCATAGTCTCCCGTGGCCAACCACAGCGAGCCGTCCCGGGCCTCAAGCATATGTCGAATTTCGTTCGTCGGCAGACCATCCTGCGTTGTGAGGATGGTCTCGAATCGGCTGCCGTCAAATCGCCCGACCCCCGCCGCAGTGGCGACCCACACGCGGCCGTCAGCATCTTCGAGCAGGTGCCGTGTATCATTGCTGGGAAGTCCATCAGCCGTCGTGAAGACGGACATGCGCGTGCCGTCGTATCGCGTGACACCGCCGTCACGTGTGCCAAACCAGAGGGCTCCCTCGAGATCAACGAATGAACACAGCACGCGGTCTGCACCCAGGCCATTGCGGGCATCGAAGTGCCGGATCTCATCACCATCAAAGCGCGCGACACCGCTCCCCTCATCACTGACGCCCCCCGTGGCAAACCACAGATTTTGGTCAGCGTCTTCCATGATGGAAGAGATCTGCTGCCGGCGCAGATCTACGTCCCCCTCAATGACAGGTTTGCCATTGACGATTCTTGCGATCCCTGCACTGGTCCCAATCCACAGTCCCGTCTCACCGTCCCCATACAGATCCAGAATGCTGGCGTGCGGCAAGCCGTCGGCAACACCCAGGTTGGTGAAGTGCTGGCCGTCAAAGCGACTGAGACCACCGCCGCGCAGTCCCGTGAGTCGTCCCGTGCCGATCCACAGATTGCCCTCCTTATCTTCAAACAGATCACTGACATCATTGTCGACGAGGCCATCTTCTGTCGTATAACTGGTGAAATGATGGCCATCGTATTTGCTCAAGCCGGCCCCCGTGCCAAACCACAGGTCGCCGCGACGATCTTGGAGGATGGTGCGGACGCGATTGCTGACGAGACCGTCGCGAGTTGAAAACGTGGTGAAGGAGTCGCCATCAAAGCGACTGACTCCATGGTGCTCCATGCCGATCCACAACGCTCCGTCGTGGTCCTGAACGATCGCTAACGTGGCACCGTCTGGCAGGCCGTGCCGCTCGTCGTAGGCGAAGAATTCTTCGCCGTCAAACCGGACGATCCCACGATCGGTGCCTAGCCATATATCGCCGTCGTGGTCCTGCGTGATGCAGTGCACGACGTCGGACCCAAGACCATCTACAAGTCCGTATGTTTGCCAGAAACCCTGTCGCACGCCTTGCCCCGCTTGGACCGGATCTGGCGCGATGGCTGACATCGTGGTACCACTGGGAGGGGAGACGGTCAGCGCGAGAGGCCCCCGAAGCTGTGTCAATTGCACGCGAGTCTGGTCGTCGACGTGGCCAAGGGGGGTCAGATCATAGCTGCCAGCAGGCAACCTCAGGTCAAAACGGCCTTGACGATCGGTCAGCAGATCGATGTTGACGGCAGGTTCCTGTCGGACATTGATCAATGCGTCCGCAACGGGTGTATTCAGATCCTGCCAACGCAGATCTCCTGATAGCTCAACCAGCTCCTCTTCCGGATCGAGAAAAAGCAGGTCTCCAAGACGCTCAGGAAAGGCTGCTTTGATCGTTCCCTGACCCCAGGACACCCAGCTGGAGCTGCCGTCTTTGTCGACGTCGTTGACGGCAATGTCAAAGCCGATGGTCGTATGCGGCAGGAGATCCAGACCATTGTCACCCAGGTCGATGGCGAATTCGTAGTCTCGTCCGACGGCTGTCGTGCGAGCCTGAACCTCAAGGTGGCGGATCGATTCTCCCGTTTTCAGGGCACCGAACATGTTGCTGTGATGACCCCACAGCACATACTGACTAACCGGTTCTCCGGCCCGCTGATGATCGATGTGAAGGTAGATGTCACACCCATCTTGATTCTGCCACCCTTGATCCTGCTCAAGGAGTATGATGGATTCGTCTTCGACGTG
>Ga0233434_1002803_pt1 | contig 14747 bp, 13 predicted proteins | sample SI_122_August201_4_FD_182738 | JGI IMG/M metagenome (GOLD analysis project Ga0233434, IMG submission 182738) | Seawater microbial communities from Saanich Inlet, British Columbia, Canada - SI_122_August2016_120_MG | ecosystem: Environmental > Aquatic > Marine > Inlet | place: Canada: British... | reverse complement strand
CCTCGTCATCACCAGCGCAATCAACTATGACACCAATTTTTCCAGCATGTAAGTATGAAGACAGATGTCCGGGTGTGGTATGACGAATACAGCGTCTAATACTAATATTTTCGCCAAGTTTCATAATTAATTCCGTCCGGAATTTTTCTACATTGCTTCCATTTTGCATATCTTCTTTTGAGAGTGTTTCAACATCTGATAAATTCCTGGTTGAAACAAGTTGGGCTAAATTTTTTGCAAAATTAATAAAATCTTCATTCTTTGCTACAAAATCAGTTTCACAATTAACTTCAACTAAGGCGCCACTTTTTCTGTCAGCGGCGATTTCTATTCCTATGATCCCCTCCGCTGCAATACGGCTAGCAGCTCTATTTGCCTTTGAGCCACTCTTTATACGCAACAAGTCTTCCGCTTCTTTTATATTGCCACTGGTTTCTATTAAAGCTTTCTTGCAGTCCATCATACCGAGCCCAGTAAGATCACGTAATTCTTTCACTATGTTTGCGGTGATATCCGCCATATTTTCTCCAAATGCAGAATTGGTTAATAATTTTGAGACACTTTTATATCTCTCTTTCGAAATGATTCCTTATGCGATCTTGCTATTAATAAACCAAATAAAAGAATTATTTCGTTATTCTTTATGAGCTTCTAGGCTATTCAGCTTCCTTTTCCGCTATCATTGCTTCATTCATTTCTGGGGATTCATTTTTAACTGTTTCATGAACAATTTGGCTGCGTCCTTCTAGAATTGCATCAGCCACCCCCCGTGCATAAAGGCGTATTGCCCGGCTAGAATCATCATTTCCAGGAATAACATAGTCCACTTTCTCAGGACTATGATTTGTATCGACGACGCCAACTATTGGAATGCCTAGCTTGGCAGCCTCTGTAAGCGCACCCTTTTGGTAGCCCACGTCAATTACAAACATGGCTTCTGGTATTCCACCCATGTCTTTAATTCCACCTAGACTACGGTTGAGCTTTTCTAGCTCACGTGTAATATCTAGTGCTTGTTTTTTATTAAGGTTTTCAAATGTTCCATCCTGAGTCATTGTTTCCATATCCTTAAGGCGCTTAATGGACGCTTTAATTGTCTTAAAGTTTGTCAACATCCCCCCCAACCATCGTTGGTCTACATACGGAGACCCGCAACGGGTAGCTTCTTCACGCACAATGTCTCGTGCTTGACGTTTAGTGCCAACAAATAGGATAACGCCTTTGTTAGTAGATAGTTGACGCACATATTTCATTGCGTCTTGATACATGACAAGGGTTTTTTCAAGATTGATAATGTGTATTTTATTGCGGTGGCCATATATATATTGGGCCATCTTTGGGTCCCAAAAACGGGTTTGGTGACCGAAGTGAACGCCTGCTTCTAACATCTGTCGCATTGTTACTGACATAAATTTCTCCTGTAGGGTTGAGCCTCAACCCGCCTAGTCACTCTTTGATGAGCACCCTTGGATTGGCGGGTATGTGTATTTAACCTGGCAAAAATCTTGCTATAAAGCCAGATTATCTGATCTATTATAACATTTATCCTGAGGAGCGCTCAAGGTAGAATTCGTTGTCGTTTCATTACTCTATATGACTAAATTAGTTTACAGAGAAAGGGAAGGAGCAAATGTTTCTACATTCGTATGCTTATTTTAAAAAGAGGAGGGGCAAGAATTTTTTTCTAAATTAGAGCATTAAAAAATTAGAGTGGGGTTTTTAGTAAGAGCGACTAGAACTATATAGAAAAATACAACTTGGGCTAATATCCAAGAGATAATTTTTATTTTCTGTGTTTTTCCAAACCGAAAAGCCGTCATTCCAAGAAGTATATAGAGCAACAGAGCCCCAATCTTTGCGCTAATCCATATATTGAGTCCGGGATATTGCTGGATCATGACTACTAATGTAATAGCGCTTGTCAGTAGAATGGTATCAATTGCGTGAGGAAGGATTTTTACCCATCTTAGCTTTAGTAGAGGTGAGCCTTGTATCATCCATATTCCACGCAAGCTAAACAGGATGTAACTTAATGTCATACTTATAATATGAATTATTTTTATTGTGGCAAAGCTCATATTTCAAACCTCGGATAGTATTTAGCCCCAGCTAATTGTAGTTATATTGATAGGGCTGTATTTATCAAATCTATCATTCTTTGAATTATTGGAGGTATTAAGGTTCCATATCATCATCAAATGATTTATTTCGCATTTGTGCCTGAGATATGCTGCTGCCAGGAGGGACGCTATATGTTAGCCAGACATTTCCGCCAATAGTTGAACCTTTTCCAATCGTAATACGACCTAGAATAGTCGCATTAGCATAAATAACTACATCATCCTCAACAATTGGATGGCGTAATATATTTTTTACCAGGGCACCATTGTCATCTACTGGGAAGCGTTTTGCACCTAAAGTTACGGCTTGATATAACCGCACATTTTTACCTATAACAGTTGTTTCTCCGATAACTACACCTGTACCATGATCTATAAAAAAACTGGCTCCAATTTTTGCACCCGGGTGGATTTCAATGCCTGTGGCCGAATGAGCGATCTCAGAAATCATACGGGCAATTAACGGAGTGCCTAAGGAGTGTAATTCATGGGCGAGCCGGTAGTACATAATAGCAGCAACACCAGGGTAGCATACGAGTACTTCATCCACGTTTTGTGCCGCAGGGTCACCTTCGTAAGCCGCACAAATATCTTTATCAAGAAGGCTCCTGATGTTTGGAAGTTTTTTTGCAAAAAAATGAGTAATCGTACTTGCTTTTTCTGTTGTTATACTGCTGCAAGTTTCATGTTCTGCAGTGTAATCTAATTCACGAAGTACTTGTGTCAGCAAATCTCTCAGCGTTTCTTCTAGGGTTTGTTTTACGTATAGATCTATATCTTCATCAGTAAGTTTTAAATAACCGAGTCGGTTAGGAAATAAGACAGCTGATAGTCGATCAATAATAGTTGCAAGTATTGTACGGGAGGGGAGCTTGGGAGGGCGTTCAAGCCTTTGTCTGTTTTCTAGCGATGCCACACGTAAGGAACGTAAATCAGAAACAATGGTGTCGATTTGAAAAAATTCTTTTTGCGGTGCTGGGGGTATTTCTTTATCTTGTTTTGACATTGTGTTGCGAGCTCCTGAGTAGAAAGTCTTCAGCAAAAAAAAGTAAAATAAAATAATGCATATGTGAATAAAATTGCAATTTTGTTTATTTTTTCATGAGTACCGTGTAACGCAACGGTTAAGAGGCATTTTTATGCTGATGAAATATATAATATATTGATTTATATTAACTCACCCATTTTAACCTCTGCTAATTTTTGGTGATCAAGACGGGGTTAAAAAGGTTGGTTATAATATAAAGCTTTCTGTCATATTCCCATGATTTGTCTAATTATATAACGATAAGATTATGATGTTAAAGGTTAGAATGAGAAATAATCAATTTAATTATGAAGGAATTTTATAAAATGAAATTTAGCCAGAAATATAAAGTGGCATACCGGACAAGACTAATGTTAGTGACGCTTGCAATATGTCTTACTGCATGTGGTGATAATGATGATGGCTCTTCAGGTGCAGGGAATTCTGACAAACATTTATCGGGTCCAGCAACAGGGAAATTGATGGATGCTGCGGTCAGTGGCGTAAATTATTCTACCTCGTCTAAGATAACCGGAGTTACAGATAAAGACGGTATATACAAGTATAATCATGGAGATACGGTTGAATTTAAGCTAGGCAGCTTGGTTCTTGGAAAAACGGAAGCTAAAGCTATAGTGACGCCAATCAATTTGGCTGGAGATAGTATTCTAAGGTTACAAAACTTGCTTGTTTTATTACAGTCATTGGATTCAGACGGGGAGCCTAATAATGGAATTTCTATCTCTGCGGTTGCGGCAGCGGAAGTAGGTGTTGATATTAATTTAGATAATGATCCGGATACATTTGCCGCCTCTTCTGCTTTGCAAAATATAAGACAGAAGGCAGGTATTGAAGGGAAAATTAAAGGCTCTGCAGAAATTAATTCTCATTTTCTTTCTCAAGGGATTAGTCTGCTGAGTAATAATATATGGGTAAAGTACGATGATACGACCGCCACTCTAATTCGCATATCAAGCGCTAATGATGGGGACTATTTATATGGCGAGGCTATCGTAGATGACCCTTGTGATGCAGACAATGTATGCGGAAATAAAACTGTCAGTAAGGCTGGTGTAGAGTATGGGCCGATGACTCTATCTACATTTGGCTTGAGAGGATTCAAAGTTGTTGGAAAGGCCGCGATCGACACCAATCTTCAGGCAGGATTATCGCATTTACGACCAAGCTTGCGAATTTATACTGATGGCTATGACTTAATTACAACAGATCTAGTAGCGGAGCAACGAAAAGTAGAAAAAAAAGGTATTTTTGCTGAACTATTCCATATAGCCAAGCCACTTAAATTAAGCTCCTCTAAAGAGAAGAACAAGATAATTGTAAAGGAGGTTCGTTTTTCCAAAATGGTGAATATTGCTTCTGGAATTGTCGGAGCATGGGCGCTTGATAATACTGGCATTAATACTCAAGTTTTTTTATTTTTCCCTAATGGAAACTATTTTATGGTTGATCCTATAGGAGATGTCGATCGTGATTGTGCTGAGCCAGGTGTTGAATTCTCGTCCTATACTTACGATGCGTCTACGAAGAAATTAAATCTTAAGGGGTTCACATATAATACTAATGGTTGTGCGGGATTCTCTGATAATGACCCAGCCACCTTTAGCATTGATACAGACGGCAATAAGGCAATAATAAAGACAAAAGATAATTCTTCTTATGTTTTACACCGTGTATCAAGGTAGTCTCTGATAATTGCTCGTGTATTGAGTTTCAAAAAACAGGAGGTTTGCTTGTGAGTATCGGTCCCAAGGCATAATGTGAAATTTCTCGATCTCCATGCTGTTAAGGAAGTGAAGGGTACGGTTCGATTGCCGGGTTCGAAGAGTATATCTAACCGTGTTTTGCTTCTTGCGGCGCTAGCAAGTGGCGGTACACATGTGCGTGATGTACTTGTTGCCGATGATACGATATGTATGCTAAATGCACTTAAAGTGCTTGGGGTATCTATTAGTAAAACTGATGAAAATGATTATTTTGTACAGGGTATAGGTGGTCAATTTCCAATACGAGAAGCAGATTTATTCCTGGAAAATGCTGGGACGGCTTACCGCCCCTTAACAGCTGTGTTGTCATTGGCGCAAGGGCACTATCGTTTGTATGGCATATCACGCATGTATGAACGCCCCGTGAGGGATCTGGTGGATGCACTTAGACAGGTTGGTGCAGATATTACCTATCTGGGAAATGATGGATTTCCACCGTTAGAAATAAAGGCTGCTAAAATTCAGGCGGATTTATTGTCCGTCAGGGGTGATGTGTCAAGTCAATATCTAACCAGCTTATTGATTGCCTCACCATTAATTGGTGGAAAGTTAACTATTGAGGTTATAGGGGAATTAATTTCACAGCCATACATAGATTTAACATTGGGGTTGATGTCGCGTTTTGGCGTAGAAATAGAACAGACTGGGCTGCGACACTTTGTGTCCAATAACGGCCTTAATTATATTAGCCCTGGTGAAGTATTTGTTGAAGGTGATGCGTCTTCAGCATCTTATTTTCTTGCTGCTGGAGCTATCAGCGGTGGAGCAGTCAAGGTTGAAGGTATAGGTCGTAATAGTTTGCAGGGGGATGTTCTTTTTATTAAGGCATTGGAGGAGATGGGGGCATGTATTTTACAAGGTGATAATTGGATTGAAGTGCGGCCACCGAAATCCGGATGCCTTGCAGCAATTAATATTGATTGTAACCATATTCCCGATGCTGCTATGACTCTTGCAGTAGTTGCTTTATTCGCCGATGGAGTAACTATGCTTAAAAATATAGCGAGTTGGAAGGTCAAAGAAACTGATCGCCTTTACGCCATGGCGACGGAACTGCGTAAATTAGGTGCAGCGGTTGATGAGGGGGCAGATTTTTTACGAATTACTCCACCAACTGATGGAATTATATCTCCACTTGTCGCCATTAATACCTACAATGATCACCGAATGGCGATGTGCTTCTCATTGGTGTCATTAGGCGCGCCGGTACGTATAAATGATCCTGCCTGCGTGTCTAAAACTTTCCCTAATTATTTCGCTGAATTTGCCAAAATAGTTAAATATTAAATTTACATAAATTTCTATTAAATTAGAAGGGCATTAAAATTATCCATGAATATTAATAGTATACCAGTAATTGCGATTGATGGGCCGTCTGCATCTGGCAAGGGTACGGTTGCTCAACTTGTATCAGAAAATCTTGGATTTCAATATTTAGATAGTGGCTCGCTCTATAGATTAGTGGCGTTAAAGGCAATACGAATAGGAATCGATTTAAATGATGAGAAAGCGCTTGAGAATATAGCTCAGAACCTTGACGTTACATTTACAGGTAGAAAGATTCAGCTTGGGATCGAGGAGGTTGCAGATTTAATTCGCCAAGAAATATATGGTAATGGGGCCTCTAAGATTGCCGCACATTCAAGGTTAAGAGAGGCTTTACTGGATCGTCAGCGCGCATTTCGTAAAGGCCCTGGATTAGTAGCTGATGGGCGTGACATGTGTTCTGTAGTATTTCCTGATGCTGCGCTAAAGGTTTTTCTTACTGCTACCGCCGAAGTGCGTGCGAAACGTCGTTATAAACAGTTGATGGAAAAAGGGGAAGGTGTTAATATTAATACGATTTTGAGAGATATTGAGGAGCGTGATAGGCGTGATAGTATTCGTGTCGTTGCGCCATTAAAGCAGAGCAAAGATTCGAGTTTTATTGATACAACCTTGTTAGATATTACTGAGGTTGTAAATAAAATATTAGAACAGTATTCCGAAATTAGTATTAAAAGTATCTGATATAATCTCATTTTTTAAGTATTGTCTTGATTATGAAGATGCGAGAGACTACTCCTCGCGCCAGTATATTTGGTTTAAATTTAGCCAAATAATTTTATTAACTTACCAGAACCTGCAGATATTTATTTGCACGTGATTACAAACAGGTTTTTTACAATGACTGCTGTTTCCCCCGTAACCGATAATTCCCCCGTAACTGAAAATTCCCCCGTAATTGATAGTTCCCTTGTAGCTGACTCATCAGAAAGTTTTGCGGCATTATTTGAGGAAAGTCTTGCTCGTCAGGAAATGCGTATAGGCGAACTGATTACTGCTGAGGTTGTACAAGTTGACTTTAATGTCGTCATAGTTAATGCAGGATTAAAATCTGAAAGTTTTATACCCGTTGAAGAATTCAAGAATGATAAGGGTGAGATTGAAGTTAAGCCTGGAGACTTTGTAAGCGTTGCTATTGAGGCTCTTGAGGATGGTCATGGTGAGACAAGATTATCACGAGATAAGGCTAAGAGATTAACCGCTTGGCACGATTTAGAGGCGGCTATGGAAAGCGGTACTATTGTATGTGGAATGGTGAGCGGTAAGGTTAAAGGTGGTCTTACTGCAATGATAAATGGTATTCGAGCTTTTTTGCCTGGTTCATTGGTAGATATTCGGCCGGTTAAAGATACTACTCCATATGAAAATAAAGAAATGGAGTTTAAGGTAATAAAGCTTGATCGGAAGCGTAACAATGTAGTTGTTTCTCGCCGTGCAGTATTAGAGGAAAGTCAGGGTGCTGATAGGCAATCATTGCTGGAGAATTTGAAGGAAGGGGCGGTAGTCAAGGGGATTGTTAAGAATATTACTGATTATGGGGCATTTGTAGATTTGGGTGGTATAGATGGGCTGTTGCATATTACTGATCTTGCATGGAGGAGGGTAAAACATCCTTCTGAGATGATTAGTGTGGGTGAAGAAGTTGAAGCTAAGATACTTAAATTTGATCAGGAAAAGAATAGGGTTTCTTTGGGGATGAAGCAGCTTAATGAGGATCCGTGGGTTGGACTTTCAAGGCGTTATCCACAAAGCACTCGTTTGTTTGGGAAGGTAAGTAATTTAACTGACTACGGTGCATTCGTTGAGATTGAGCAGGGAATAGAGGGATTGGTGCATGTGTCAGAGATGGATTGGACTAATAAGAATGTATATCCTTCAAAAATGGTGCAACTAGGTGATGAAGTTGAGATAATGATTCTTGAAATAGACGAAGCGCGTCGCCGAATCTCGCTGGGCATGAAGCAGTGCAAGAGTAATCCTTGGGACGACTTTGCTGTGGATCACAATAAGAATGATAAAGTAAGTGGGCAAATTAAGTCCATAACAGATTTTGGTGTATTTATCGGGCTGCAGGGCGGCATTGATGGATTGGTGCACTTGTCGGACCTCTCTTGGACTCATTCAGGTGAAGATGCGGTACGTAAATACAAGAAGGGCGATGAGGTAGAGGCGATGGTCTTGTCTATTGATGTTGAGCGTGAACGTATTTCGCTCGGAATTAAACAAATGGAAGGGGATCCATTTAGTAGCTTCATTTCTGTAAATGATAAAAACAGCATCGTTAAGGGTACAGTTAAATCAATTGACGCTAAGGGATCGGTAATCTCATTAGATAATGATGTAGAGGGTTATTTGAGGGCATCTGAAATATCGCGGGATCGTGTAGAAGATATTCGCACTCACTTAAAAGAGGGTGATGCCGTTGAAGTGATGATTATTAATGTGGATCGTAAAAATCGCGGCATAAATCTTTCCATAAAAGCTAAAGATTTGGCGGAAGAGTCTCATGCAATTAAAAAAGTTGCAACTGAATCACCAGATAATGCTGGAACCACAAGTTTGGGTGCTTTGCTTAAAGCTAAGATGGATACAAAAAAAACTGAAGAAGAATAAAGGATATTTACATGACTAAATCTGAATTGATCTCTAGTCTAGCGGCCCGTTATCCACAGTTAGTAGCTAAGGATGCAGAGCTTGCAGTTAAGACGATATTAGATGCTATGGTGGAAAGTTTGTCCAAGGGGCAGCGTATCGAGATAAGGGGGTTTGGAAGCTTTGATTTGAATTATCGTCCTCCTCGTATAGGACGCAACCCGAAATCTGGCGAACGAGTGAATGTAGCTGAGAAATACGTGCCTCATTTTAAAGCTGGTAAAGAAATGAGAGAGAGAGTTGACTATAAGGCCTGAAAAATTTATAGGGTTTAAAACTAAAAAAACGGCATGATATTGTTATCATGCCGTTTTTTTAGTTTAGTGTTTAGTAGTGTTTCATTTTGTGTAGGGAAAGCTCTTAAACGGGAGAGGCTTAGAATTATTATATTCAAAATAAGATGGGAATTATGAATACAAAAGATTGCATGGTTAAGTAATGAATTTTATGAGCGCAATTAAAATAATTAAATCTTTATCATAATTGAGTAAATGGGAAATATTATATGAACGATCCGCGTATTATTGTTGCACTTGATTTCTCAAGTAAAGAACAGGCATTAAATCTAGCAAGCAAACTTGATCCAATGTTATGCCGAGTAAAAATAGGAAAAGAGCTTTTTACTGCTGCTGGCCCAGAGATAGTGAAAGTATTTAGAAAAAAAGGGTTTGAGGTCTTTCTTGATTTAAAGTTCCACGATATTCCAAATACAGTAGCAAGCGCATGTAGAGTGGCAGCTGATCTAGGCGTGTGGATGATAAACGTACATGCTCTAGGCGGCAGGAAGATGCTTTCTGCAGCAAGAGAGGTGCTGCCACTAGGTGGGACTAAACTTGTTGCAGTAACATTGCTTACAAGTATGGGATCAGATGATATAGAGAGTATTGGCTTAAATAATGAGCCTGGAAATGTGGTGCAGAATTTAGCCAATTTAGCGCATAGTTGTGGGTTAGACGGGGTAGTGTGCTCTGCATTAGAGTCTGGGCAGCTTAGGAAGGAGATGGGTGACAATTTTTGTTTAGTCACCCCTGGAATTCGTCCAATTGATGCTATGACTGACGATCAGAGTCGGATAACAACCCCGCAGATGGCAATACAAAATGGTGCTGATTATTTGGTTATAGGCAGGCCTATTTCCCGGGCAGAAGATCCGCTGTTAATGTTGCAGCATTTGAATAAGGAAATTGAAGGGCAGTTGGCTGCAAATTAATTATTAGGAAACGCCTTATTTTAGTGTGTTTATATCAATCAAACTGCGCTTATAAGCTTGACATGGTGCGTCAAACCCCATAAAATCAGTGGTTAATCTAGTCGCTTAGATAATGATCGTGGCAGGTGAAAGAATAGACGAAACTGGGGACGAATTACGTCTTATATGAGTAGAGTGGCGAGAATCGCCACTTTATTTTTTTAATGGAGCTGTAATGCGGAGTTGCAATGCCAACAATTAGTCAATTAGTGCGTAAGCCTCGCTTAGCAAGGCATGTGAAAAGTAAGGTTCCTGCGCTAGGGAATAGCCCCCAAAAGAGAGGGGTTTGTACTCGTGTTTATACTACCACACCAAAAAAACCAAATTCAGCTTTACGTAAAGTGGCTAGAGTTCGCCTAACAAATGGATTTGAGGTTTCTAGTTACATTGGCGGAGAGGGGCATAATTTGCAGGAGCATTCGGTGGTATTAATACGTGGTGGCCGAGTTAAAGATCTGCCTGGTGTTCGTTATCATACGGTACGTGGAAGTCTTGATACTGCTGGAGTAAAAGATCGAAGGCAGGCGCGTTCAAAATATGGTTCGAAGAAACCAAAGGCAGCTTGAGTGAGCGTAATTTAAGTTAGCTGTTAGCTGTTAGGTGTTGTTTTAAAAAAACATAAATAAATACATATATAGATATTGAAGTATATATCTAAACTGAGGTTAAAGAATGCCAAGAAGGAGAGAGGTTCCAAAGCGTGATATTTTGCCGGATCCAAAATATCACAACACAGAGATTTCAAAGTTCGTAAATGTTCTAATGACAGGCGGAAAGAAATCTGTTGCAGAACGGATTATTTATGGTGCTATGAGTCAAATTGAGAAGAAGACTGGTAAAGACCCGATAGAGGTGTTTGTGCAGGCATTGTCTAATGTTCGTCCAATGGTGGAAGTAAAGAGCCGGCGTGTAGGTGGGGCTAATTATCAGGTGCCAGTAGAAGTTAGGTCGGTTCGTCGAAATGCATTAGCTATGAGATGGTTGCGCGAAGCTGCGCGAAAGAGAAGTGAGAAGTCAATGGGGGCTCGTCTTGCCGGGGAGTTGTCTGAAGCCGCGGAGGGTCGTGGTGGGGCAGTTAAAAAAAGAGAAGAAGTTCACCGTATGGCGGATTCAAATAAAGCGTTTGCACATTACCGATTCTAAAGCTAATTTTCAGATTTTTAATTTAGTTTGTGCGTTATTTATAGTAAATCAGTTCGAATATTAAGGCTAATATACCGTGTCAAGAAAAACACCAATTGAGCAATATCGAAATATCGGAGTTATGGCGCATATAGATGCTGGAAAAACTACGACTACTGAGCGTATTTTATTCTATACAGGCATTTCCCATAAAATTGGCGAGGTACATGACGGTGCTGCGGTAATGGACTGGATGGAGCAAGAGCAAGAGCGGGGCATTACAATTACCTCAGCTGCAACTACATGCTTCTGGAGTGGAATGAATAATGATTATTCTTCACATCGTATAAATATTATTGACACGCCGGGGCACGTAGATTTTACTATTGAAGTAGAGCGTTCATTGCGTGTGCTGGATGGGGCTTGTACTGTTTTCTGTGCGGTTGGTGGGGTTCAGCCTCAAACAGAAACTGTTTGGCGCCAGGCTAATAAGTACCAAGTTCCACGTCTTGCATTCATTAATAAAATGGATAGAGCGGGTGCTAATTTCATGCGTGTTTATGAGCAAATGAAAACGCGTCTAAAGGCGAACCCAGTGCCATTGCAGCTTCCGATTGGAGCTGAAGATAATTTTGAAGGTGTTATTGATTTAGTTAAGATGAAGGCTATTTATTGGGATGAGGAGACTCGTGGAACGAAGTTCGAGGAGCGTGAAATTCCTGATAATTTATTAGAAGATGCAAAGAGTTGGCGTGAAAACATGCTCGAGACTGCTGCAGAAGCGAATGAAGAGTTGATGAATAAGTATATTGAAGAAGGCAATTTGTCTATTGAAGATACTAAAAAAGGGCTAAGAATTCGGACCATCAATAATGAAATAGTGCCAATGTTATGTGGGACTGCTTTTAAAAATAAAGGCGTTCAGGCTATGTTGGACGGGGTGATTGATTATATGCCGTCACCGGTAGATATTAAAGCTGTTACAGGGGAAAAAGAGAATGGTGAAATGGAGGAGCGGTTAGCTAATGACAAGGAGCCCTTCTCTGGTTTGGCATTTAAGATCGCGACGGATCCGTTTGTTGGTCAATTAATCTTTTTCCGGGTTTATTCTGGTGTGGTTACTACTGGAGATACAATTTACAACCCTATTAAAGGGAAGAAAGAAAGAATTGGACGTTTGTTGCAAATGCACGCAAACCAGCGTGATGAAATTAAAGAGGTGCGTGCAGGGGATATTGCAGCAGCGGTTGGCTTGAAAGAGGCTGTTACAGGGGATACTTTGTGTGATCCAACAAAATCTATCACGCTAGAGAAAATGGAATTTCCTGAGCCTGTAATTCATGTTGCTGTAGAGCCTAAAACTAAAATGGATCAAGAGAAAATGGGTCTTGCTCTAAATAGATTGGCGCAGGAAGATCCTTCTTTTCGGGTGCGTACGGATCAAGAGTCTGCTCAAACCATCATATCTGGAATGGGCGAACTTCATTTAGAAATTATTGTTGATCGAATGAGGCGAGAATTTAGCGTGGAGGCAAACGTGGGGGCGCCACAAGTAGCTTACCGTGAGGCAATTAGGAAAATGATTGAAGTTGAAGGTAAATTTGTGAAGCAGTCTGGAGGCCGTGGTCAATATGGGCATGTTTGGTTAAAAATGGAACCTAATGAGACGGGAAAAGGGTTTGAATTTATTGACTTAATCAAAGGTGGGGCGGTTCCGCGTGAATATATTCCGGCAGTTGAAAAGGGTCTAAAAGATACTTTACCTAATGGTGTGCTTGCAGGATTTCCTGTGGTGGATGTTAAGGTAACACTGTACGATGGCTCTTACCATGACGTGGATTCAAATGAAAATGCATTTAAAATGGCTGCATCAATGGCATTTAAGGATGGCATGAGACAGGCTAGCCCGGTTTTGCTTGAACCAATGATGGCTGTAGAGGTGGAAACTCCAGAAGATTATATGGGTAACGTGGTAGGTGATTTATCTTCCCGTCGGGGAATGATTCAGGGTATGGCGGATCTTCCTGGGCTTAAGGTGGTGACTGCGGAGGTTCCGTTGGCAGAGATGTTTGGTTACTCTACATCTCTTCGTTCGGCAACGCAGGGGCGTGCTACATACACTATGGAATTTAAACACTATTCAGAGGCTCCAAAGAATGTAGCTGAGGCCATTATTAATAAAAAATAATAGTCGATTGTTAAGAAAAGGAAAGGATTATGTCAAAAAGTAAATTTGAGCGGACGAAACCGCATGTAAACGTGGGCACTATTGGTCATGTAGATCATGGTAAGACTACTTTGACTGCTGCTATTACAATGGTAATGTCAAAACAATCTGGCGGTGAATCTAGAAGTTTTGCTGAGATTGACTCTGCGCCGGAAGAGAAGGCACGGGGAATTACTATCAATACCTCTCATGTCGAATACGAAACAGAAACTCGTCATTATGCTCATGTTGATTGTCCTGGGCATGCGGATTACGTCAAAAATATGATTACTGGTGCGGCGCAAATGGATGGGGCCATTTTGGTTGTATCTGCTGCCGATGGCCCTATGCCACAGACGCGGGAACACATTTTGCTGGCGCGACAAGTGGGTGTCCCCTACATTGTTGTCTATATGAATAAAGCTGACATGGTAGATGATGCTGAATTAATAGAATTGGTTGAAATGGAAGTTCGTGAATTATTGACTAAGTATCAGTTTCCTGGTGATGATACCCCGATAGTTGTTGGTTCTGCTTTGAAGGCTCTTGAGGGAGATCAGAGTGATATTGGCGAGCCTTCCATAATTAAATTAGCGGCAGCACTAGATAGTTTTATTCCTGAGCCGGAACGGGCAATAGATGGTTCTTTTATCATGCCGGTAGAAGATGTATTTTCTATTTCTGGTCGTGGTACGGTTGTTACTGGCCGAGTCGAACGCGGTGTTGTTAAGGTGGGTGAAGAGCTGGAGATTGTTGGTTTGAAAGCAACCACCAAAACTGTTTGTACTGGTGTGGAAATGTTTAGAAAGTTATTAGACCAGGGTCAGGCAGGGGATAATGTTGGTGTTCTCCTGCGTGGAACCAAGCGAGAAGAAGTTGAGCGTGGTCAGGTATTATCTCAGCCAGGGTCTATTACTCCACATACAAAATTTACTGCTGAGATTTATGTTCTGAGTAAAGAAGAAGGCGGGCGTCATACTCCGTTCTTTCAAGGTTATCGTCCGCAGTTCTATTTCCGCACTACAGATGTAACTGGTGCGGTAGAGTTGCCGGCAGGTACAGAAATGATAATGCCTGGTGATAATGTGTCGGTAACAGTTACTTTAATAGCGCCGATTGCATGCGAAGAAGGTTTGCGTTTTGCTATTCGTGAGGGCGGCAGGACAGTTGGTGCAGGGGTGGTAGCAAAAATTATAGAGTAATAAAATTTAAGGAGGAAGGGGACAGAATTAAGTGCTAAATGCACGTAAATCTGGATCCA
>Ga0233434_1002785_pt1 | contig 14812 bp, 10 predicted proteins | sample SI_122_August201_4_FD_182738 | JGI IMG/M metagenome (GOLD analysis project Ga0233434, IMG submission 182738) | Seawater microbial communities from Saanich Inlet, British Columbia, Canada - SI_122_August2016_120_MG | ecosystem: Environmental > Aquatic > Marine > Inlet | place: Canada: British... | reverse complement strand
TTTATTCAAAACCTATAAATAGGTATCTCATCAAACTTTTTTCACGTCTAAAGGAAATATAAATGAACACTCGGTTCCGAAAATCTATGTTATTGGTCTATTTTCTTTCTGGAGTGAGCGGTCTTATCTATCAAATAATTTGGTTAAGATTTCTAGCGGAGATTTTTGGTAATGGGACTTATGCTTTAAGCACTGTTTTAGCCGCATTTATGGCTGGTTTAGCTATTGGAAGTTGGCAAGGTGGCCAAATAAAATTCCGTAATATTGCTCCCATTAAGCTCTACATTCGGTTGGAAATTGGCATTGCCTTGGCTGCAATCGTCATTTCTGTCTTACTTGCAAATTATGATACCTGGTATGCGCCAATTTATAGACTTTTCCAAGGGCACTTGGCAATGCTAACCATTGCACAATTTCTCACTTGTTTCCTCTTGGTTTTTATTCCAACAAGCTTAATGGGAGCAACTGTCCCCACTATGGCAACCATCGTCATGACTAATATTAATAAAGTCGGACGCGATTTCAGTCTAATGTATGCTCTCAATACGCTCGGAGGGATGATGGGCGTTATTTTGAGTTCATTTTTAATGATTGAAAAATTAGGGTTATATTGGACTTTATTGTTTGCTATCTCTATAAATCTATTAATTGGATTAGGGATTCTATTGGTATTTCGTGAATCGCCCTCTAAACAAGCAAATAATGAAATACATGACAAGGTTCCAAAATCTAAAAACAAAATAATTTCGTCTCCTATTTGGCTAATCCCACTCATTGGTTTTGCCACTGGGTTTATTGCGTTTTCTCTCGAAATACTATGGACAAGAAGTCTAGTTTTTTATATTGGTAATACAACATACTCTTTTGCTCTTATTTTGTTATTAATCCTATTTGGAATTGCGGGTGGAAGCCTATTGGTACAAAGATATGTGGACCAATTAAAAAATAAATGGAATTGGATTATTGGAATTCTTATTTTTGTTGCGATTGGCACTTTTACAAGCATCCCCTTGTTCCATACTGTCTTTACAAGTTCAGCTTTTTCGCCAGATTTTTCTACATGGCGAGGCTACCTTTTACAAAACTTATACAAAACGACATTAGTTGTTTTTATTCCTAGTTTTGGAATGGGCTTAACATTCCCGTTATTAAACACGCTTTATATAGAATCTATCCAACTTGTGGGTAAACGTGTTGGCTCATTATATGCGTGGAACACATTCGGTGCTATTTTGGGCTCCGTTATTACTGGATTTTTATTTGTTCCAATATTGGGTATCTCTGCAACGATTATAGGTACAAGCATTTTGATTATTGGCATTATTGCGACGATTAAATGGCATCTCATATCATTCAAATATCCTAAAGTACGATTTCAATTGGGATGGGGGCTTTTCATCGTCATGCTAAGTCTATGGATTGGATTAATAAATTTTTTAGAACACCCTCAGTTTAAATCTTATGACGAACATGATATTTCTGAAGTAATATTTTATGACGAAGGTGTCTCCGCTACAACAACAGTTTACTTCACAGAATCCAAAGAAAAAAAAATGACTGTCGAAGGTGTTCTTATGGGTGGCGATTTCCAAAAAGCCATGCGCAAGCAAATCATACTTGCTGATTTACCTCTTCTTTTGCGTCCTGATGCAAAGTCAATTTATGTGGTTGGTTTGGGAACAGGAATTACATTCCATGAGTTTCATCAACAACAACCTAATGCTCAGATTATTTGTTCAGAGATTAGTGCGTCCGTTATTAAAGGTAGCCAGCATTTTCAGGCTCTTTCTACAAATGTGGCATCATTCCCAAATGTCCAGCTCCATCTTGAAGATGGGAAGAATTACCTCAAATTTAATTCTGAACATTTTGATATTATTTCAAGCGACACTATGTTAAAAAAAGGTAGTGCAGGCAATAGCACAATGTATTCCAGCGAATATTACAAGCTATGTCGAAATAGGCTGACGGAAAATGGCATATTTATCCAATGGGTTCCTCTATATCTTAGCTCAGATATACATCAAATTATTTTAAAAACCATTCGTAATATTTTTCCGCATACAACACTTTGGTATGTGGGGGATGAAGCTCTTGTTCATATTAGTTCATTAAACCCATTAAATTTAGATTACTCCATTCTTAGCAAAGCCTTTCAAAATGATACCCTAAAACAATCCTTTCAACAAATTGGCATTGAAAATTTGGATGCTATTCTTAGCACATATCTGATGGACGATCAAACAATTGACGCAATGGTGCAGAGTTCCGTTATGAATTCGCTTGTTCATCCAATTGTGGAATTTATGACCCCAAGAGAGCTTGCTTCTAATTCTTATGCATTTGTTATTGAAAATCTAATAAATCTAACTAAATCAGCTGGTTCTATATCAAACAATAAAGAAGTTTTATCTCATAAAAATATAAGTCAGGCTCAGCTAAAATCACTTGATGAAACCACTTTTCGATTCCAATCCATAATGGACGGATTGATGTATAGTTATGCTGGAAAAGTGAAGGAAGCAAAACAGAGAATTGCTCACGTATTAGCCTCAAATCCGAATGACAGCAATGCAAAACACTATCTTGGAATATCTTTAGCGTATCCAAATATAAAATCAAAAGCCCGAAGTTATCTTGAAGCAGGTATTGTCTTAAGAGAATTAGGAGCAGATTCATTAGCGCTTTCCATGCTGAATCATAGTCTTGAAATCGCACCAAACAACCTTGTTACGCTGAATGAGTTATCTCTTGTTTATCTTTCTACCGGTGCGATTGAGGGAGCAATCGATGTAACAAAAAAAATGATTTTAGCTAATCCAAAAATTGCTTTATTTCATTTTAATTTAGGCTATTATTACGAACAGCAGGGAAAGTTTTCTGAAGCAATGGCAGCATACAATGAAAGCAAAAAACTTAATCCAAATAATGAAGCATTGGATTATCAAATAAAAAATTTGAAGAAGTTAACGACAACGACCCAATAATTATTACTGTCCTAATTTTATATATAACTATAATAATTGGGTTCGTAAATATGTGACTTAATCACTTTCAATAAATCTCTGGGCTTTTCTTGCTCGGTCAAATCGCTGGCATAAGCAACACGTGCAACTGCTTCTGCAATATAAGCTGAAACATCACGAATGCGGTCTAAAGCAGGATAGACACGGCCTTTTGCTAAATCCTCTTCTGTAACATATTTAGATAATGTAAGTGCGGCTTCAATAAACATCTCATCAGTAATACGACGGGTTTCACTCACAATAGCGCCTAATCCAATCCCAGGGAAAACATAAGCGTTATTCCCTTGTCCGGGGACAAATGTTTTTCCATTTAAGGTAACTGAATCAAATGGACTTCCACTGGCAAAAATAGCATTGCCATTGGACCACTGATACGCTTGCTCGGCAGTGCACTCAGATTTTGACGTAGGATTCGATAGAGCAAAAATAACTGGGCGTTCGTTGTAAACACTCATGGTTTCAATCACATCCTGAGTAAACGTCTGTGCTTGCCCTGATGCGCCAATAAGGATTGTTGGCTTTATATCATGAATAGCCTCCAAAAGCGTTTCCGAGAAAGGGTGCTCATGAGCAAATGGCTTTTTGTGTTTTGTCACATTTTTTCGATCTTTTACAACTAAACCCCTAGAATCAACATACCAAGATATTTTTCGTGCTTCATCTATAGGGACACCTTCTTTTACCAATGCGTTTACAACAAGACTACCGATACCAAGTCCAGCTTCGCCTGCGCCAAAGAAGAGAATTTTTTGATCCTTTAATTTGCTTTTTGTAATACGCAATGAGGTAAATATACCGGATAAAGCCACACTTGCAGTCCCTTGAATATCGTCGTTAAAGCAGCATACTTTATCCCGATATTTTTCCAACAATCTAAACGCATTGCGGTTGCTAAAATCTTCAAATTGAATAATCGCTTCAGGATATACTTCTTGCACTGCCTGAACAAACTCTTCAATAAAATCGTCATATTCTTCACCATACAAACGATGATGAAATTCACCTAAATATAATGGATTCTTTAATAACTCTTCATTATTGGTCCCCACATCCAACATGATAGGAAGACACAAATGAGGAGAGACACCGGCGCAAGCTGTATAAAGGGTCAATTTCCCAATTGGGATTCCCATTCCGTTTGTTCCTTGATCTCCAAGCCCAAGGATTCTCTCACCATCGGTAACCACAACCATCCCAACTTTTTCTTCCGGCCAATTTTGAAGGATTTTTTTCATGGAGCCACGATCTTCCGTTGAAATATATAAGCCACGCGGTCTGCGAAAAATATGATCAAATTTCTGACATGCTTCTCCTACCGTCGGTGTATAAACAATGGGCATCATTTCATCGATATTATCAATCAAAATGCGGTAAAATAATGTTTCATTTCGATCTTGAAGAGAAATGAGATAAATATATTTCTCCAAATCTGTTGTTTTCTTTCGGAAGTTTTCAATTATTCTTAAGGCTTGTTCACTTTCCGAAAAAATACGTGGTGGAAGAAGACCGCGAATATTTAACTGCTCTCTTTCTTCTTTCGAAAAACCCGTTCCTTTATTCCATACAGGGTTTTGTAGCAAATGAATGCCAGTGGGGATATTTTTATTTTTGTTGGGTTGGTCAGACATAAGGAATTCCGTTTATGATAGATTGATAATTGCGCAGTAAAGGGGAGAGATGGAAACTTGTTTTAAATGAATCATTTTCTTTTCAATGAAAAGGACAACTAGTCAAAAATTTTGATGCTTCAAATTACAAATAAATTTTTATATAAAATGGATAAAGGTGTCCCTTTTTAATCGCGATCTGGAATAATAAACCAAGCAATCATATAAACAATAAATCCCCCACCAAGAAAAAGCCCAAAAAGAAAAATGATTCTAATGATAACCGGATCAATTTCAAAATAATCACCAATTCCGGCGCATATCCCTGCTATTCTCCCCTCCTTTTTATTCCGATATAATTTTTTTTACGTCAGACACTTTAATGCCTTTAATAAACTAAAATATAATAAATGACATAGAACCATGACATGAATCCATGAATAATAGCCCAAAAAACGGAATGATTCATAGTAAAAGAAATAACGATAGAAAGAACTGAACCAAATGTCACGCCTGTTTTAATCCATTCACCATTGTAATTATATTTATAATGTGCCATTTAATTATCCTAATCGTTCAAGAAAAAAATATTTAAACCATAGGAAAACCCAGACAAGGCAACAGCCATCCCAACATCATAAATTGGTGGAACAGAAGGAAATGCAAAATTCCAAACAATCACTCCCACTAGCCATAATAGATAAATTATTCTCGTTTTATTCATAATCTTCAAGAGGAAAATTTAATCATTTTCTCTTAAAAAAAGATATTTTTTTGATTCCATTTGTTTGCCCATTATCTACGATTATTTATCGCTTTCAATTGATTGTAATGTTCCACAACCGTTTCTCGCCAATCACGATACTCCAAACCCATTTTTCTTTTGCTCTTTTCATTTGATATATCAAAATGATATCCAACGTTCCCCACCACATACGCACGTTCAATGCCAAAAAGTGGCGCTAAAAGCCAAAATAAAAATTTGGGTACACCCGTTTTGGGAACCGGCTCATTTTTTCCAAGCTTCTCACGAATGACTTCTGCCATCTCGATAAAACGAATTGTTTTTGCGCAAATTATATTTCTGCCTTTAAGCTCTAAGTTTGTCGCAGCTAAAAAATGAGCCATAGCAACGTCTCGCACATCTACGATTCCAATGGACGTATCTGGAAGACCTGATTTATATTTTCCTGATACAAAATCATTCATAATACCAATGGAAGATGAATCTTGTCGCTGAGTTAAAGCCGGACCCAAAATGAAGGCTGGGTTAATAACGACCAAATCCAAATTTAAACTGTCCGCTAATACCCACGCCTTTTTTTCAGCCACAGTTTTTGAATATTCATAGGGTCTGTATTCCACTGAACTCACTTGATTCCAATTTGATTCGTCTATGGTTTTCCCTGAAACTTCCCGTCCATCTCCAAACATAGCCGCAACAGAACTGGTAAGCACTATCCGTTTTTTTCCTGATTTCGCCACTGATCGAAGCACATTTTCGGTTCCTTTCACAGCAGGATCTACCAATTCTTTTTGAGGCTCTTTGCTCCCGAAAGCAAGAAAAGGCGAAGCGGAGTGAATAATCACATCTGCTTGTTCAATGGCTTCTGCAAAAGAGCCTTCTTCCAATAAATCTGCATGAAAGATTTTTATATCTTTTCCAGTGGATGATTTAATTTTATTAAATACAGCGAGGTTTTCTGGCTTCGTATTTTTTCGAACGGTGGTGCTCACTTGCCAATTATTTTCTGCAAATATTTGAATTATCCACGAACCTAAATAACCCGTTCCACCTGTCACTAGCACATTTTGCTTCACTTGTTTTTTCTCCTTCAATTAATTTTATGTATAAAAAAAGCCATCCGTCTTTCGACGGATGGCTTTAATCCTAATTCTAAAGTTATCTTTTTAAAAGATAATCTTATAGAGGTTTGACGTTTTTAGCGGCAGGCCCTTTATCGCCTTCGCCAATTTCAAATTCTACTTTTTGATTTTCTGCAAGTGTTTTGAAGCCGTCCATCTGAATTTCGCTCATATGAACGAATAGATCTTTTTCTCCTTCACACTCGATAAATCCGTAGCCTTTAGAATTGTTGAACCATTTTACGGTTCCTTCTTTTGTTTCTGGCATATTTATTCCTTATGCGTTTTGTTATTGTTTACAAGCCACACTTCATTGGGCTCTGTGGTAAAAGCATTACAGAAACCCAAATCGTCATATAATGATGATATGAGGTAAATCGCAATTCTTATACTGCCTGAAAGTTAAGCAACTTAAACTTCAATGAAAAGACTATTTAAAATACTATTAAAAGCTTATTTATTGTGTGGTGTGGGCGATGAGGGAGTCGAACCCCCGACTTCCTCCTTGTAAGGGAGGCACTCTGACCAGCTGAGTTAATCGCCCAATCTTGGCGGGAAAATTAAGATAAAATTCTGTTTTTATCCTAACTTTGTTTCTTCTTTTTTAAACCTGGTAACGCAATTTTTATTACATCTTTAATTTCTTTGGCAAAATGAAAGCTTAAATCTTTTTTGATATGTTTTGGCACCTCTTCTAAATCTTTTTTATTATGGTGAGGTAAAATAATGGTTTTAATCCCAGAACGATGTGCAGCAGTCACTTTTTCTTTTACACCACCAATCGGTAAAACATTTCCCCTAAGTGTGATTTCTCCCGTCATCGCTAATTTTTCCTTCACTGGAATGCCAGAAAGCAATGAAACCAGTGATGTGACCATCCCCACGCCAGCAGATGGACCATCTTTGGGAATGGCGCCTGCAGGCACATGAACATGAATATCTGTCTTTTCATTAAAATCTGGGTCCAATCCAAAGGCAGCTGTGTTCGCGCGCACATACGTTAAGCCCGCTGTTGCTGACTCTTTCATCACATCGCCCAACTGTCCAGTAAGGGTTAATCTTCCTTTCCCTTTCATCTGACTTGATTCAATAAAGAGAATATCTCCACCAGCCGCTGTCCAAGCAAGTCCCGTTACTACGCCTGGAATCATGGCGCGTTCAGCCAGTTCCGAGTGAAATTTTGCAGCACCTAAATAATCAAGCACTTTTTCTTTTGTGATTTTAAACGTCTTTGCTTTTTTTTCTACAAAATCTCTAGCAACTTTCCGTAATACATTTGCCACTTCTCTTTCAAGATTTCTTACACCAGCTTCTCGAGTAAAGGAACGAATGAGTTCCTTAATGGCTGATTTATCTACTTTTACTTCTTTAGCTTTTAATCCATTTTCTTTGATTTGCTTGGGTAGGATATGTCGCTTGGCGATTTCTATTTTTTCATCTTCAATATATCCAGAAAATTCTAAAATTTCCATTCGATCGCGCAATGCAGCCGGAATGGCATCTTGATAATTCGCCGTCGCAATAAACATAACATTGCTCAAATCAAAATCCACTTCCAAATAGTGATCACTAAAGGCGTGATTTTGTTCAGGATCTAAAACTTCTAACATAGCTGAAGATGGATCTCCACGAAAATCACTCCCAAGTTTGTCAATTTCGTCTAACATAAAAACAGGGTTATTGGTCCCTGCTTTCTTTATCGATTGCATAATTCGTCCCGGTAAAGCACCGATATATGTTCGGCGATGTCCACGAATTTCTGCTTCGTCTCTTACACCACCCAAAGAAAGACGAACAAATTCTCTCCCCATAGAGCGAGCAATCGACTTGCCTAAAGATGTTTTTCCGACACCAGGAGGACCTCCAAAACATAAAATAGGTCCACGCACACGACCATCTTTGGACCGTTCTGTTTTTAAATTTCGAACGGCAAGATATTCTACAATTCGTTCTTTGACTTTATCCAATCCATAATGATCTTGATCTAATATCTTCATTGCATTTTTAAGATCAATAGTATCCTTTGAGGATTTGCTCCACGGTAAATCGGATAACCACTCGATATAGGTTCGGGCAACATTATATTCAGGTGACTGAGTTGGAATTCGAGAAAGTCTGTCCAATTCTTTCATGGCAATTTTTTCTGCTTCCTCGTCCATTTTTGCCTTTTTTATCTTGTCTTCTAATTCCTTGAGCTCAACAGAACCTTCATCTTCACCTAATTCTTTTTTAATGGCTTTTAATTGCTCTCGCAAATAGTATTCACGTTGAGTTTTTGCGATTTCATCGTGAACCTCTGTTTGAATTTCTTCTCCCAATTTGATGCGTTGCATTTCACGAGAAATAGTTTTAATACTTTTGTCAAGTCGGACTTTTACATCTAATTCTTCCAGAATCTCTTGCTTTTCAGGATTGGTTAATGTCATCAAAGAAATTGCCCGATCTGCTAATCGATTGGGCTTTTGAATATTAGATAACATGCCCGTATGCTCATCCGTAAGATTCGGAGCAATTTTGATAAGGTCTGAAAAAGTTTGGCGTAAATTATTTGCAAGCGCATCTAACTCTAAATCATCTCCGCTTTCTGATTCATCAAGTTGGTTTACCACCGCTTTGTAATACGGCTTTTCCATGGTATAATCTAAAATTTTAACGCGTGAAATCCCTTGGACAATCGCAGATTTACTATTATCAGGCATATCAAAAACTTTTAATACATGGGCTAAAGTGCCATAAGCGTATAAATCTTTTTTCCCCGGATCTTCAATAGAGCCATCCTCTTGGGCAACCACAACAATATATTTATTCGTTTGGTCCAAATCTCCAATCAAATGGAGCGATTTTTCTCTGCCAATATAAATTGGAATCACTTGCTGTGGAAATAAAACAGTATTCCGTAGTGGCATGATAGGAAATTCGGGTGAATCTCCAAAGTCTGGCGCAACAATATCTTTAGGCTTTAAATCTTCTTTCATTTTTATCTTTCAGTAATTTATTAGTTCAGCAGCAAAGAGTATGCCATAAACTATATATTGTTTATTCGTCTGCCCATTCGCTTAGCCTGTGCAATATTGACATATATATTTATAAGGCGACAATGGATTCAATAAAACGAACAAACTCTTTTTCGAATGCGTCAATCGTTTTTACAGGACCTGTTCCTTTAAAAAAATAGGGTTCTGTCTCTGTTTCTACAATCGCAGCCATAAGCTTGAAATTCCGTTTTTCTTCACCAGCGCCACCCATGGATGATGCGAGGAATATTCCTTCTGCTGAAACATAGGTAATCTTTATGGTTCCTTTCGTCTCTGTAGAAATAGAAGCAAAGTCAGCCATAGGTTTTCCATCGGCTCGCTTAAATTGGCCTAACCAGCGATCAATATTCCCGTCAACACCACCGCCAATCCCCGAAAAGACCGCAATGGATGCATCTTCAGCATCGCCTGATACTTTAGGCAAACGAAATTGAGCTACTCGCATATTTGAGGAAGGCGTTTCTTTTTGCCATGTTTTTGGTACTTTCACTTGAATCCGACCAATTTGTGTAAAACCTGGCTGAAGAGATATCGGCATTTTTCCCCGATTTGTTACTTGTGGTTTTTGAGTAACATGTTCATGTTGATCTTCTTGAACTGGTTTCACTTCATTTTGTGTCGTCACGTAAGCAAGGAGCATTCCCGCAATAACAATTAATCCATAAATTAAGTTTTTATTTTGTTTCATAAATTTTCCTTGAACATCAATTTTGCTTGCTCATCTGCATGGTAAGAACTCCTTACCAATGCTCCAGATTCAACAATACTAAAACCCATTTTCAATCCTTCTTTTTTATACATCTCAAATTCTTCTTCCTGAACATATCGTTGAACAGATAAGTGTTTTTTTGTGGGCTGAAGATACTGACCAATCGTGAAAATCTTTACACCTATTTTTTCCGTTTGTTCCATGGTTTCTAAAACCTCTTCTGCCGACTCCCCCAAGCCCACCATCATTCCTGTTTTTGTAAGTAAATTAAAAGAAACAGATTGACGCAATACATCCAAACTCACTTGCCAATTTGCTTGGCTTCGCACAGATTGACTGATGTGTTCGGCACATTCTAAGTTGTGACTGAAAATATCTGGCTTCGCATCAAACACACGTTTAAGTGATGGCTTGTGATTTTTAAAATCTGGCGTCAAGATTTCTACCGTGCATTTTGGATTACGTTTACGAATTTCCAAAATCGTTTCTGCCCAAATTCGTGAGCCATAATCATCTTTTAAATCATCTCGATCTACCGATGTAATAACCACATGGGCTAACCCCATTTTCGAAACGGCTTCCGCCGTACGTTTCGGTTCGCCCTCATCTTTCCAGGTCGGCTTACCTGTTTTTACGGAACAAAATCTACACGCTCTCGTGCAAACATCACCCAAAATCATTAATGTGGCTGTCCCACGATTCCAACATTCAAAAACATTCGGACAGCGAGCTTCGGCACAAACTGTATTCAAATTTTCCACTTGAACGGCTTTTTGCAATGCGCGATATTTCTTCCCATAATGAATCCGAATTTTCGGTTTCAATGGGCGGAGTATTTGACGATTCAACATAAAAGAAGCCTTAAAATAAATTCTCTAAATCAAAAGATTCTAATGCGTGTCGTAACTTATCAATAAATTGACTCCCGCCTGCCCCATCTACCAATCGATGGTCAAAGCCAAGAGAAAGCATCATGATACTTCGGATTCCAATGGAATCACCCGATTCAGACTCAATTACAACGGGACGTTTACGAATGGTGCCAATGCCCAAAATTCCTACATTCGGCTGATTGATGATGGGCAATCCCAGGGTCACATTAAACACACCGAAGTTTGTAATCGAAAATGTGCTGCCCTGAAGTTCATCTGGTGATATTTGTTTCGAGCGCGTTCGTTTGGCGATGTCATTCACGTTTCGGCACAATCCGAGAAAATTCTTTTCTTCACATTTTTGAAGTGTTGGCACCATCAATCCCTTTTCAATCGCAACTGCCATGCCAATATTCAAATGTTTATGATAATGAATGGTCGTTCCATCCAAGGAAGCATTCATTTCCGGGAAAGACTTCAAGGCTTGGACGCAAGCCATAATGATAAATGGCGTTACGGTTAATTTGAATTGTTCCTGTTGGAAAAATCGGTCGCTATGGATTCCCATGAAATCCATAATCGGTGTCATATTTACTTCTGTCGCGAGATAAACATGAGTGGACGTATCCAAACTTTTGCGCATGTGCTCTGCAATCAACTTTCGCATGTGTCCCATTTCTTCTGTGCTTTCACCTCGATCTAAAATCGGAGATGGTGTGGCTTGGGATTTTTCGACAGCAACTGATGGCTTATCTAAATAATTCAAAATATCTTTTTTGGTGACCCGACCGCCTCGACCTGAACCAGGGATTTGATTCAAAACGTCCATCGATAAATTGTGAGATTGAGCCAATTTCATCACAACGGGTGTGAAAAATTTCTTCCCAGAAGATTTCTCCATTTTTGTGGATTTTTCAACTGGAGGCGGCGTTGGACTCTCTTTCGCCTCAACTTTACTTTCTGGCTTCGGCGTCTTACTTTTTGTCGAGGATGGTGCATTAATTTCCCCCACAGCATCTTCATCTGTTTCGATGCGAGCAATGACTTTTCCTACTTCCACCACTTCATTCACCTCTGCACAAACCTCGATTAAAATACCTGCTTCTATGGAAGGAATTTCTGAATCTACTTTGTCCGTACCAATTTCAAGGAATAGCTCATCTTTTTGAACAGCTTCCCCTACTTTTTTTCTCCATTCTAAAATGGTGCCTTCTGTAATGGATTCACCCATTTTTGGCATGATAATATCTACAATCATTTAGTACTCCAGTAATTCGTTAATCGCATCAGAAATATCTTGCGTCTGCGGTAAAATTTCATCTTCTAAATCTGAAAAATATGGAATATGACAATCCTTAGCACCAACACGCTTAATTGGGCCATCTAATTCTTCAAATAAATTTTCTGTAATTTTAGCAGAAATTTCTCCGCCCACACCACCCGTAATAGTGTCTTCGTGAACAATTAAAATTTTTCCCGTTTTCTTTACGGATGTGAAAATCATACTCCAATCGATTGGACTAATCGTTCGAAGATCAATCAATTCAATTCGCCCCTCTGTATGGTTTCCAATTTTAATCGCTTCCAATGATTTTTGCACCATAGCGCCCCATGTGATAAGTGTCAAGGTATCACCATGCTGAATGATTTTTGCTTTTCCAAAAGGCAGAATATAGTTTTCGTCTGGTTCTTCCGTTGCCGCATATCCTTGGCGATAAAGTCCTTTATGTTCAAAAAACAATACTGGATCTTTCATGCGACAGGCTGCCTTCAACAACCCTTTTGCATCTGCAGCATTGGAAGGATAAGCAACATACAAACCTGGCATATGGTAAAAATAGCTATCAATAGATTGACTATGATACGGCCCTCCATGAATATAACCACCTACAGGAACGCGAATCACAACAGGACTTTCAAAAGCACCATTTGATCTATATCTAATCATAGTCATTTCATCTTTTATTTGCATCATTGCTGTCCAAATATAATCTCCAAATTGAATTTCTACGACGGGCTTATATCCTGCTGCAGTAAGGCCAACTGCAGTTCCCACTATGGACGACTCTGCTAAAGGTGAATTAAAAACGCGGTCTTTACCAAATTTCGCTGTTAACCCTTTTGTTCCAGTAAAAACACCTCCTTTGGGGTCTGCCACATCTTCACCATAAATTACCATTTTTGAATTTCTTTCCATTTCTTCGGATAAAGCATGATTAATCGCATCAATTAGCACTACTTTTTCGTTGATGATATTTATTTCTGTTTCTTCCAAGTTGGGTTCATTAGAATATAAATGATCCAATGCAGTCGATTTGTCTGGTGAAGCTTGTTTTAAAGCCCAATCAGCATCTTCATTTACTTGATTAAAAATATTTGTTTTTATCTTTTTCAATTCTTTCGAACTTAATATTTTTTCTTTCATACACGCGTTTTCAAATTTAAGAATAGGATCCCGCTTAGAAAGTAATTTCAGTTCTTTATCTGATCTGTATTTTCGATGATCATCCGATGAAGAATGAGGAGATAAACGAACAACATTTGATATAATTACGGATGGCCCTTTTCCTTTTTTTCCTCGATCTACAGCATTTTTAAACGCAAGATCCGTCTCAAAGTAATCTGTTCCATCTACTTCAAAACGAGCTAAATTTTGATATCCACCCACCATATTATAGATCGACCCACCTGCTGTTTGTTGAGATTTATGAACGCTTATCGCATATTCATTATCTTGAATATGGAAAATAATTGGGAGTTTTTCTCGACTTGCCCAATTCAGTGCTTCATGAAAATCTCCTTGGCTTGTAGTTCCTTCACCAGAAGAGACATAAACAATTTCCCTAGTTTTTTCCCATTTGATAGCCAAGCCAGTTCCAACGGCATGAAGATATTGCATACCAGTAGCACTAGAAGGGCTTACCATTCTCAAATCCTTTCGACTGAAATGATAAGGAAACTGTCGCCCACCTGAATCCGGATCATCTTTTTTTCCAAGGAATGATAATAAATGTTCGCGTGATGTTGTCCCTAAACCTAAAGCATAAGCTGCATCTCTATAATAAACATACGACCAATCTTTACCTGGTTTCATATTATTTGCTGCAGCAAGTTGGGCAACTTCATGACCAGAACAAGAAGTCAAAAAATAAGACTTACCTTGTCGCAAAAGCATCATCATTTTTTCATCTAAATGACGTGCTGTTACCATTTTAGTATATAATTTGATTAACGATTTTTTTGTATATCCAAAAAATCTAGGCATACTTTTTCTCCTTTTGCAAATGATGGTTAAAAAATTTTATTAATTTTATTTTTACCTGGGCCATTTTAATAGATCGCTTCAACATATTTTCCATGCTCGTAACACCATGTTCAAAAATGCCACAAGGAATTATCCCATCATAAAAGGATAAATCAGGGTTCACATTCAATGAGAATCCATGCATGGTAACCCACCGACTAACGCGAACGCCCAAAGCAGCAATTTTTTCTTCCCCCACCCAAACGCCGGTTAAGCCTTCGTTCCGCTGGGCGTGAATCTTAAAATCACTTAAAGTATCAATGATGATTTGCTCCAAAGTGCGCATATACCAAGATATACTTTTTTTGTAATTTGATAAATCTAAAATAGGATATCCTACCAGCTGACCTGGGCCGTGATACGTGATATCCCCCCCTCGCTCAATTTGATAAA
>Ga0233434_1002774_pt1 | contig 14858 bp, 8 predicted proteins | sample SI_122_August201_4_FD_182738 | JGI IMG/M metagenome (GOLD analysis project Ga0233434, IMG submission 182738) | Seawater microbial communities from Saanich Inlet, British Columbia, Canada - SI_122_August2016_120_MG | ecosystem: Environmental > Aquatic > Marine > Inlet | place: Canada: British... | reverse complement strand
TGTGCCCGTTCATCTCGTCAAATGAAGACCACAGGAACATGTAGGCAGGGACTGTGATCACTGCTTTACCGCCTGAAACAAGGCGGGAGCGTATCGCCTTTAATGAATCAATATCCCGATCCACATGTTCAATCACATCCAAGGCTGTAATGAGGTCGAAGAAATTTTCTTCATAAGGGATTTGATCGGGCAGCAATCCCTTTTCTACCTTGCCATTAAAGATCTCTTTGCTAAAATTAATAGCATCATCTGACATATCCATGCCGTAGGTTTGTCCAATTTTTTCAAGGGTATTTAACATTAAACCACTTCCGCAACCAATATCTAGCACTTTGTTATTGTCATGCTTAGTTAGATATTTATCAATTATATCTAACACAATCATTTTCTTAGTGATAAACCACCAGTGTTTTTTCTGGATCTTAAAAAATATTCGGTACATATTTATGTTCATGGTTCAGGAGCTTCCTATTTAGTTCACATTAATGTTCGGATGATAAAGTCTTCAAAGAAGGTACGACTTTACTTGTGATGCCATACTTCCAACACACGTCCTGGTGATACCTCGCGCGATAAATCTAATCTATATAAATTGCGTTTCTCTGTCAATTCAGCAATTACCCTTTGAATATCCCTCTGCCCAAGTGGCTTTCCATCTCGGAAGAGCCGCTCATGCGCATCCCAAGCCACCGGTGGTAATTTCAAATTCACAATGGTTGCAGGGGGCGCAGCCAGTATCCGCGCAGCTTCTGCACGGGCAGGCGCATCTGGCAGAAAATCGAACCACGGTACCACGACTTTTGAATTGGGCCATCGATTAGCAATCAAGTAAATCTGTGGGATATTTGGAAATGCGAAAATATCACCATCGAGCGGTGCTTTAGCAAGTGAAACTGAAAGCGCATCGGTATTTTCAGCCGTGGTTTGTGAGGTTTTCAATCCACGCGCAATCGGAGTTTGCAATAGGTGAGTGGCCTCACGCACACTTGGTTCTGCTACACCCCACCATGCGTAAGGCGCATCAAATTTTCTGGATGCAAAGATAAATATCAGGCTAATTACTATCGCAAGTGCCGCTGTAAATCCTGCATAGCGAAAGAGCCGAGTATCCATCATGATGGCCAGAGACAGGGCAAACATGGTGAAGACTCCAACCTCGCTTAGGCCTGCCGATGTCCCGTTCCCCCAGATCATTCCGGCCGATATAATGCCGAGAATGATAACTGGTAGCGAAAGAAATTTTCTCACTGCTGGAACGAAGCAACTCATCGCCCCCAAAATTAGCAACACAGCGGAAAGCGATGTCGTAACCGGTATGATGTAATTATTCGCCTGCAGCCCGAACTCCCTTAGCTCGTCGGATAGAATCAAGGAGTTTGTATAGGTGATTGCAATTACTGCCACGCATAACAAAGCCAGGCTGCCAAGCAGGATAAATTCATTACGACCACCGGCAAGGGGTTTGTCTATAAATGTAAGTACCTTTGTAAGAATGAAGGATGCCACGATAACCTGGATGGCCCATTTGCCGACAGAGGTCATCTGTATCACATAGACTGATGTCAGCAGCCCGTTAAGCCATGAAAAAAGCACATGATCAAGAGAGCCTTTTGCCGCCAGCGCTCCCCCAAAAATTTGCTCCCAGAACACTGACAATGCTTCCGCCTGAATAAGCCAGGCCAGCATTATCACTATGGGTATCAGGCAGCCCATGCCAAAAGCGATAATCAATCTCCACCCGTTGCGCCCCCACGGTAGCGCAAGGTAAATGCAGCCAAGCGTAGCTGCCACGACTACAAATGCACCGTTACTTTGTTTTGTCAGGAATGCAAGCGTCGCGAATAAGCCAGCCAGTAGCACTCGACGGATTATCGGGGTACGCCAGGAAAGTTTCTCAATTGAACACTGTTCACTACCGGCCTGAACGAGCATCCAGGTTGCTGCCAACGTGAAAAGCGTTAATACCTGAGTGAAATCATATGTGATGTGTGCCACACCCGATTGGTAATATATTGTTGCCGCAATGGTTGCAACCATCGATGACGAGGGGCTGAAGCGCTTTGCTAATATAAGATACAGTAGAACAGCGATAGTAACGATGATGAAAACGCCTATCACCCTCAATACAAAAAAAGAATCCCCGAACAACCAGACAACAGCCGAAAGCGCCATTGGATAAAAAGGTGTCAGATAAAGATACAGATCACGATAGAGGACTTTGCCTTCAAGAATTAAGTGTGCATAAGCTGAAAACCATCCTTCTGTAAGCGGTAAAAAACTGAAAGCAAATAGCGCGTTATACAGTCCTATTACAGCGATGACACCTACTATCCCTGCACGATGGTGCCAACTAGATGAGCTTAGGGAGGATTTGTTCACATTTATGTTAGCGTTTATTGTCATGATGTTTTCTTTCCCACTTTTGTTTGACAATAATTTAGGTCCATTTTAGAGAAACGGTACAAAGTGTAAGTGTTACCGGATGCGACTTCTTTAATATCGTAGTAATGGCGCAATTCTTGAAGAAACACCTGAAGCCTAATTTGAATAGCATCACTCTTCCTGTTTACAAGGATTCCATCCCTGGGCTGGTTGCGACAAATATATCTGTTGAGATAAAGGTTTCGCCGTGCTTCAGATACAGGTGTTTCTAGCAACTGTAGCGGGGTTGGCAACCAATTCATTCCATTTAGTTTGGCATAGTCTCCAGAAAAAATCGGTGGCGCGGCATCGTCACCATAATAAACGATGGGAGTATCTGGTGGTGCTTCTGCACGTAAAAGAAGTTGTTGTAACTCGTCACTTGCTTTGGGTAGCTTGCTCGTTATATCCGAAGAAAAAGATTGTATTTGAGCTAAATTTCCAATCCACTTCAAGTTGAATACAGGAATCAATATTAAAAAGAACAACGGTAGTGCGGCGGCTTTGATTGGTAGCGCATAGGAGGCTCCCTGATTCATCCGTTTAGTTAACATGAGAGTAAGATAAACCACTATCGCAATGAGTGGCAGCATGGCAGTAATATTTTGCGGCACCGGCCTGCCAATGTAATAGGTGGAAATGCCCCAAATACACCCTGCCATGGCTGCTAGTGGGGCCACCATAATCTCATTCGCATCACCTCCACGCCGAATTGCTCCAATACACAAAATTGAAATACCCATGAATACCAGAAGTAATAGATTTCCAGGGCCGTTAAGCGAAAATGGAACGTAGCCGAAGCCACCGGCATACCCGACGGCGTGTTCGAAAAATCCAAACAAGTCTGGTGCTACGCCCAGCCTCGCGAAATAGTATGCAAACATAACTACAAAAACCATGGCTAAGCACATAGCTGCAATCACTACATACTTGCCTGCAAGAGTAAAACGATGATTTTCGGTTGTGCGGGTTTGCAGCAACGCGACAAGAATAAAGAGGAAGATTGCCGTTACGTAAATCGCACTTTCGGCTGACCAGATTACGGCCAGCGACCAAACAATGGATAACGCTATAGCCTGCCGTAATCCGAATTTCGGGATAAACCATGGCGTAAGCACTAGCGCATAAACACAGAAGAACCTAACCACCGATGACGAGGGGTAAGGAGATGGGCCAATTAACTCCGGGTCTGCAAAAAACAGCGCCATGAACACAATGGCAAATACAGTCAGCCGTTGGAATACGGATGTAGAGGTGTAGCGCCTTGCGGCGAGATAAATGCCTGTTGAAACGAGGAACAGTAATGTACCCTGGAAGATATAGAATGACTGCCAGGCAGAAGCAGACGGTACAAGCGAGGCTAACAGGATATTCAAAAATCCATACTGAGATGGTGTATCCCATAGCAACCAGCCACCATTTGTTACTCCTTGAACAGTGCCAACGAAATATTCCCAATGATATTCTGACCCTGGTATGAAGAGGGTGTCTTGGCGAAAGCTGATCCAGAAAAAGACAGCGATAACGGCCACATCCAGATAAACCCGAGAAAGCAGGGACTTCGCCTTTTCTTGGACGCACAAGTGCAGATCAGAGATTTCAGTGATATCTGGTAGCTCGAATATGACAGCAAATACTGCCCGTAAAACCAGAAAAGCGCCAACAACGCTAACCGCGAAATTGCTGTCAAACATTTGCTTGAATGCCTGCCAGTTGGTGAGATCGAACAACGTGCTCCACGACAGCGCCAAAAAGAATATGCCAGCCCCTATTGCAACCGCCGAGGCAAGACGTAGTCGCGATATAGACAGCCCAAGTCTAATTTTTGTAAAGGACAGGACAAAACCCAGAAGGCTGAACAAGAGTATGCCTAGAATAGAGGCATCGTATGTGACTGTCTTGTGGCTTGTGGCGATGAGAATATATGCTACATATGCTATAAATATTGAGCCAAGTGGCCATCTCGTCCATTTCCACAGTCCCTCGTGTCGCTTAATGATAAATAAAATTGCCACCAGGGAAACGGGCAATGTCAGGTGAGCAATCCATTTCGACAACCCTAGGTGTTGCTCACCGAAAAAATTAATCGATAATAATCCCAAGGCGACAAGACCTATGGTAAATCCATATACAGCTGTATTGTCGGCTAGATTGGAGATTACGAGAGGGCTACTACCATTCGCACCGGTTATTTTGGTAATAGGGAGTGACTTCAAAAATACTATGCCGCATAAAAAAATAAGCATCCAGCGTGATAAGCTGGCGATGAAACTGGCGTAGCTGTATGCGGCATCAAGATTAAAATGCTTTACTGCGCCGCTTAGTGTTCTTTGCTTCGCCAAACCCGTCCCCACCACGATGTTTGAAATATCGAACTTACCGGCAAGAAGCCCTTGGTCTGTGATATTCAATACTTCTGTGTCATCAATAAATACTTTGAAGAACTGATTCCTTTCATATTTCAGGCGCACGGCATGGAATTTATCAAGCTGGATAGCCTTGGAAAGAGTGAATAGTTTCCCATCGCCGAGGACAAGTACCAGATTGCTTGATGGCTGCAATTCCATGCGGACAGCATTAATGGAATCTCCCGTTTGGAATAGATTTCCATAGGAAAACGTCGGTTCATGCGTCAAGAATTCAAAAGAAATATCAAGAGACAATAGCTCCAGGGAATGCTTTATTTCCTTTACGGAAACTGGCCCCGTCATGCGTGGGGCTACTTCGCCTTGGCCTGCAGTTTGTACACCAACATACTCGACACCACGAATTTGTAGTGTTTGAAATGACTTGGATTGTGCGAACCATCCAAGGGCAAGAATACAGGTTGCAAGCAACAGCAGGCCAAATACCGATGATAGTTTATAATCTAATTTCACTAAAATTTATCTCCAAGACTAATGAACCGGGCAGAAACCCCGTCTCCGGGGGAACTTGACTTCAGCCATTATGATTACGCCAACACTTTCCTATTACTGGGAGCCTTCTGCCATGAACTCATGAAATGCTCCAGTAATATCAATATAAGCATAACAACCATAATAGCCGTATTAGCTACGCCATTTAAAGTTACAAACTGGTCACCGTGGAAATACATATACCCTTTGTTAATGAAAAGAAAGCTAAATAGGAGTACGTACAGGGAATCAGTCTTCGACCTGACGTTATGATTGACAAAAAAGAAAAATGGAATGAAAAAATAGAGCAGCTTGTACTCAGTCGATGTGGGCGGCAATAAGCATAGTGCAATGACTAGAACAGCAATTTTTTTCCATAAAACTTTTTCCATGAACGTTGCATATATTGTCATCAATATTAGTGTAATGCCTGCGAATACATAGTAGGCCGGATACAGGGATGCCGGTTGCAGGTTAGGCCACAACGCCCGCAAGAAATTTACAATGCTGTGGCCGAAATATACCCCGCTATATGATTCAATCATGACATCTTTGTAGAAACTCATTCCAATCGACAATGACTGCAAGTACAGGTCTGGGGCGATAGGCCAGATTAGAAATGGGAACAGAGTTAAAACTACTACCCACGCTAGTGTGTATAAAACCAGACGGTAGCGCTTGTCTATGACAAACAAGATAATAAAAATCGCCGGATATAACTTCATGGCTATTGAAGCGGCTAAGAATACTGTGGAGAGCACTGGTTTGCCAGCTTGGTATGTGACAAAGAAAAGGCATAAGAAAATAAACACCCAAATTTCAATATTGCCTGTATGTAAAGTAAAGAGCATAGGATAAGACATCATCGAAACAACAAAAGCGCACAACAAGGCCGCCGTTTTTAAGGATGTTCTGAAATGTAACCAAGTTAGCCAGATCAGTATTGTGGATCCCAGTCCCACACTAAATGCGACAGCGCTATAGGGACTACCCCTCCCCAGCCATCCTGAAAAACCAAAAACTATTGCCGAGAATGGGAAATAATTGGAAGTGCTGCCGAGTCCCATTCTTGATTGGAGGTCAAAGTTTCGAAAAAAGTCGGCAAATATATTGGCAGGGTAATGAATCGTCATGGGCAGCCCCGTGGGTGAAAAGTAGGTATGCACATGCAATGCACTAAATACGTAATAAAATATGTACCATGCCATGCCGCCGATACCAACAATCGTCGCTGTCCATACGATTTTTTCTTGGTTGTCGAGCGGCCTTGACAGCATCGGCACCAATCGGGCGATGAAATTTTTCAAAAAGAAAAGCTTCGATAAGCGGTAGGCTGGGCCCGCCAGCATCACCACAAAAATCGAGACGGTTAGCAGTATCCAGGCAGCGAAAGCCTGGATAACCGGCCGGTTCTTCTCCATGAACCCATAAGAAAGCGAATGCACCTTAATCTCGCCGACAAACGGCCGTGTTTTGCTGAAACCCGAGCCTATTGCAATATCATCGATTTTGTAATTAAAATCTCTGGTTTGATCAAGCATTAAAACATTATCGAGGACAACCCTAAGATGATTTGGCGTGATGTCGAGAGATATCTCGTGCCACTCACCTTGAGTCAAAGTTTGCGTTACGAAAAACGAATCTTTAGCTCGACCAATTATAATCGCCATTGCAGATGGCTTGCCGAGTTCCAATCTGACACCCGAATTGACGTTCGACGTTTGCAGAATATTGGGATACGCCTCGTTAGAGTTAGCCTTAAAAGAAAAATTAATATGGAAAAATTTATTCCCGGAATTTTCTGTTGCAATAAAATGGAGAGGCTTTTGGATATTTCCAGCCGAGTCTAAGCTTTCCCATGTCAAGTTAGTTAATTCGACAGCTTTGGAGGTCTGTTTCCAACGTATATCGGTCCATAAATACATAGCAATAAGGACGATGGACGATACTCCCATAAACCACAGCAACTTGGTATTTCTTTGCATTTAATCTAAACCCCCCATTATCTTTTGTTTATTTTATTGAGATTGTATAGACGTCAAAATCAACCGATTTATCTTCATTATTGATACCATCCCTGACAGTTTTTCCAGAATCGACTATTAAACAGCACTGATTTTGAAATACAACCTCCCCATTTTGAATTTCATATGAATGGCCAGGTTCTTTTTCAACAAACAAATAAACTTTATGATTTATGAAATTTTTATAATAAGGTTTATCCTTCCAACGATCTGAATTCCAGTATTCCCGAACGATCCAGGGGGTAGGCAGGATAGCCGGGTACATAGTTCGAAGGGTATGCATTGAGGCGGGGTACATAATCACATTATCGAAATTAATATGCTTAAGCTCACCATGCAATGCGATCTTATATTTTTCAATCAAAGTAGCCTCATCTTTATACTGAAAAATATAAACTATGCCGTTTATAGCAATTGGGATGGACAGGAATAGAAAAAATAAATTTTTACTAATTTTATTAAGGACATGTTTTTCATAGAACGCAATCAGTGAACTCCAAAATATGATGAATAAAATAGGTAAGAAAAATACATACGTTTTCATATAGGTATAGTTATTATCTCGACTTTTATAATAAACAAGACAGGCTGAAACTGCAACCAATAAAATGCTGGTTATATACAGGGTATTTTCTTCTTTGTTCTTGCTCTTGAAATAAAGGAACAATGAATATAAGATCATGCAGGAAAATATTAGCCCGGCGATTAGCTTTAGGGCAGATCGAGATAGCAGTTTGCCCGCGACATCAGGGGTTGCATTAAGATAGATGCTGCTAAAACCAAAGATTTCATGCGGAAGAGCCCAAAGTGGCTGCATGTATCCATTGCCACCTTCTTCGGTAAGCTGCTTTAGCGTCAGAATCGCCCAATGAACGATAAAGTCACCAGGTAAAACAATTAGCAGACCAATACATGCACTACCCAGAATGAGCAAGTAGGGTGACCAATTGATCGATCTATTCATCAAAAAATCAACAATAAATACAAAAGCGAAGAGCGGAAGTACTACAAAAAATACGCCCTCGCCATAACTCAAAAGGCTGGCCGCAAATACTAGCGACAATAACAAAATAGATTGAATATTGTTTTTGACTTTGAAGTTCTCCATTCCCCTTATATTTATAAACATCAAAAGAATTAGAATGAAAAAACATAGCGAAAACGTATTTCCATAAAACCCTTCATACCAAAGATTAATCATATTTGGATTCAGAGCAAATGCAATGGCGCCCAATAATGCAGCAACAACTCCTAAACCCATTCGACTTCTCAGCCAAACTAAAACCAAACCGCACAAAAATAGATACGGAATAACCATTGATATGAAGATGGTTTCATAGACATGCCGCGATGATGTAATGGTTGCAACTGTTGCTTGAAATGCAGTTAATCCCCAACGAAAGTAGTACATCAGCGGCCACGACATTGTGGCATCGCTATAACGATTGATCTCACCTGGCGACATTCCTGTAAAATCACTGGCTATTAGATTTGCCTCAATCCATGTACCACCATCTAAAAGATATTGTGCCATCTTGGCATACAAGGCCATATCAGGCCCTATCCTATACGGGGAAGTTGCGTGCCCAGCAAATAGGACCGGAGAAATTAGGAGAAGAATTAATGGGGTTGCAATTAAAGTAAAGTAAATGAGTGTTATCGAGGAGTCCACTTTTAATTCAGTAAAGAGCAGATTAAATTGATTTTTATTAAACATAAAATTTAACAACAAGCCTATAGTTGTAATGGCTAGCAACGTTGGCACTAAATATTTAATATCAATACTAAACCCTATAAAATAGCCACCAAGGACAGATAGGAGAAGAAATCCATTGAAAGGGATCCATAATAAATAAAAAAATCTCTCCTTGAGAAATGTGGGGGTTAATGTCAGATAGATATTTATTCCGATGAGGAATAAGAAAACATACGTGATGGCAACATGTCTGTACGCAGGTAATGCATACATCAATATAACTTGGCAAAAAGTGAGACTTGCGATAGTCGTAATTGGTATGTTATCTAGCCGCCGAAAATAATTGGAAACCTTCCCAACGATCCTATTCGCTTTAATGATGAATAAACACAACAATATGGATAATAAAATCCCTGCATTCGCGATTACAGAAAGAACAGAGTGCAAGGAACGTGGAATATATCTTGCGATAGCAGCTATATGAGATGGTATGTTGCCTTTTTTGATGGATATGTTATCTATTTGTCCACGAAACACGCGGGTTTCGTCAAATCCGCCGCCTACTAAAAATCTAGACACTTCCATTGATATGCCTGTGCTTGAAACATCTGCTACATTCTGCTCATCCAGAACCGCACGAACATAATTACCATTTAAAGCCTCTATTTCCAGTTGATACCACTGCCCGATGTTAATTGCATTGGATAAGCCAATGACACGGTAACCCTCATTCACACTAGAATCTGCAACAATAATTGTTGCAGCTGAGCCACTGATCTCTATACGGAGGCCACTGTTAACTGGGGCTGTCTGAAATAAATTAGGGTACCCCTCTGCACTATCAACGCGAAAGCGGAGTTTTAAAAGGAAATGCGCATTTTCAGCTTTTTCAAGCTTACCTAGCGCAATAGGCGTATTTCCATCGATGTATTGGGATACGTTTGTCGTTTCGGGATTGGATACAAAATCATCCAGCTGAGGCAGGCTGGCTTGAAGGAAACCTCCCAGATGTGCGGCGAATATGGATAGCGCCAACAACACTGAAATCAATGCAATTTTTATTGTTATTTTAAGATTTGATGCTATTTTAGCTTCCCTTGGTTGTTCGTCTTCCAACGGGCAGGAGATACAGAATCAATCAAAATTAACTCTTTCTTTTTCTACTGTCAATGGCCGTTTTTGAATATAAGTATGAATGGAACCGACGTATTCACCTAATATTCCAATAAACAACAGCTGGATACCCATTAAAAAAAACATCCCAATCACTGCCGGTGCAATACCCCAAGGAAATGATTCCCAATAAATGAGTTTGAGTATCGTAAACGTAAGTCCCGTTAACAAACTTAAAGTCCCAAGTAAAAATCCTATAAAGGCAGCAATGCGAATGGGTAGCTTTGAGTGACTAATGATACCCAGCATTGCAATGTCATAAAGTGTATAAAAGTTATTCTTTGTGAGACCATTCATACGGCGTGGCTGCACAAAGGGTATCGTCTTAATTTCATAGCCAAGCTCACAAATCAGTCCACGCAAGAATGGGTAGGGCTCATTGAGCAATCGGAGATGGTTCAGAACAGCTTGATCATATAATCCAAATCCGGTTGAGTCATGTATGACTGAAATATTTGATATACCGTCTAATAAACGATAATAGGCTCTCCGACACATATGAATAAGTCTGTTGTTTTCGCTTCTTGGCTTTATGGCCATTACAAGCTTATAGCCCGATTCCCACTCCGCGATGAGTTCTGGAATTAATTCTGGCGGATCCTGTAGGTCTGATGCTAGATAAATAGTAGCCACTCCACGAGACTGCAGTATTCCGTAATAAGGAGAACGTATGTGGCCAAAATTTCTTGTATTGACAATAATCTTTACAGCATAATCCTTAACAGCCAAACCTTTCAGTTTTTTAACTGTATTATCTTGAGAATGATTGTCGATAAAAATAAATTCAAAAAGGTATTTATCTATCTTAGATATAGCTAGCTTTATTCTACGGTAGAGCTCATCAATATTTTTCTCTTCGTTAAAACATGGAGTGACAATGCTAATCAAAGGTTTCTTACTCTTCACAGCAATTCCTTGTTAGGCGTTGCGATTGTTAATATATTGCCAAGCTTAAGGCCGACAGTAATGTCACCGAAACTTGGCACCCTCTTCACCTTAATCCCTAAGGCCCATAAGCCATGTTTAACTAAAAAACTTAGTTTAAAATGATTCACCGTTTTATGTTGTTCTACCACATCAAATCCAGCCGCTTTTAAAAGGGATTTAGTTGTACCTTTTCTATATATCTGTGGGTGCTGTAGGCAGAATGCAGGCCAACGCCAGTCAAAAAGTCGACGTAATAATGATGACTCATCGTGGGTGACTATCAGCAATCTTGCATCGCTAGCAAGCTTCTTTTTAAGCGCCAACAATGTAGTCACGGGATCCAGCAAATGATCCATCACATGAATAATCACTGCCACACTCGCAGCGCCGTCTGGGATGGCAGTGAAATCGGTCATCTCATGAATCACGTGAGCCTTATGATCTTTCACCACATTTCTTAATTTTGACTTCACGGCACGATTAGGTTCGAATAACCAATACTCAGAAAATGCACCTTCATTCACACAATGCGCTGTGAACAAACCGATATCAGGTCCTATCTCTACAAATCCACCGCGCAGAGGCGAGCTATTCTTTAGAAGCTTAAAGTAGCCATACTGGGTACTAATCAATGCAGCCATTGGAACTTCGTCCATATTGGGGGGCATTTTCCCATAAAGGGTTTCTAGCTGATTGTTAGTAAAAAATATTGGGCAATACAACAGGTCACAACTACCACACCGCGCATATGAAAAAATAATTTTTTCTTTAAAAAAACCATTCCAGGACTGAGTCAGTGTTTCTAGATCACCATCTTCTGCGCGATTCACCGTACTGACCGTAACATCTTTTGGGGGTTTTGCTCCGCATACTGGGCAGCAACGTATTAGGTAGTTAGTTTTCTTCATAGGCTATCCGTTAATGTGATGAAAATGTTATCCGGCTATGCCAAAAATAACTAGATAAAATAACCACTAAAGCAAATAGACTTTGAGCTATCACAGGGTTTAACTTAAAACCTACTACTAATAATGGTAGCATAATTAAATTAATTATAAAAAAAGATACATGAAATGTGATGAATTTCATAAACTCATTAATGTAGTTACCCTTAGTTTTGAATGTTAAAAATTTATTTGTGCTGTAAGCAAAACAAATAGACAAGACCTGGCTTAAGGTAAGAATCAGAAGATAATGTAATTGAAGAGACTCCAAAAGATAATAAAGCGCTGGGAATATCCCTAACCCAATAAGGGTATTTAAGAGGCCTGTCAGTAAAAAGCGAATTTTTACTTGATGCTGCAACGCTCCTTCTCGCAATCGCCTTTTCCAATATTGCCGCTGCATATTTACTCATCTTCCATTAAGTCGATAATCATATTTTCAAGCAACTCTTCCCGGGATAGGAATGGCGAAAGGTCCTCAAGTGCTGGGGAGGTGATCCGGCCATCCGGGTGTTGTTTTGCACTAAGTTTTGGTGCAAATGGTTGGTTCTCATCAATAATTAACTCACAAATCACAGGACCTTTTGTAGCTAAAGTTTGAGCAATTTTTTCGTTCAATTCTGCATGCGAAGCACATTTAAGATAAGGAATCCCAAACCCAGTACTTAAATGCTCAAAGCTAGGAAATGACACCCCGCTCTTAGGTCCTCCTCCAACCTCTACCCCACCAAAGAAGTTACGGTGGGTTTGAAAGATTGATACATATCCACTGTTATTTAAAATGAAAATCTTAATTGGGAGGTGATTACCAACAATTGTCTGTAGCTCTTGTAGGTTCATCATAATGCTACCATCTCCAGCTAAGCACACCACAGGCTCACCATCTAATGCCTTAGTCACTCCGATTGCAGCTGGCAGATCATACCCCATAGTTGCGCAACCAGAATTAGTCCATAACCGCTGCCCTGGTTTTAGGATAGCTGCCTGAAAACTAACCACACAAGCACTTCCGTTGCCGGTCACGATATTTTGACCTTCTTTTAATTGATCAAACAGGCTGCTGATGAAACAGTAGGTATTAATGCGCTCATTATTCCAGTATTCAGGTAATACCGTCGGAAACCGGCGTTGCCTTTCTTTACACCAAGCAAGCCAAGCTATTTGTTCTGAAGTAACTCCTTTATAAGGGGTTCGCAACAGTATCGGTAATAAGTCTGTCAAACTCGCTAATACCGGCATTTCAGCCTTAACGGTAGGCTTTTGTAATTCCAATACATCAATATCAACCCATATTTTATAGGCTTCTCTAGCAAAAGATTTCCAGTTATAACTCACCTGTCGAATATTAAGGCGACTTCCCAAGATTAATAAGAGATCGGCGTTCTGCACGGCAAAGTTACCGGCCCGGTCCCCAATACTACCTGGGCGACCTACATAGTTTGGGTGTGCATTCCAGATGACGTCATGCGCGTTCCATCCGGTTACCACAGGGACCCCTAATTTCTCGACGAGTTGAATAAAAGCTTGATGCTGTCCACTCAACCTAACGCCGCCGCCGGCAAAGACTATTGGACGTTTGGCTTGTGCAATTTTTTTAAGAATTTCCTTGCTGACCTTATTTAAATCAGTATCCTTCCACGGCTCACTAAGTTCAGCAGGATCGAATCCGGTTAATTGATCAGGGTCAATCTGAGACGCCTGAACATTCAGCGGAATATCTAACCAAACTGGGCCAGGGCGACCAGAGGTTGCTAAGTACATCGCTTTTTCAAGGTGGTATCGAATGGACAAAGGGTCCGTGACCATGACACAGTACTTAGTCACAGGGCGCACTAGCTCTTCAATATCCAGTTCCTGATCTCCATACTGACGTAAAGATAGACCAGTGCTTCTCACCGTAGTTTCCCACTTCACCTGTCCAGAAATAACTAGCATTGCAATTGAGTCTACCCAGGCGCCGTAGACACCGGTAATGGTATTGGTACCACCGGGTCCTGAGGTTACATTAACAATAGGTAACCGATTAGACTGGCGATAATATGCCTCAGCACCAATGGCACAAGCCTGTTCATGATGGTTGAAGATACACTCTAAGTCTTTGTGTGTCCCAAATGAATGATTCAGGTGCATCGCACCGCCACCAGTGACCATAAACACATGCTTCACGCCGTTCTCAACTGCCTTTTGTGCTACGTAATCTGAAAGTTTCATATTTAATTATTTTCCTTCCAACCGTTCCAAAGAGCTGTTCTCCGAATCGCTTCATCCAGACTAACAGTTTTATATAACCCCAAGTCTTGGCCTATCAGCTTAGTATCCGGGACATAACGTCCCAGATTCCACCCCTGATCATCCCCATTTAACAGTTGATAGTCGCCAGCATTTAACACCTTAGATACTCTCTGGGCTAACTGACAAATAGAGACAGACTCATGAGAACCAACATTATAAGGCTTATTCGCGGCCCCTCGTTGCAACATGTGCCAGAGCCATATAGTTAGATCTGACGCGTACAGATATGACCGGCATGGCGCGCCATTCCCCTTAACAACAATTGACTTACTCTGCATTGCATCCTTTATGAAGTTACCCGCCGCAAAATGAATCCCCAACGAAAGATAGGGTCCTAAAAGTGCAAATATGCGTGCGATTGAAATCTGTAGACCATATTGTTTTCCATAAATCGCGCACACCATCTCCGCAGCACGCTTTCCTTCCGCATAAGTCGCCCTAGGATCTACACAATTTGGGCTTCCAATCCATTCCTCATTGACGT
>Ga0233434_1002749_pt1 | contig 14981 bp, 19 predicted proteins | sample SI_122_August201_4_FD_182738 | JGI IMG/M metagenome (GOLD analysis project Ga0233434, IMG submission 182738) | Seawater microbial communities from Saanich Inlet, British Columbia, Canada - SI_122_August2016_120_MG | ecosystem: Environmental > Aquatic > Marine > Inlet | place: Canada: British... | reverse complement strand
TCACCTCGAAAGTGGAGATCATCATACTCTTTTGCAAGATTACATTTTTTAGCAATATCTAGTGAATTACCACCTGAACAGTTTATCATAAATTTTGCAGTTAGAGTGGAATCATCAGAAAAAGTGATTTGTGCTTCTGAATCATCGCTAGTATCTAATACTTCTTTGTTAAAAAGAAATTCGGTTCCATGTTTTTCAGATTCTTTTTGTAATTCTCTAGTAAGAACTCCATAATCAGTAGATACATCTCGTGAACAGTAAAGTCCAGAATATGCATGTAGATTAGGTTCTTTTTTTAAGAGTTCATGTGAATCAAGTAAAGTAATTTCTTTGTCGGGAATACCATTTTGCTCAGACCATTTAAGATATTTCTCTAATGTTTTATGCTGCTGTTCATCTGCTGCTACTTCGATTGTTCCAACTTCAAACCACGGTAAGGATTTTTTCTTTGCAAAAGTTTCCCATAAATCATGAGAGATTAGAGATGAAACTGCAGATATTTTTCTTTTTTTAGGATCCAAGTAAAAGGGGGAATGAACCACGCCTGTATTTCTACTACTGGTGTGTTTTGCCACAGTATCTTCTTTTTCAATCACACAGACTTTGAGATCATAAAGTGTAGATAGCCAATAAGAAATCGAGGTTCCTAAAATCCCCGCACCAATAATTGCAATATCATATCTGGGCATAACTAAATTACACAATCCAGACATTAATTGATTTGGGAAGTATTGTTAGAAGAAAAGAATCAATAATGAAAATATGACAATTAATTATATTTGATAATTTACCATTAAGAACAGATTGAAGTACATAATTGTAATAATTTTACCTCTGTTGATGATTTTTCCTGCAAATGCGTATGCTGAACATATTTTTGAAGATACAGAAGCCTTTGCACAACATCTAGATATTGTACAATTATCATCTGAGAAAGTTATCATTACAGTAGATGAAATCCCCTACGACATCTATTATGGATATCATGGTAGTTTTGATTCAATGGCATCAAATGAACCACAACCAGAACTAAAATCCATGGCCATTAATCAAGAAAGAAAATCATTGGAGATTATCTTTGATAAGGTTCCAGAGAATAGCATATTTTGGGTAAGAATGCCAGATGAAGTAATTTCTGCAGAAAAAGGACTTTTTCAGGTATTTGTAGATAGTAAAGAAACAAAATATGAGTTAATACAATTTCCAAACGACATATCATTGGGGATAATTATGCCAAAAGATGGACAACATGTAGAGATAATTGGAACAAAGGTAATTCCAGAATTTGGTTCACTATCATTAGTTATTCTAGGGGTATCGGTTCTAGGCACGGTGTTTATTTTGAGAAAATCAAACATGGCGATATTTGGCCAAAAATTAACTAAAACAGGTTAGAAAAATATTATTCTTCAGTCACATGTTGTTCTAAAATTCCAATGCATTCGTTTAGTACGATATTTTCTGAAATTGCATCAGTAGATTTTAGATTAAACTCTTGATTTAGTTGATGATCATATTCTATCAAATCATTTCTGTACGTGTTGCATGCAGAACGTATCAGTCGCCAATAATAGTAGCCCTTGTTCATCTCACTTGTAATTTGATCATGTTCTAGTTTCAATACTCCAAAAAGATGCTCGTAATCTACTTTGTAATTATCAAATTTTTCTCGTACCATTTGTGGCAATTCACTATACCAATCTCGTCCTTCAATGGTTTTCTCAACATTTTGAATTTTTTGAAGTTGATATGCAACTGAATCTTTTAGAGTACTCAAAACATCATTTGTTTCAAGTAACTTCATTAGTTCAGGATTTATCATAAATTACATAAAACACGTCTAAAATTAAGCGTATTGTTGGTTATCTCTAAAGATATTCTCATTATTTTTTTTAGATAATAATTTGTTGCATTAATTTTTGAAAAGTCAGTTTTGATAATCAGGGTTTTTCTTTTAATTACAAGAGGGATATACGATAATTACTTGAAAATTGCAAAGATAAACAATCAAGAAAGTACGTTGCTTGTAGGATTTCCAAGTAATGGTCTTGTAGGCACTTTTTCAATATCATATCTCATTCACTATCTAAAGATGAAACAAGTAGGTGAAATCGAAGTACCAGATATGCCATCAACATTATTTGTAGAAGGTGGAGAGATTCTAGCGCCAATCAGAGTCTACAACAAGAAAAATATTTTTGTCATTATCTCAGATGTTCCATTTAACCAATATTTGGCAGAAAAATTTGCACATGTAGTTCATGAGTTTTGTAAAAAAAATGCAATAAAGAAAATCATCATTGTGAGTGGTATGGAATCAATTAATCAACAAAAAGAATCTCCAAAAATTTATGGTTTGGCAACTCATTCAGTATTAGACAATGTACTTTACAATAATAAAATTGCAAAATTTTTAGATGGTTCAATTTTTGGAACAGATGCTGCAATAATTTCTGTTTTTAGAAAAACAAAAATTCCAGCTCTTGTGTTATATGCCGAATGTCATGCATTCTTTCCAGATCCAGAAGCTTCAATTGTTGCACTAGTTACAATATCAAAGATCTTAAACATCAAAATAGACACTAGTGATATTAGAAACAAAATGGACAAGCTTCGAATACAACACAGGAATCTAATGGATGAGACCCTTCGAACATTGCAACAAGAAAAACAGGCAAGAGTGCCTCAAATTTACAGGTGATGGATATGGAAAAAGAAGACACTTTAGGATTCGAAATGATGATTCCAAAAATTAGTATATTATTTGATGATATTGAGCACAAGATTTTATCCCCACTTTCATGTCTAAGAGAGTTTGATAATCATTGGAAATTAGAGTTTGATCTTCCATCGGTAAACAAAAAAGATGTCAAAATTACATTTGATGAAAATACAATCAGTGTTGAGGCAAAGCTAAAAAAGAAATATTCTGAAGAAAAACTAGGTAAAATTACAAAATTTGAATATTTTAAAAAATCAATACTTTTGCCTGGAAAAATAGATACTAAAAAAACTAGTGCCAAATTTCAAAAAGGGAGGGTGGAGATTAAAATTCCTAAAAAAATTACAGGTAAAAACATCAAGATCAATTAAAATCGATTCTAAATTCATGAAATATTTCAGTTCCTTATTATAAGATGAAGGATAAATCCAACCAGAGGTTATAATTTTGGTTTTAGAAGTTATCAATGCAGATAGTACCTGTAGACGTTGTGGAAAAAAAGCAGTACTTACAGATAATGTAACAGGTGAAAGATTTTGTGGAAAATGCGGTTTTGTTGTTTCAGAAACAACACAAGATACAGGACCCGAATGGAGATCATTTTCAAAAGAAGGCGGTGCAGATCCAACTAGAACTGGCGCTCCAACAACACTTGCAATGCATGATAGAGGACTTGCCACAATAATTAGTCCAGTAAATAGAGACTCTTCTGGAAAACCACTTACATCAACTATGAAAAGTACAATTGAGAGACTAAGAACATGGGACAGCAGAAGTAAAGTTAATGCATCTTCAGATAAAAATCTCAGACAAGCATTAAGTGAATTATCTACATTAAAAGACAAACTTTCACTGTCTGATTCAGTAATTGAAAAAGCATCCTACATTTACAGAAAAGCATTAGAGAAAGGTCTAGTTAGAGGTCGTTCTATTTCTGCATTAATTGCAGCGTCACTTTATGCTGCATGTAGAGATGCTGAAACTCCTAGGACATTAAAGGATGTTTCAGATGCAGGTAATATTAAGAAAAAAGATATTTCAAGATGTTATAGAATATTACACAAAGAACTGGATCTAAAAATGCCAGTAGTTAATCCAATTCAATGTATTGCAAGAATTGCAAGTAAATTAGGAATTACAGAAAAGACAAAACGTTATGCTGCCAATATACTCAAAATCGCTCAGGAACATGAAGAATCAGCTGGAAAAGACCCAATGGGACTAGCAGCTGCTGCATTATACTTGTCATGTGTAAGAAATAAGGAAGATATGACTCAAAAAGACGTGGCTGAGGCTGCAAATGTAACTGAAGTGACTATTCGAAACAGATGTAAAAGTTTAAGATCAGATCAAGAAATATAACGGTAGATAAGAGGAGAATAGAAATATGGCACAAACTAAACCGGTAATTGCAATAGTCAATGTAGTAGCTTCTGCAACAATTGATCAAAAGTTAGATCTTTTAGATATTACAAAGAAATTCCCTGATGTGGAATATCATCCAGAACAATTCCCAGGAGCAGTTTTCAGACTAAGAGAGCCAAGAACTGCCACACTACTATTTGGTTCAGGAAAGATGGTATGTACAGGTGCCAAATCAGAAAAAATGTCAATTAAAGCAGTAAACATCGTTGTTGAAAAACTAAGAAAAGGTAAAATCAAAATTAAAAAAGATGCAGTAGTCACAATACAAAACATTGTCTCATCAATTAATCTTGGAGGTAAAGTTAACTTGGAGCAAGCTGCAAGAACTCTTCCTCGAAGTATGTATGAACCAGAACAATTTCCAGGACTCATTCATAGAATGCTTGATCCAAAAACAGTAATTCTAATTTTTGCATCAGGTAAACTAGTTTGTGTTGGTGCAAAAGTTGAAGAAGAGATACATCGCTCTGTCAATCAAATCCACAGTCTACTTGAAGAAAAAGATTTGATGGTTTACGACAAGTAAATTAAAAATTAATTTCTGAATATAGGTAATAATTAAAAATTAATTTCTGAATATGGGTAATAATTAAAAAAGCGCCGGGAGGGAGATTTGAACTCCCGTTCCCTTGCGAGAACGCGCTTTATGGTTAATTATTTCCAGGCGCGCGCCCTACCAGGCTAGGCGACCCCGGCACAAGTCTTGCGACAAAAGTATTTGATAAAATCAGATTATATATTGTGTTATTTTGTAATTGTGAAAAATTACTTCCAAATTGTGACAGTAGTTGATCTCTTTACTTTATTCCCAGAGGAATCCATGCCATTTGCAGATATTTTGTAAAGGCCTTCTAATGTAGTATTACCATCATTTTTTATTTGATCCCATGAAAACTCTATCTCCTCACCAGGTTCTAGCAAAGAGATAACTTCAGCTGCAACTGGAGAATACATCAAAATTCCAGACAGTCCAGTAATTTTAAGACCATAGGATGCATCAGAAAAAGTCAAAGGAGTGGTTCCAGAATTTATAACTCTAATTTTTATCTCATCCCCTTTTTTAAAATCAAATTTTTCAGTTACAATAGAGATAGAGTTTCCTTCAACAAATACTAGTTGACTGGTACTTTTTACATCAATCAGATAGATTCCAAATCCAAGGGCGGCAATTAATCCAACTCCAATAAAGATTACAAGGCTTTTTGCTAACAATTTTTTAGAATAATTTCCAGGTTAATCCTTTGGAGGAGTTGGTTTGGTTCTCCATTTTTTAGGATAAGTGTTTGGAGCCATGATGATTCTCTTTGTTTCAAATGCGTATCCTTTGGTAGCATCTTTGATTTGTTCTTCAGACATTGTAGCTTCAGCCAAAGCCACAGCTTCTCCTTTTTGTGTATAAATTCCAACAATATCTCCACGTTTTAGATCTGGAGAAATTTTCAAAATACCAGGTATTGCAAGTTGTGCACCATGACACATTGCATCAACTGCAGAATCACGAATTACTATTGATTTTAACTCACTTAGTGCGTGCTCTACAGGTTGGATCATATTCATTAGTCTAGTTCCATCTTTGTTTTCTTCCCATAATGCAAATGCATTTGCAAGCTCGTGCAAAGTTACCAACCCATCAGTTTCACGGAATTGATCAACTCGGGTACGTCGTAATTCAATCATTGTTGCACCAGGTCCAAGAACTTCACCCAAATCATAATACAATTTTCTAATGTATGTGCCTGCTTCACATAAAATTCGAGTTAGTAGTAATCTCTCTTTTTGTTCTAATACTTCAAATTCATAAATTGTTCTTGTTCTTGTCTGTCGAAGTACAGCAGATCGTTGTGGAGGTTTTTGAAATATCTCGCCTTGAAACATTGCAATGATTTCATGCAATTTTTCTTTAGATGGAAGAGAGTGGACACGTCCTAATGCATGATACTCTTTTGGACCATAAAGTAAAACACCTAATGCTTTTGTTGCCTCACCCAACCCTAAAGGTAAGACTCCAGATACTTGAGGGTCTAGTGTTCCACTGTGACCAATTTTTGGTAATTTTAAAATCCGTTTAGTCCATGCTACTGTCTCATGACTTGTAGGGCCTGGCGGTTTGTCTAAAATTATAAGTCCATAATTTAGTAATTGCTCAAGTGTTCTTTTATCGTAATATGTTCCGTATGCATCATCAGTAATGTCTTGATCAATTTCAATTAAATTTTCTAGTTGTTTTAGCGTCATAGTAATTTTCTCACAGTCTCTTTTGCAATATCAATTACTTGTTGTGCAGTCAAGTTGTCAGTATTAATGACTACATCAAATACTGATTTGTCATCGCCAAAATCAAAATTATACAGTTTTTTGTACAATGCTTTGTTTTTATCAAATCGATGCTTTGTTATCTCAAAAGCATCTTCTGGGCTCATATTATCTCGAGTTTGCATTCTTTTTGTACTGCTTTCACGAGAACCTTCTAGCCAAATCTTGATACCATCTTTGATTAGCCATGGTAATGTGTAGCTAGTGATTACCATTTTTCCTTGATCAAATAATTTGATTAGTTTTTGATCTAGTTTTTTGTCAAACTCTGAATTTTCTTCACGTTGATTTAGAAACTTCATTCCTTCTTCTGTATCCCACCAATCATCACCTGTAGAATCAAAGCCTTGTTCTTTTGCCATATCCTTTAGAACATCACCTCCACTCAAATATTGTAATTGGAATTCTTCAGCTAATCCTTTAGCAACAGTTGTTTTACCAACTGCGGGAGGACCAGAAATAACAATAGACTTTGTCAACCTACATACCCATGGAGGTTTTAGTCAACTTCATAATAATTCCACTAAAAGAAATAGATGAAAGGAAGTACCAAGCCCACAGATACAATGCATTTTCTTTACCAAAACAAAGATGTTCAGAATCTAATGCTTGCTCTGCAGTACAGGTTAGTTGGAAGAAATCTCCAGGAATTACATTTAGTGGAATTGGAGAGATAGCTACAGTGTACGAGAACAATACGGGCAATACAAGATAAAATATCAAAATTAAGGGAACAAATGTAATCATCATTGGTCTCATGTTCATCTGCATCATTTCCATAGACATTTTGTTCATGTATGATGATTTTTTGTTTAGCTCAGCTGTTCTTGCTGCATCTTTTGAACGCATTGCAGCCATTCTTTCCTTTTGCCATCCACGAGTTTCTTTCATGATTCTCTTTAGTTTGGTTTGATCAACCATCTTCTTTCTAACTAAGGAATTGAAGATGTTTAGTAAAATACCAAATCCAGTAACTGTAAACATTGAGAGAATTAATGCCGTAGAAACATCCAGTCCTCTACCAATTATCGGATCTTCACTTCCAAGTGCTTGTCTTCCTTCACCACCAAAAATATCAAACTGTAGATGAATTGAATCCAGAAAGAGGGGTATCGAGTCTAAAAATAATAGCATAAAATTAAAATCCATTTTTTTACAGTCCTATCGCATTGATTATTCTATCTGCGGCTTCATCAATCTTTCCCTCACGATTAAGAATGTGTTTAACAGGAGAGCCAGTAATTACAGAACATGCAGAAATCATGCCTGATTGAGCATCTAATTCTTTTTTAATGTTAGTAATAGTAATTTTATCTCGATTTCGTGTGTCATCAGACATTCGTCTGTTGTAGATTTCCTCAGGCTTTGCAGAAACTGAAACAAAGTTTGTTGGTTTGATAATTTTTAAGACATGTTCAGGCAATCCAGGATAATATCCTTCTGAGGAGCTGATAAATGCATGAGTATCAATAATTATAACTTCTTCATCATGTTCAGCAATTTTTTGAGCAGCAACTTTTTGAAGTTCTTGTTGTTTGAATACGGGTAATTTTCTTAATCCATCTCTATCGGTGAGACCATTTTCTTTTGCAACATCAAACATCAAAGTTCCAAAACTTAGTACGCTAACAGTTTTTGCATGATTTTTAATTATTTCAGCCATCTTTTCTAGTAAACTAGTTTTTCCAACACCTGGTATTCCTACCATGATGATACGTCTACTTTCGTCCAAGCAAAGCACCCAATTTCGGCATTACAACTTCTACTTGCTCTCTAACTAATTGTGTGTAATAGTTGATGAGAATGTCTACCATAAGTAAAATTCCAATTCCAGAACCAAATACACCAAGAACATCAGATACACCTGCCAATAGACCTAAAATTGCAGATCCAATAATGGTAACTGATGGAATGTACTTGTTTAGTAATGCCTCAACGGGTTTGTTTGATCTTCTAAATCCAGGGATTTGTACATCTGCATCAAGTAAGTTCTGAGCTGCACTCTTTGGCGATAGTCCACCAAGTTCAACCCACAGTCTACCAAATACGATTACAATTCCAATCATAAACAAAACGTAACCTACAGCACGCATTGGATCTAATGCTGCAACATCAAGACCTCTTGGAGGTGTGATGTAGTAGATCAAACCACCTACTGGAGTAGACGGACTGGTCGGATCAAATTGTGCTATAAAGTTCATAAAGAAATTATTATTTCGCGGGTTCATGTTTGCCCATAACATTTGGAACATGAATACTGCGTTTGCAGTAAGTGCTGAGGCTAAAATTACAGGAATGTTTGAGACATACATCAATTTGATAGGATAAACTGCTGAGAAGCCTCTGTACTTTGTTGAGACAATTGGAATCTCAATTTTCATTCCTTGTGTAAATACAAGTATTAACAATATTCCAGCAGTGAGACATAATCCAAAGACACTCGGAAGTTGATTCGAACGAAATAGAATTGTAGCAATATCGCCACCTTGACCCATAATTGATTGTCCAATGTATGGAATAATACCAATCATTCCTCCATCACCAGCTGGTAACGGACTAAACATACTCCAAAGAATTTGTTGAGCAACACCTGCCATAATGAATAAACTAATTCCACTACCCAGACCCCAACCTTTCTGAATTAACTCGTCTAGGAACATGATAATTATAGACGCTGCCATCAGCTGCCCAATCATTACATACAAAAAGTTAGGATCTGTAACTCCAGGACCGTAAACTGCAGTAGCATATACAATTGATTCAGCTACAATTACAATGTAGGTTACAAGTTTAGTTGCAGTCTGGAAGATTCCTCGCTCTTCAGGTTTTTTGAAATCAAATTTAAGAATATCAGAACCTCTCAACAATTGCATTAACAGTCCAGCAGTTACAATCGGCCCAATTCCTAATTCGACCAAAGTACCTTGTTGTGATGCAAAAATAACTCTAGCAAATGCTAGAAAATCAAATTGAGGTGCTGTTGCACCAAATAACGGAGTCTGTCCCATTACCATGTAGATAAGTAATGCAACTCCACACCATAGCAATCTAGTTTGAAGTGGAATCTTCTTTTTTGGTTTTGGAACTTGAGGAAGATAAGGTTCTGCTTTGAAAACGACTTTTCGAATAATAGATGTGATAGTACCCTCAGCCATTGTCTACTAGCACTTCTCCCCCAACGGCTTTTAGTTTCTCTTCAGCAGAGGCTGTAAATCTTTGTACTTTGACGGAATATGCATTTGCTAATTTTCCGCCACCAAGAAGTTTTTCATATCCTGCGCTTTCAAGGTCTATGATTTTCTTTCCTCCTTCTTCTTTGCCGAGCTTTGCAAACAGGTCATCGAGATCACGAACACTGGTCCATGATTTTGTAATATTTGGGTGAGGTGGTTTAGTTGAATCATGGCCGTAATGATCTGGTTCATCTTTTAGTGTAGAACTCCAGTGATGTTTCATCATACCAGTAATTCCAAGACCACCTTTGTGACCACTTGCACGGTGTTGACCTACTTGCCCCCATCCCATGTGTCGTCCACCACGGAGTCTTCTAGTTTTTCTTAATCTTGTTGCCATGTTAAATCATATTCCTTACAATTGTTCCAAGTTCTTTGTTTGCACCTAGGACACCTTTTTGTCCATACAATTTCTTGGTACTTCGCTTAAAGCCATGTCTTGGTGGTGCTAATGCAAACCAAGATTTTAGAGGTTTTAATTTTGATAAGGTAGCTTTTCCGTCAGCCAAAGCTGTTCCCAATTCATCAGTACTTGCAAATCCTAATTCTTTAAGATCTTCTGCAGTAACTTTTTGATAACCACCTTTTCTTGCTTTCTTTTCAACTAGTTCTTTTGCCAAGTCTGCATCAAGTTCAACCCATGAAACATAGTGTTGTACTTTTTTTAGCATACCTAAGGTATTTTCTTTAGCAGGAAGAATTGTTGCACGATATTTTTTGTCCAACTTTAACAAAGTCATAGTAGTTGTTGCCCAGTATGGACAGTCTGCTTGACCTTTAATTCTAACAACGAGATATGCATTTGCCATTTTTATCAACCTTGACTAAATGTCTGTCTTAGACAATCCAATACGGCTTTAGAAGTTGAACTCATTGTAGGAGTAGAGCCTTTAGCAGTAGTCCATGCATCTTTGAGACCTGCCAATTCCAATAATCGTTTAATTTTACCGCCTGCAACAAGACCTAATCCACGAGGTGCAGGAATAATTTCAATTGTAACACTTCCACCTTTTCCTTTAACTTTGAATGGAACTGAATGTTTTTGATCACATCTACATTCCCAACTACCACATCCCATTTTGATTGGATTGACATTAAGGAAAGCTTGACTTGTTGCTTTCTCAATTGCAATTCTCATTTGTTTTGATTTTCCTCTACCAATACCCAAGTAACCATTTTCATTTCCTGCTGCAACAATTGCTTTGAATCTAGTTGATTGTCCATTTGAAGTCATCTTTTGAATAATTCCTACATCTACAACTTCACTTTTCAAGTCGGGTAGTAGTTTTTTGATAATTCCTGCTTCTTGAATTCTTAATCCCGATTCTAATATTTGTTCAATAGATGTAATCTCTCCGGATTCAACTTTTTTTCCTAAGATAGTTTTTGGAACCCAAACTTCTTCTACTGGTTCTCTTCGTGGTCTTCGTGGTTTGTCGCCTTTAATTCCACCTGGTGGGCCTCTCCCATAAATAACTGGGCGTCCTCTAGGGCCGCCGGATTGTCCTTGTGGTTTTGATTGTGGTTTTGTAGATGCTGCTTGACTCATTTCTACTTGACCTCGCTATCAATAGTTGATTTCATTTTTGAAATATCATTTTTAACAGTAAGATGTTCTCCATTAATTCTATCCTCGGGAGGAAATGTTTCTTCGTTTGCGGGAACTTTTACTCCTGCATCAACAACTCCTTTGAGAGCTGCTGCAACTCTTTGGGTGTATCTTTTGGTTCCAGTGTACAAAATTGCATCTTTTGCACCTTGACTAAGTGCTTTTTTTCCTGCCAAATATCCTGTGAGATATGCAGCAGATACACTTTTTCTAGAACCCTTCCATCCTTTTTCAATTAAATATCTAGAATGAGCAGATGAAACAACCTTGTCTCCAGTCATACCAGGTGTTAGAATTTGGACTTGGGTATTTTGATTGCTAATATTTACAGTGATAAAATCGCGCTTGCCCATCAACATTGTACCACGTTTTCTATAATTGGTCTTTTCTTCTCTAAGTCTGCGCAATATTTTTGAATAGGCCATCTATAGAAATCGAGTTTGAATCTGCTCTTATATACGTTAAGCGTGAATCAGAGCAACAAGCAAAACTTTCTGAGTATGAAGACGATTTTCTGCCTCATCCCAAACTACGGATTGTTTTCCATCAATTACAGATGATGTAACTTCTTGTTCTCTCTTTGCTGGAAGACAATGCATAAAGATCGCATCTTTTTTTGCAGACTTCATTAGTTTTGGATTTACTTGGTACTTTGGATAAAAAATTTTCAAACGTTTCTTGTCATCATTGTGTATGGATGAAAAAGTATCAGCTACTACAACATCAGCATTCTTTGTTGCAATGTATGGATCAGTAGTTAATTCAATATTAGTTGATTTCTGTGCTTCTTTGATTACTTTTTTGTTTGGCTCAAAGCCTTTAGGAGTAGCAATAGACATGGAAACTCCAGATAATGCAGCACCATAAATCATAGAGTTGCAAACATTATTTCCATCACCAATCCATGCAATCTTTAGTCCTTTGAGTTTTTTCTTTTTTTCTTTGATTGTCATAAAGTCTGCTAAAATTTGACAAGGATGAAAAGAATCAGAGAGTCCATTAATTATAGGAACAGTAGAATACTTGGATAGTTTTTCTAGTAATTCATGGTCATAAACACGTGCCATTATACAATCAGTATATCGTGAAAGAGTTTTTGCAGTATCCTCAATGGATTCACCTCGAGATAGTTGCATATCATTTGATGATAGGTTAATTGCATGCCCACCTAGTTGATACATTCCAGTTTCAAAACTAACACGTGTTCGAGTAGAGGGTTTTTGAAATATCATAGTTAGTGTTTTATTTTTTAAAACAGGTTTGCTTCCTTTTTTTAGTTCCTTTTTTAGTTTGATAGAATCATCAATTAGTCCTAGAAATTCCTTTGGGGATAATTCCGCTAAAGTGAGTAAATCTTTTGTTTTTAGTTTCATTTTTTAAAGAACCCGAATCGACCTCGTTTCTTTTCAGGTTTTTCCTCTTTATCATGTTTTTGTACATCGTCAGATTTTGTTTCACCAGGTTTTAGTCGTCCATCTTTAATCCATGCACGAATCTTTTTGCCTAGGTTGATTGCGTCATTATCATTTTCAGGTGGAGGTACATCAAACAAATCTGAATAAGTTGTAATATCATCATCGGTAATTCCTTCAAACGGATCATCAGAAGTTTCTTCAGGTTCTGGTGTTGGTTCAGGTTCTGGTGTTGGTTCAGGTTCTGGTGTTGGTTCAGGTTCTGGTGTTGGTTCAGGTTCTGGTGTTGGTTCAGGTTCTGGTGTTGGTTCAGGTGTTGGTTCAGGTGTTGGTTCAGGCTCTTTCTTCAAATCAACATTATCTAATGAACCAAAGACAGTTTCAAGGAAAATTTCCTTATCAAATGGTTTTAGATCAGGATATTCCTGCCCAATTCCAAGATAAAGGATAGGAGTGGATGTAACTTTTACAATAGATAATGCAGCTCCGCCTCTTGCATCTGCATCACTTTTAGTTAGAATGGATGCATCAAAATTTACATGTGCAAAGAACTCTCGGGCTTGATTAACAGTATCATTTCCAGCTAGAGAGTCACCTACAAAAATTTTCATGTCAGGATTTACAACTTTGGTGATTTTTTCAATTTGTTGCATCAGGTTTTCACTTGTTTGCATTCTTCCTGCAGTGTCAATTAGTACACAATCTGTTTTGTGTGATTTTGCATACAAAACTGCATCTCGTGCAACAGCTGCAGGATCTGAATTATAATTTTGAGCAACAAGTTTTAGATTAAGTCGATTAGTATGTTCTCGTAATTGTTCAATTGCACCAGCTCTGAATGTATCTGCAGCAGCAACTACAACAGAATATTTTGCTTGTTGTAATAGATGTGCCATTTTAGCTAATGAGGTTGTTTTACCAGTTCCATTAATTCCTACAAATAAAATCAAAAATGGTTGTCCTTGTTTCTTTTTTTCATTAATTTTTTCAAATAGATCATAAGTTCCTGCAGTATCAAATAGTGTAGAGATACTTGAAATCATACTATCTTTTACAAATTTTTCAATTTCATTCTTGTCAACTTTAGAACCAATTAGTTTCTCTTTGAGGTCAGATTTAATTCCATCAATCACTTCAATTGCTACATCAGACTCTAAAAGTGAGATTTCTAATTCAAATAAAATATCTTTAATGTCTTTTTCATTAAGTTCTTTTTCACCAAGACTTTTCGCTGCATTAGAAAATGCATTACGAAGACTATCAAACATGGTTTATCCTGAAGTTGGAGGTTGTGTTGGCGGTGGTTGCATGGCCTGCATCATTTGATTAACCTGTGCTTTTCCTTGTTCTAGTCGTGATGCAGCATCTTGTTTTTTTGCAGAAGTATCCTGTAAAGCAATTTCAATCTCTTTGATTCGTGCTTCAAGATAATTTGTTGCAGAAGGAAAATCTTTCTCCACTGCAAATCCTGCTCCAATATTCAAAACAATTTTCTGGGTAGATGAAATTTTTGTAGGAATGTATGTTCCCATTCCAATTGGAACTAGAGTGTCTGATTCAGGTTTTTGACTAAGTGATTTGATGGATTCAATTGCAGCAGTTGTTTCTCTTAAAATTCCTAGGAAAGTTTGCTCTCTTTGAGATAAATCAGAAAAATATGTTTCAAGCATTTGCATTTGCTGCATCATTTGCTCTGCCTGTTCTTCACTCATTTACAACAGACCTTTCTCAGATGGTTATAAATTCATTCATAGATGAATTAAAGAAAATCAGAAAAAGAGAATAAATAAAAAATAAAGGTTTAGCTTTATTTTGCTTTTGAGAATCTATCTTCTACTTCATCCCAATTAACTACATTCCACCATGCTTCAATGTAGACTGGTCTTTTGTTTTGATAGTTGAGATAGTATGCGTGTTCCCAAACATCACAGCCCAATAATGGCACTAATCCTTCAGTTCTTGGACTAGTTTGATTTGGCATTGATTTGTATTCAACTTTGGATGATGAAGGATTGTATACTAACCATCCCCAACCACTACCTTGGATTACTGCTGTAGTGGATGAAAATTTCCCTTTGAAGTCAGAAAAGCTTCCAAAAGAATCGTTAATTGCATCAGCAATTGATCCTCCAGGTTCTCCGCCTCCGTTTGCTTTCATGTTATTCCAAAATAACCTGTGGTTATCATAACCACCACCATTGAAATTAACTGCACCTCTTTTGTCTTCTGGTACTGATTTGATATCAGATAAAATATCAAGAATATCT
>Ga0233434_1002743_pt1 | contig 14993 bp, 16 predicted proteins | sample SI_122_August201_4_FD_182738 | JGI IMG/M metagenome (GOLD analysis project Ga0233434, IMG submission 182738) | Seawater microbial communities from Saanich Inlet, British Columbia, Canada - SI_122_August2016_120_MG | ecosystem: Environmental > Aquatic > Marine > Inlet | place: Canada: British... | reverse complement strand
ATCCATTACTGGCATATGGATATCCATCAATACCACATCAAATGAGTTTTACTTAAAGGATTCAAAAGCCTGGAGTCCATTTTCGACCGCCGTGATGTCATGGCCCCGTTTTTTTAATAACTTTGTTGCCAAGGCAAGGTTTACTGCTGTGTCATCCGCAAGTAAAATTTTGAGAGAGGGGCCTGGGTCTATTTTTTTTTCATTTGGCTTGGAGTTTCCACTATCCGACTCGTTCATGCCACCTATTATGCCCATCGGAAATGGGATTGTAAAATTAAATTATTTGAAAATTATGCTGTTTACAACTCCTTCCAGGCACCAACGACCCGGCCTACAATTGGGTCTGGGTTTTCGTTTAGATTAATAATTTGAACTTGAGAAGTCGGGTTGATGGGTCTTAAAATTAATAGATCCTTTTGGCATTCCACATACTTTGCTGTTAAACCCTCATCGTAATATATTGCATAAATACGATTTTTAATTAGCTTTTTGTCGTCTCGGTCTATGACCACGATATCGCCAGAATGTAACATGGGTTCCATGGAATCCCCATCTACACGACTGGCCACTAGGTTTTTTCTTTTTTTCGATGCGCGGATGTGAAGCAGGACATAGTCCTCAATGTTATTTTCCTGGATTATGGGCTGACCCGCGGCAATGGATGAATTTGTAAGGGGTATGGAGACATAGTCCTCTCCTTTTATTGTTGGACCTCTGGCAATATTCTTGGTTTGAAATATATTCAGTTCAGGCACTTGTACAGGAAGATTATCTCCCTCCCTTAAAAACTCATAAGGAGGAATGCGCAGGTTTTCTGCCAGCTCATTGAGTAGATCAGGAGGGATGGGCCAATTCCCATTTTCATAATTTTGCAATACTTGTGGAAAGAGACAAACACGCCTTCCCATTTCTTCCAGAGACCAATCGTTATTTTTCCTGAATTTTTCCAGCTTTTTCCCGATTCTTTGGTTTAGAGGTGTCGAAGAGGTCTGGCCCGTGATTAGCCACCCTAAATCCAACCTAAAATATCGAGCGATTTTATCCAGGGTTAAGCTATCAGGGGGTCCGTTGTTACGCTTATGGCTCTTCTTGAATTTTTCATAATCCAAGCCAACCTTTCGACAAAATTCTGCTAGGTTGTTGCTTCCTGGTAAGGATTCTATTCTTTCCCAAACCCGTGGTTTTTGCATAACGGAGTGAAAAATTACTTGACAAAAATGGACAAATGTCCCATATTAATAATCCGAATTAGGAATAAAGTCCTTATTCCGAAATCTACCTTATTTAGATTAAATTTTTGGTTAAACCAAGTTAGTTTTTATGAGGCCTCATTGGTTTTTACATCTTTCCTATTTATTAATTATATCATTTTGATATCGTGTTTTGGAAAGGAGGAATAGGGTTACTTATTTTTAATATTTTAAAATCAATCAGTTACAGGAATATTTTTTAGTATTTATTTTCATCTATAAAATAGTTTTCCGATGAAATTCTAATTTTTGCTGGTAAATTTTTCCGGATAAACTCAAAAAATTATGTATTTATATTCAAAATTATAACAGTTGTTATCCTAAAAATAAATTCCAAAAACGGATAATATCTGAAAATAGATAATAAAATATATTATCTTAATATTGGATTTGGCTGTAGTTAATTTTTCATTCACTTTTTGCAGTTAGCGAAAAATTTTCAATATTTAAATTATTAGATTAATGGAGGGGGGGCAAACTTGAAAAAAATACGTATCTCTCGTGCCTATGAATCTACCAAGTCCCCTATGAAAGGGAATTTTAGAGTTTGTTCTCCTGTTTCTTTTGTGCTGGAAACCGGAGAGGCACTTCAAAGGGGTTGTGGTAGAAAAGGATTATATGAAACGGATGTTGGTTGGCATTGTTTTTATTGTGGCAATTATTTATATCGAGAAAGGCCTTCTTTAAAGGCTTTATGGTTTCATTTCAGAGTTGGGCGTGAATATTGGAAGGCTATGTTTTCCCGTGACAGTATTTTTATTAATGGCGTTCCAGTTACCGGCCTGCATGATTTTTTGCCGCGAAGCCTTCTTTCAGATTTGGGCGAGCCTAACCCACCCCCCTGGTTTTCTTATTTTATTTTTTATGATGGTCCTGAATTTAAAAAGTACTTGGAGAATTATAAATATGGTTAATACATTTAAAACGAACGATGGAGTTGATTCTTATGCTAATCATTCTACAGAGAATGACTATCATCTAAGATTTTTTCCTCTTGATGAGGTGGAAATAATGCGTAATGCCCAGCATTTTAATGTTGAGTACCAGGATTACCATTCACGTGTTGATTATTCTTATTTAAAGGACAAAGCTTTAGATATAGATGATATGGGATTAACTGACAAACAATTGATTGCTGTTTCTCTTGTATTTTATGGAAACTTGAAAAAAAAAGTTGCCGCTCGAATCATGAAAATCAGTAGCCAGGCTTTGACCGATCACCTTAAGGCAGGGCTAAAAAAAATGAGTGATGCCTTCCGCTAATTAATCAGATCAAATGATCTTTTTTATTTCTTTTTAAATTTTGGTTTGGTAAAGGAACTTCCTTTGAGATAATAAGTGATTAATATATGAACTAGAGTTTAGTTATTGGTTATGAAAATTATTGTTTGTGTTAAACAGGTTCTGGATACAGCCGCGCCGATTCAGGTTGAGGGTAACCGGGTGGTTTCACCGGGAAGCCCCCGCATTATTAATCCTTATGATGAATTTGCCATAGAAGAGGCTGTACGTATTAAGGAAAAAAAGCCTGATACCGAAATCACTCTTTTATCCCTGGGGCCGGAGAGCTTTAAAGATTCTATTAAAAAAGCCCTGGCTATGGGTGCAGATAAAGCGGTTCATTTTATGGATCCTAAGTTTGATGGATTGGATTCCTATGCTCTTGCCGGAATTTTTTCGCATTATTTGGAAAAGGTTCCATTCGATCTTATTCTTTGCGGTAGACAGGCCGTGGATGTTGATATGGCTCAAACAGGTCCGGTTTTAGCAACTTTTTTGGACCTTCCCTTTGTAACCGTGGTAACCGGGGTTGAATTTTCTAAAGATTTTAAGCAAGCTAAAATTACCCGTCAAGTTGAAGGCGGTACTGAAATTCGAGAGCTTAAACTTCCCTTGCTGTTGACCTGCCAGAAGGGCCTTAATGAACCCCGTTTACCTTCCCTTAAAGGTATAATGGCCGCTAAGAAAAAGGAAATATTGACTCTTTCCTGCGCCGACCTTGGCATGGAGGAGGGTTTCTTTTCGATGGATGATAATAGAATTGTTGAGGCAAATCTTTCCTTGCCTCTGGAACGAAAAAAGGGAATAATTCTAAAAGGTAGTGAAGAAGAAATCAGTAGCGATCTGGTTCGATTGTTACGTGAAGAAGAGAAAATAATTTAAATGGAAACTAATACCTTTTATGAGTGAAACTTCTGATTCCACCAACCCCAACGGTCTAAAAGCTCTTGCGCAAAAATATAAAGGTCAAATTGGGATCGGCCTCCTGGTTTTGTATGTTTTTCTTCTGGGACTAGGAACCGTTGGTGAAATTTGGGAGATTGAGTGGATTTTGGACCTCCCCCTGTTTCGGCCCCCCGGTAAGTATTGACGTTTCTGCGCATTCATTCACCACATTATTATATAGCCCTAATGGGCTATTAAATGTTGTTGGATTTGTTTGACCTTTAGGTGTCCCTTTATTTTTTGGGGTAGTTATCTGAATTTAAGTTGTCTTTTGCTTATTGGAGTATCTTGTGACGGCAAACCCTATTATTGGCGTTGTTGTTGAGCATGACGGGGAAGATATTAAGCCTGTTTCCTTTGAGGTGATCAATGCCGCTCGAAAACTTGCCGATCTGACTTCTGGTAAGGTCATTGTTTTTTGTTTAGGCCTCAAGGAAGAGGGTGCGGCTGATTTTTTTATCCAAAAGGGTGCGGACGAAGTTCGGTTCCTTGACCACCCTGACTTGAAAAATTATATCCATGAAAATTATGGGAATGCTTTAGTGCAAGAGTTTGAAAAAACTCCTTTAGACCTTTTGCTTCTCCCTGCGACTATTAACGGTAAAGAATTGTCTGCCGTACTTTCTGCTCGATTGGGGGTCGGGGTAGCTACCGACTGCATTGCAGTCTCCTTTTTGAGTGGCAACGAAGTCGAGGCTGTCCGTCCTGTGTCTTCCGGGAAGGCCCTGGCCACAGTCAGGTTTAAAGGTAAGAAACCCCATATACTTACTTTGCGCCCAAATATTTTTCGTGGTTCGGAACCTTCTGTGAAAAGGGTGGGTGAAATTTTTCGTACCGATATCCTGTTACCCGATTTTTCGATGTTTGCCCAGGAACTGGTTAAAAATGTGGGAACTCAATTGGATATCACTGAGGCTCGGATAGTGATATCTGGTGGATTAGGGATGCAAGGACCGGAAAACTTTAAGTTGTTGGAGGAACTGGCTGAGGTTCTCGGAGGGGCTGTTGGTGCTAGTCGACCGGTAGTGGATAATGGCTGGAGAGAATATTCTAATCAGGTGGGTCAAACCGGCAGGACCGTTTCGCCCGATCTCTACTTTGCCTGTGGAATTTCCGGTTCGGTGCAACACTTAGCGGGAATGGCTTCTTCGCGCTGTATTGTAGCTATAAATACAGATCCTAATGCTCCCATTTTTTCAGTTGCCGATTATGGTATTATCGGCGATGTTCTTAAAGTAATTCCTGCTCTTACCCACGAGTTTAGGAAAACTCTTACTTCCTGACCTGCCCCTATGCAAGGGAAAATTATAAGTATATTTAAAGATCCAAAGTTGGGTCTTCAGACCCAAACGCCTCTCGTTGTTTCCCGCCTTGAACAATATTTGCAACTTCTGGTTAAATGGAACCGCAAAATAAACCTTACGTCTGAGAAAACTGCCGAAGATATTCTTTATAGACATGTATTTGATTCCCTGCAATATTCCAGGGTTCTTGAGCAGGATTGTCGAATGATGGATATTGGTAGCGGGGCAGGTTTTCCTGGAATACCCTTAAAAATTATTTTTCCGCAAATAAATTTGGTTTTGGTCGAAAGCCAACGCAAGCGATGCAGTTTTTTGGAAGCAGTGATCCGAGACCTTGAAATGGAAAAGGTGGAAGTGATAAACGCTCGGGTTGAGGAAATTTCTGTAACCAGGACCGGAACATTTGAAGCGATAGTTTTTCGCGCTGTGTCATCGTCACAGGCTTGCCTGTCATTGGGCGAAAGGTTTTTGGTCCCAGACGGGAAGATAATTCTGAAAAAGAGTCCAGAGGAAAAACAGGATCAATCTGAATCCAACCTCATGTTTTTATTGGATAAGGAAGTCTCCATAAGTAGTTATCATGATGTGGTTTCCAGCCTATTAGTGTTTAGCAAATGTTTCACGTGAAACAAGCGGAGAACCTCCGCAGGTAATTTGCAATAGTTTATTAGGCTGGCAAAGAGTTGTCTTGGCTCAGAAAGTCTTTGCTACATTCCCTCCCACGGGAGTGGGTGTTTCACGTGAAACATTGTGCATTTAAAATTTATGTATTGGCTGAAGTTTGATTCTATGTTAGTTTTAGTGTGGTTGCTACATAGAGAGGTTGCATGGGCAAGATAATAAGTGTTGCAAATCAAAAAGGCGGGGTGGGAAAAACTACCACAGCTATAAATCTCGCGGCCTCAATAGCCCTTTCGGGCAAAAAAGTACTATTGATTGATATGGATCCCCAGGCCAACGCTTCGAGTGGTTTGGGAATTGACCCAGAATCTAAGGGAATTTATGAACTTTTGCTGGGTGATGCAAGTCAGAACGAGGTTATATGTTCGACTGAAATAGAAACATTGAAAATCATCCCATCGCGAGTTGACCTTACTGGCGCGGAAATCGAACTGGTCAACAAGGAATCCAGAGAAAAAATTTTAAAAAATGCCCTCAATGGAGTGCGGCAAAACTACGAGTTTGTAGTCATCGATTGCCCGCCTTCACTAGGTCTCTTAACTCTAAATGCCCTGGCGGTTTCCACTTCAGTTTTGATTCCCATGCAATGTGAATACTATGCCCTTCAGGGTTTGAGCCATTTGCTCAAAACTCTAAAGTTGGTAAAAAAATCAATCAATCCCGAATTATTGGTGGAAGGCATTTTGTTGACAATGTTTGATAGCAGAACACTCTTGGCCGCGCAGGTAAAGGACCAGGTCCACAAATATTTCAGTGATTTTCTTCTAACAACGATCATCCCTAGAAACGTGCGATTGAGTGAAGCACCCAGTCATGGAAAACCTATTATGCTCTATGCGGGTCGATCGCGAGGTGCAGATTCTTATGTAGAGCTGGCCAAAGAAATTATTTCCCGATCCAAATTGGATGAACGGGTCAATCCTTCACTTAAGGGCTCGGCGGCATGAATCGAAAAGCATTAGGCAAAGGTATCAATGCATTAATTCCGGACTTTGAAATTGGGGTTCCCGAGTCTCATGAAAATGGACCGATAAAAAATACGGAACTACTGGTCGATGAAATTACACCCAACCGTTTTCAACCGAGGAAGTATTTTGACGATGAAAAACTGGAAGAACTGGTAACATCTATTCGTGAGAACGGTGTTCTGCAACCGGTCGTGGTTCAAAAAGTGGAATCTGGCTATGAGCTGGTGGTGGGTGAAAGGCGGTGGCGCGCTTCAAAAAAAGTGGGATTGAAAAAAATCCCAGCGGTAATTCGGGAAGTAAGCGATGCTCAGACTTTGGAACTGGCGATCATTGAAAATATCCATCGTCAGGATCTAAATCCGATAGAAGAGGCGGAAGCATATTCGCGCCTATCTGATGAGTTTGCTTTGACACAGGAAATGATTGCTAAAAAGGTAGGCAAAAGCCGAACCGCTGTGGCGAATACCCTAAGGTTGCTCAAACTTTCTCGCAACATAAAGGAAGATTTAATTTCCGGAAAACTTTCCATGGGTCATGCTCGGGCCTTGTTGGGGCTGGAAAATGCCGGACAGGTTGAAAAATTACGCAAAGAAATAATTAAACAGGATCTTACGGTTAGGCAAACTGAAAGCCGGGTAAACAGTTTAAAGCAACCGGATCTTAAAAAACCAGTATCCCTTGTTTCTAAAAAGAATATTTTCATCAAAGACCTGGAAAAACAATTAGAGAGCAGGTTGGGCACAAAGGTTGACATTAATCCGAAAAAAAAGGGCGGCAAACTGGTGGTGACTTATTATACCGATGATGACCTGGACAGAATCCAGAGTTTGATCGGCCAGAATAAACGTTAAACAGAGATATCTTATGTGGGGAGAGGAAAATAAAATGAAAAAGGAAGATAAGCAAATTAAAGCCTATATGGGCGAAGACACGGTCTTCAATGGATCGTTGACTTTTGAGGGCACGGTTCGCGTTGATGGAAAGTTTGAAGGTCAAGTCAACACAGATGATACCCTGATCGTTGGCGAGACAGGGCATGTTGTAGCTGATGTTTATGCTGGAACCGTCATTTGCATGGGGCGCGTGGAAGGAACCATCGTAGCAACCAAAAAGGTTGAAATCCATTCCAGCAGCCGGGTGGTAGGCAATGTTAAGTCTCCAGCTTTGTACATTGAGCTGGGAGGAATATTGGATGGATCCTGTGACATGACAGGAAAAGAAAATAAAATCATACCGCTGGTTAAAGCCGAGGAAAAAGAAAAAGAAAAGAAAAGTTCCAACCAGTCCAAGAATGGATAATGGAAAACGGGTATTTCTGAACAAAACGAAAAGTTGAGTTTTTCATAGTTGGATACTAAAATACAAAATTAATATGGCTGTTGCGCAACCAAGCTCGGAAGAAACGGGTAGTTTATTTGTAGTGAGCACCCCAATTGGTAACCTGGGGGATGTGACCCAGCGATCCATTGAAATTTTAAATGCAGTTTCCTTGATTGCCGCTGAAGATACCCGACGGACAAAGATATTACTGAATAGATATCAAATCAAAACGTCCCTTTCCAGTTACAACAGTTATAACAAAATAAAAAAAGGCAAAGAATTTATTGAGCGTCTCAAAAAAGGTAATGACCTTGCCCTTGTCTCAGATGCAGGAACACCAGGAATTTCTGACCCACACTATCATTTGGTGAACATGGCGATCGAAGAGGGTTGCCCCATTTTTTCCATACCGGGTCCTTCTGCCTTGCTTGCGGCGTTAACCGTTTCGGGTTTACCCATGGACCGTTTTATTTTTGAAGGATTTCTCCCGCGTAAAAAGGGCCGTACAACGACATTGGAAAATCTGGCTATTGAAAAACGTACCGTAGTTATATTTGAATCACCCAACCGCATTCAAAAAACCTTGCAGGACCTTTACCGATTTTTTGGAGATCGTAAGGTGGTCATTGCACGCGAGCTGACTAAATTATACGAGGAAGTGGTTCGGGGAAACTTGAAAGAGCTTGCAGATCAATCACGAACGTGGAAGGGCGAGATCACCGTGGTAATCGCCGGATCAAACGAGAAAAAGAGGAAAAGTTAAATGCCGATTATTTCAATTATTGGACCCAAAGGGGGAATCGGTAAAACGACCTTGTCCATTAACACGGCCGCGGCCTTGACGCGATCGTTGGGTAAATCCCTGACTCACGATAGTGTTTGCCTGTTTGATCTTGACCTCAGGCTTCCCACCATTTCCAGCATTCTGGAAAGTCACCCAAGAAAAACGTTTTACGACTTGTTTGAGACCTTGGCCAATAAAACTTACCAGGTTGATTTTTTACAATCTATTTACCGAATTCTCACCATTTTTAATGCTTATTTGAATAAGGAAATTAAAAGAGATCACCCGCAACTTGAAAAAGGTTTGGCTCTATACAAAAACCTGAACATAGAATTATTCCATTTTTCAGATTTTCCTTTTGGAAATTTTTTACATGAATTTTTTCTGGAGAGAAACCAGATTTACTCAGTAGGCCAGATAAGATCACTCAGACCGGTATTGAAAAAAATAGATATGGGCCAGGTCAAACAAATTCTCAAGAAGCATGAAGCCAACTCCAGACCAACAGCTGATGAATATATCAATTATATTGAAGAGTTTAAATTTTCCCTGCTGGGCGGAGAGGTTCCTATTCTTGGTAAAAGAAGCCACCGTAAACGCATTAATGAGCCGGAATTTCTCCTTCTTTTTCTGGAGTTTGTCAATGAGCTGACAGAACGTTTCCACTATGTGGTGCTGGATACCCCGGCAGGCGGAGTTAACCACCTGTCTTCATTGATGAATTCGATTGACCAGGTTATTTTTATTTTTGATATGAGTAATAATATTGCCGTGAATGGTAGTATTGATGCCCTACATTCTTTTATTGATTATTATGAAGATTTTCATCAGGATTATAAGCAGGGAAGGTTATCGGGAATGGACAAGGCTTATGTCAACCGGATGATCGCATCGAAGGGCGAAGAAGCCGTAACGGAAATTCTGGCAAATAAAAAATTTGGAATAATTTTCAATCGTTGCCAGAACTCAAAAGAAATCGCAAACTGTCTGGATCAATTAAGGGAATATCTTGATACTCTGGACCGCTATGAAGATTATAAGGATAGAATTCATGCAGTCGGAATGGTTCCTCATCATAAAATTATAAATATAACAAATAACCGAGGTACCTTGTTTTACGATAAGGACAGTGCCCTAACTAATTGTGTCAATCTTGTTGCCCAAAACATTATCAGTGAGAATAAATTTTGCCCGACCCTTTCCAATAGCAATAATGATATTATTCAGTTCCTGCAAAAAAATGGAAAAGGAAGTTGGTTTAACCCTTTTAAAAGAATTGCCAGTAGCCTGAGCTAGAATCCACCATGAACGATCTTACCTTGCATGTCCTTACCCCAGCTGAATATGTTTTTCTGGAAACTAAAAATCAGGACGGGGTCTATAATGATGCAACCCGGAAAAAACTTTATAGCATCATCGAAAAATTAAAACAGGGAAAGGCGAACAGTTCTCGTGCAGAGAAAAAACTGTACAGAATCTTTCATAGTGCCAATTTTGGAATCCATTTTGACAAAAATTTAGAAACCAGGGAAACAATCTCTCACTCTGGGAAAATAAAGATATCAGCCAAGTTTGAAGGTGAAATTATTGCCAAAGCCGTTCTCATAGAGAAAACCGCTTCGGTTGCCGCCAATATTGCCGCAGAAGTGGTAATGTGCAAGGGAAAGGTTTTCGGTGATATACGAGCGACTCATAAAATAAAAATTACCAAGGATGCTGAAGTAAAGGGGGACATCCATTCCCCCAACTTTATTATAGAAAAAGGTGCAGTTTTTGATGGTCGCTGTTCAATGCCAAACGTCAAAAAGCCCAGTCTCCTGCTCCAGCTTGGAAAGGCTCTGAAAAAAACCGGTTGAATTTCTCCCGCAACCTCGATTTATCCTATTGAATATTAAAGTGCTCCCGGATAAAATACCAAGATTGTATCTCCCCTTTAGAGGTTCCTGTTAAATTTTTGTGTGTTGGGTTCTATGAGATCTGAAACTAAGCTTACAGTTTTAAATATTACCGAATACAATCTTATCGGTAATAAAGATCCAAATGGTAGTTACGATCGAAAAACTCGTGAAAACCTGTATTGGATAATAGAAAAGCTCCGAACCCATACCCGGCCCCTGGCAAAGCTTGAAGTCCGCCTTCTGGAAAAATTCCAAAACGCAACATTTGGTGCTTTAGAAGAAAAAGATAAAAAAGTAAAGTTTGAAGTTGCCAGATATCGTTTATCCAACAATGTCAAACGGACTCTCAAACTAGCAGGGACTGTTGTTGGGATAATAGTTGTCAGTGGTATCATTATCTACCAATTTATACTTGGTACGCAAACCCGACAAAAAGTAGATGTGGCCTGGTATCAAAGTTTGAGCAAGGTTGGCTTGGTTTCAAAGGAAGAAGTGGAACAGATTCGTCAGGACCTTTCTATGACCTCAGTTGAACTGAAAGAGACACGAGAGTTCAACGCTGAACTCAGTATGCAGATTGAACAGATGATTTTAAATAATAAAGTCACAGAAAATCTGAAATATATTCTCAAGCAGGTATATAACAACGAGCGTGCAAAATATGTGCGTTCTGGTCAAACAATGACTTTAAAGTACAACAGTAAGGATGTTGCCTCTTTCAACTATAAAAATCCCAAGCTCTGGTATCTTTTGGGAATCATTGAAAGCGGTGTTCTGCGGATTTATTACAACGATGAAGAAATTTTGGAAATTGAAAGTATTTTTGGAAGGGCAGGGGAAGAAACCCCGCCCGGGGAATATGAAATAAAGAATAAAGCCTACAAACCTACATGGTATAAAAAAGAGACAATAGATGGAAAAACAAGAGTGCGAGCGATTCCGTTCGGTCATGAAGACCATGAAATTGGACATTGGTGGATGGGCATGAAAAAGCTGGGTGCCCCGGTTCCGGGTAGTTATGGAATCCATGGCGTGAATGCGGCCAAGGTAAATGAATTTTTTAAGAAAAACTTTGACTGGCGAAATGGTAGTGCGGGTTGCCCCAATATTCAGGAATGGTACCTGAACTTTATGGCTAAAATGATTCCCCTGGGAGCCCGTGTAAATATTGTGCAAAAAGATAAATGGGTTAAGAAACGGGATTTCATTCCTCCCTCCTCCGCCACCCTCATGCGAGGGAGGCAAATGGGCAAGGATTTGGTTGAGAAGAGCTAAATCGTTGTTTATCAATTAAATCGCTGAAAATTTTGGCTTCACTCCTAGTGGGCCGTTGAAGAAAGGTATTATGAAAAAACTTTGGGGTGGCCGATTCAAACAATCGACCGATGCTTTAATGGAAACCTTCTCGGCTTCCATTTCCTTCGACAAGCGGCTTTATGCCTGCGATATAGAGGGAAGTATTGCCCATTGTAAAATGCTGGCGCGTTGTAAAATTATTTCCTCTCCAGAATCACAGAAAATCCAGAAAGGATTAAAGCGGATTTTGCGGGAATGCGAAGAGGGGCGTTTCCAGTTCAGCGACAAGCTGGAGGATATTCACATGAATATTGAAAGTCGCTTGCGTGAAATTATTGGTCCCACCGCTGGCAAGCTTCACACTGCCCGCAGTCGCAACGATCAAGTCTGCCTGGATATCCGTCTTTATTTGCGCAACGAAGTGGATGAGACGGTAAAAGAAATCGACCGGTTGAGTAAGACTTTGGTAAGTCTTGCGAAAAAAAATTTAAGCCTGGTTATTCCGGGATACACACATCTACAGAGGGCGCAACCCGTTTTGCTTTCGCACCACCTTCTGGCATATGTAGAAATGTTGCTTCGCGATAAAGATCGTTTTCTCGATGCTAGAAAAAGGATCAACGTCATGCCCCTGGGCTCGGCGGCTTTGGCTGGGACCAATTTTCCCATAGACAGGCAATACACGGCTAAACTTTTAAAGTTTCCGGAAATTTCCCATAACAGTATGGATGCCGTGGCAGATCGAGATTTCGCCGCAGAATTTTGTAGCGCGTCGGCCTTGTTAATGATGCATCTTAGCCGATTCTGTGAGGAACTGGTCATTTGGAATTCCAGTGAGTTTGGGTTTGTGGAATTGTCCGATGCTTTCACTACCGGGAGCAGTATCATGCCGCAAAAAAAGAATCCGGATGCGGCAGAACTGATTCGAGGAAAATCCGGTCGGGTATTTGGGAATCTGGTTTCTCTTCTCACGCTGATGAAAGGATTGCCACTGGCTTACAACAAAGATTTGCAGGAGGACAAGGAGCCTTTATTCGATTCTGCGGACACGATCAAAGTTTGTCTGAAGATTTTTAACGATATGATGAAATCGACAAAATTCAAATCGCTTACTAATGAAGAGCTGGAAGCCGATGGATTTTTGACCGCCACCGATATGGCAGACTATCTGGTCCTGAAGGGAGTTCCTTTTCGCGAAGCCCATGAAATCACCGGCAAAACTGTAGCCTATTGTTTGGATGAAGAAAAAACTCTGGGCAATCTTACGTTGGCAGAACTCCGCAAAATTTCCAAGCGGTTCGAGGAAGATGTTTCGGAGCACATAGCCCTGGCGAACTCTGTTGACCGGAAAAATATTCATGGAGGAACAGCAAAAAATCAGGTGAAGGCGCAAATTTCCCGGTTAACGAAAAAACTGCGATAGAGCCGGCGGTGGCAGGTACCCGTGCGGGGCAAAAACATAATATAGAGATCCACTTAAGGTTTGAGTATGAAATTTAAAACTATTTTCCTTTTATTTTTGGCCCTGATTTTATTGAGCGGCCCAATTGGTTGCGGTCATAAAGGCCCTCCCACCCCCCCTAAAGATTTGTCCGCTAAAGATTCATCCGCGCCATAATTAACACAAAATACCTGCTTGATATCTGTTGCCAGTTTCGTTTAAAGTATTAGTTATACTTTCCGATACGATAGTTAATGATTAAAACCGATTCAGGGCTTGCGTTGATGACCTTTAAACGGGGCAGAAAAATTTTGAGTTTACGGAAGCTGATCCTTTTGGGGGTCATCATTCCGTTCTTTTTACTTCCGTTTATACATTTTCACCCGGAAACGGCGCATAGCCACAGTGAAGATGCGGACGTCCATCAGCACCCGGGACGCTACCATTCTGCGACCCTGGAAGCTTATGCCCATCTCGTCAATGGACATTTTTCCAATCATGAACTGGATGACCATTTTCATCATTCAAATTTACCCGAAGAACAGGATGAAGACGATTCAGGGTTTTTTATCCTGGCAAAGAACTTCAAGTCTTTCAAACAAGGCCTGACCTTTAATCAGATTGGATATGCCTCACATTTTTTAATTCCTGATACACGGGTTACCTTTTCCTCAGGCTCAGAACCCACCTTCTTCAAATCACGATCCAGCGAAAGTCCTCATTCTTCGCGTTCCCCTCCGTACGTGATTCTGTAACTCCCTCTTTAATTTTCCTGCGGCTTAAAAACTCGTAGAGATATGCATTGTATCCGTATTTGTGTTTGCCGGATACCATTTAAGGATTAGAAAAATGAACTCCATCCTCAAAACCCTGGGGGTTTTCTTGGTGTTGGCTGTTATTTTTCCGCTAATTGCTTTGGCGGAAGAAAAACAGGAGCCAACAAACATATTAGCCGGGCCTATAACCCTGGCTCAGGCGTTACAGATGGCCTTATTGCAAAACCCGGGTCTTCAGGCTTTTTCGTATGAAGTCCGAGCCCGGGAGGCTCAAGCTCTTCAGGCCGGATTGGTCTCTAACCCCCGACTTAATGTGGAGGTGGAAAATGTAGGGGGTTCGGGAAATTTTAATAATTTTGACCAATCCGAAACCACTGTTCAGTTGAGCCAGTTGGTCGAACTGGGAGGCAAGCGGCATCTCCGAAAAAATTCAGCAGACTTATCGAAAGAATTGGCCGGCTGGGATTATGAAGTCAAGCGCCTGGAAGTATTAGCCCGCGTTTCCCAGTCCTACATCCATGTGCTTAAGGCGCAACAATTAATTGCTTTAGCAGACGAACGGGTTCAATTGGCCCAGAAATTTTTAGATGCGGTGGTGGAGAGAATTCAAGCAGGTAAGGTTGCGGCAATAGAAAAAATTAAAATGGAAGTGGCTCTTGCCAATATGCAAATTGAGGAAGAGCAGGCCAAATTGGAATTGGAAAATGCCCGAAGGAAACTTTCTATCTTATGGGGAGAAACAGAGCCTAAATTTGACTCAGCCCAGGGAGACCTGTTTTCTGTTCCAGATAAGGTTTTGAAGACAATACCTACGTTATCCGCAAACCCACGTCTTTCCAAATGGTCAACCGCTTTGTCTCACCGGCAGGCGGAATTGGATGTTGAGAACTCTAAAACAATTCCCGACCTTACCCTCAGCGGAGGTTTCCGCAGGTTAGAGGAGACCGGTGATAACACTATGATATTTGGGGTGACTGTTCCTTTGCAGTGGTTCAACCGTAATCAGGGAAGCATTGCCAAAGCCCAACACCGTTTGTCTAAAACCCAGG
>Ga0233434_1002733_pt1 | contig 15050 bp, 15 predicted proteins | sample SI_122_August201_4_FD_182738 | JGI IMG/M metagenome (GOLD analysis project Ga0233434, IMG submission 182738) | Seawater microbial communities from Saanich Inlet, British Columbia, Canada - SI_122_August2016_120_MG | ecosystem: Environmental > Aquatic > Marine > Inlet | place: Canada: British... | reverse complement strand
CCATTTCGTGCTTGGTTTTATTTTAGGCAAGGATGGTCAATATATTTTGCATTTATTTTTGCAGCAATTAACACTCTTACAATCACATATTACCTTGCAATTGAAAGATATCCTTTTCTAATGTCCATATTCCCTTCATTCATTCAATATGTCGCAATAGTTGTTATTGTAGGAATTCCATTATTGATTTTAATTGGATATGTTCATCAAAAAAAATCAAGTGCAGTTAGAGCAGAAGCTGATATCGCAATGGAAGTAAATCCCTATTTTAGAAGAATTTTGATGAATACTGAAGTTGTAATGCCAATGCAAATAAAAATTCTTGAATTACTTACAAAAGTTTCTAATAATGAAAAACTTGATCAAAATTCTCTTGATGAAATTAAGGAAATACAAAATCAACTAACAGAACATATGGACATTCAAAAAAAATCAAGTAAAAGGTATCAATTTGATGAAAGTGGTTATAACAAATTAAAAAAATTCGACAATAATTAAAAATTATATTATGAAAAGAAAAATTAGAGTAGCATTTGTTTATCATCCTTGTAAAAGTCTTACAAATACTTATCATTTTACAACAGGTTATAATTTTTTTATGAATGCATTAAAAAGAAATAAGCAAATAGATATTTCATTTATAAAATCTGAAAATATTTTTGATGTCAAAACCATTAACAAAAATTTTGATATTGTTTTATTATATGAAAATGCAAATACTGGTGATACTTGTGTTCCTGAAACATTTACTAATATTGAAAAACTTGAACTTCCTGTTATATCTAAAGTTGGAGATCCACAACGTGCTAAAGAATTTTCTCCTGAAAAATATCATGAAAAATATAAAATTAATGCATATTTTGGTTTGACTCATGAGGATATTTTCTATAAATATTATCCAAAAAAATTCAAATACAAAGTAGTTATTTATGGATTAGAACCTACATTATTTCAAACTGTTTCACCATTTAATTCACGAAAAAGTGCAAAAATATTGAATTCTGGTGCTGTTGCAAGCCTAAAATTACGCAATAGATTATTTTGTAAACTTACTAAAGGCGACTCTGATCCTATGATACACTATAAGCTTCGTACATTATGCAACAAATTACCTTATGTTGATTATACGTCTCCATTGGAGCATGAGTATAGAGGTGATAAGTATACCCAACTTTTGCAAAAATATAGGGCATCAATTGCTGCTACAACAACATACCCAACTATGAAATATTTGGAAATACCGGCATCAGGATGTTTAACATTTATGGAAATTACTAAAAATAATAGAGGCTCTTATCTAGGATTTGAAGATGAAAAAAATGCTATTTTTATTAATGAAAAAAACTATCAAGAAAAATTTGAATCCTATCTGTCAGATGTTGATAATCCCAAATGGGAAGAAATAGCAAATTCTGGACGAGAATATGTAATGAATAATTTAACTAATGATCATGCAGTAAATTCATTAGTTGAATTAATGGAAGAATTTGTATAAGATATGAAAAAAATATTCTTATCTAGACCTAATATTGATTCTAATGAGATAATTTCTACAAAAAAAGTTCTTAATTCTGGATTTTTAACTGAAGGAAAAGTAACACAAAACTTTGAAAATATTGTAGCAAAATATGTAAAAGCCAAACATGCTATTGCAACTTCTTCTGGAACTGCTGCATTACATTGTGCTTTTGAATCATTAAATATTTCAGGAAAAAAAATTCTTGTTTCTGATTTCACTTTTCCTGCCACCGTTTTAGCTATTGAGCAAGCAGGGGGAATTCCAATTCTTGTTGATGTAGAAAAAGAATCTATGAATATTTCACGCTCACTAGTTGAAAATTCATTAGATAAAGATACTGAAATTATTTGTCCAGTTTCATTATTTGGTAATTCTTTAGAAAATGATTTCTATAGATTACAAAAAAAAAATGTTGTTATTGTTGAAGATGCAGCAACAAATCTTGGTACTAAATTAGGTACAAAATATGTTGGTAATCTTGCTGATATTACTTGTTTTAGCTTTCATCCAAGAAAAATTATTACTACTGGTGAAGGAGGAATGGTTACTACAAATAAAACAAAAATTATGGAAAAAATTCGCTCTTTCAAGTTTTTTGGCAAAAAAAATTCTAATTTTGAAAATCATGGAATTAACTATAAAATTTCTGATATCCTAAGTAGTATTGGTATAGAACAAATGAAAAAAATTGAACAAATCATTAAAAAAAGAATAGAATTGGCAAAAGAATACAATGAATTGCTATCAAAAATTGATGGTATTGAATCACAAATACCCTCCAAGGATTCTAGACATACCTATCAATCCTTTGTATGTTATCTCACCAAACCTAATATTCGTACAAAATTAATTAGAAATTTGAAACAAAATGGCATTGAATCTCAAATTGGGACATATGCTATTCATTGCCTCCCAAAATTCAAAAATTGTAATAGATTAACTTCCTTATCAAACTCTGAATTTCTCTATCAAAATTCCATTTCTTTACCAATGCATGGTGAATTATCATCAAATGATGTTACATTAATTTGTAAAATCATCAAAAATTCTATTTAATCAGCAAAATATAATATCCTAACAACTTTCAAAATAGTGAAGATATTGAAACTTAGCAACAAACGAATTTTAATTACGGGTGGGTCTGGTTTTGTAGGTAGTTACCTAGTTGAAAATCTAGTTAAAAATAATAAAATCTGTATAGTTGATAATGAATATAGAGGATCAAATTTTGATTATCTTGAAAAAAATAATTCAAAATCTTTCCAAAAAAACCTTACTTTTGAACGATTAGACATAGTTGATAAACAAAAACTTTCAGATTCATTTTCTAAATTTAAACCTGACATTGTATTCCATTTAGCAGGAATTGCAGGTGTAAAAACAGTCCTAAATGATCCTCTTAAAGTAATCAATGTGAATTTAATTGGAAGTTATAATCTTGCTGAAATTGCTTCCAAGTCAAAATATGTTAAAAAAATTATTTATTCTTCTACAAGTGAGGTTTATGGCCCAACAGCTTATCAACTGGATGAAGACTCTTTTACTACACAAGGAACTGCTTATGATCCACGATGGTCATATGCTACCAGTAAACTTTTCGCAGAACATATCTTTGTAGCAATTCAAAGACAATTTGGAATTCCTGTCTCTATTGGTAGATTGTTTAATGTTTATGGTCCACGACAGATAGGAAGTGGAGCAATACATGAATTTATCAAAAATTCAATTAATAATAAACCTCTAACAATTTATGATGATGGCGCTCAAATTCGTGCTTGGTGTTATGCTGAAGATTGTTTAAATGGTCTTCTTTTAATTGCAGAAAAAGGTAATGGAATTTATAATATTGGAAATCCTCAAGAATCTTTAACATCTATTGGATTATCTAAATTGATTTTAGATGTTACAAAATCTAAATCAAAAATTCAGTTTAAAAAGCTCAATTCATCTGATGTAAAAGTGAGAGTTCCTAATATAGAGAAACTAAAAAAATTAGGTTACTCACCTAAAATGGATCTTAGAGAGGGATTAGTTCAAACTGCAAAATGGTATAAAACAGGTAAATCTTAATTTTTAGATAATATTAAAAGATTAAAGAAATTTATGATAACATGACAAAATTTATCTTTTTTATTATATTCATTGCTTTGAGTTTTTTTACTTGGGGTTTTGCTTCAGGCGTTTATCATGTTTTTCCATATGATAGTATATTTGAAATAAAAAATTCTATTTATGATAAAAATAATGATAATATTGAATTTGAGATTTTAGATGTAGATATTGAATCACTAATACATATTTCAAATCAAAATGATCTTGACAATAAAAAAAATTCTCTTATTAATTATATTTGGAAAAATGATTCTCCTCCTAATTATCAACCAAATTTTGTTGATACAAATATTGTGGATGATAGATTTGATTTATCTAATCTTAAGAGCATTGATAAAATTACAGTATCTATGAAATATGATGTTGAATCCATTTCATATCTTTTTAATCCTGAAAATCCTAACAATAGTTTAATAATTTATCATCAAGGTCATGCAGGTGATTTTATTCATGGTAAAGAAACAATACAATATTTTATTGATAAAAATTATTCTGTATTAGCATTTTCTATGCCACTAGTCGGATTAAATAACCGACCTGTTATCGATGATCCTGATTTTGGAAAAATTAAACTTGATCTTCATGAGGAATTCAAATTTCTAGAATCAGATAGTTTTTCTACGATTAGCTATTTTGTTGAACCGATTGTAGTTTCATTAAATTATTTAGATAAAAATTATAATTTTGAATCATATAATTTTATAGGAATATCTGGTGGTGGCTGGACGGGAATTCTATATTCTGCAATTGATAATAGAATTAGCAAGACCTATTCAATTGCAGGCTCTTCTCCATTTTATTTACGCTCAATTCCTGAAAATTTTGGTGATTATGAACAGAATTTGCCCGAATTATATAGAATTGCTAATTATTTGGAACTCTATATTCTTGATTCACATGGTGAAGGACGTGGATTATTACAAATTTTTAATAAATATGATTCATGTTGTTTTTCAGGCGATATTTATCTTGACTACCAACCGATCATCTCTGATAAAGTATCTTCTTTAGGTACTGGTTCATTCCAAATTTTTATTGATGATTCACATGATGAACATAAAATTTCTGAAAAATCATTTAGAGTAATTTTAGAAGATTTACAAAATTAAATATTTTTAAAAACATATCTATCTTTGTTTTTTTTAAATCCCCATTTTTTTAACAAATAACTTGAGCGTATATTTTCATCAAGAGTTTTTGCCCATAATTTATTTCTATTATGATTTTTAAAAAATAATTCAATTCCTGTTTGGCATATTTGTTTGCCTTGAAATTCCTTTTTAATTTGATACCCAAACTCATTATCTTTTTTTAATGGAATTGAACCTACTTTAATTCCATTAAATAATATAATATACCATTTTTGATATGTATGCTCTTTGTTATTGTTGATAAATTTTTTCACAAAATCTCTATGTTTCACAAAATTTGGTGATTCTTCTTTACCATTTATAGAATTAACATAGTTAACATATTCAATTCTTAATTGATGTAAAAAATCAATATCTTCCATTGAGACTTCTTTTAACAGAATTTTATTCATTTCTCTCCATTTGTAATACTTCATAATTTATTTTAAAAACATTGAAATTATTTTCCCATCCCATTTCTTTGGAATCAAAAGTTTTTTCTAAGTATGGGTATTTTTCTTCATTTTTGTTAATATCATCAAAAATAGCACTAGTATTATCGCCTTTAGTTACAATGTGACTCAATCCCTCTTTTTTGTACAAATCAATAAATTCTCTTAAATTTTCATTTTTTATTTGAAAAACTTTCATTTTGTGTGTATATTCACCACCTTCATCTTTGAATGGAACATCTGGGAAATTTTTAAGAACTTCTGCTCCTCTAATGAATTTCCCTTCTGGATAGAATCCATTCACCCCTTGTGCGTTTTCAACCAAATATTTTGATATCAAAAATGCTTCTTTTTCCTCCGTAGAATCTGTTCTTTCGTACAAAAATACTCCTGATATTGCCATTATGATTACTAGAAAAATTACTAAAGTTTTTTTTACATTTGGAATTCGTTTTCCAAATGAAGTGATAGCAAATGTTGCAATTATTGAAATAAATGGAAATAATACGAAAAGATACCTTGTGTCTTGAGCTGGAATTGAATAGGCATAAAATATTGGAATAGACATTATAATGATTGGAATAATAATTTCAAAATTTTCTTTTTTCCATTTCTTTATCATTAAAAAAAATCCTGGAATTAAAAAAACTATGTAAATAGGAATTGTTACCCATCCAAATAATTTTATAAAATTTTCAAAACCTACAACAATTTTTGATGTGATATTTTTCTCATTAGAAGTAATTTCTGAATTCTCAAAAGTCTGTGACATAAATTCATTTTGAAACATTTCTACTCTATCTACCATAATTGGTGATAAAATTAAAAGAAATATTCCAAAACCCAATAGATATCTTAGAATAATTTTTTCTTCATTTTTATATTTTATAAAAAATAATATTGAAATTGCAATAAAGACAAATATTCCTTCTGCTCTAACTAGAGTTGTTAATCCCACTAAACCAAATGAAGCGTAAATATATTTTTTTTGAATATTAAAAAACAATACAAACACAACTGTTATCATAAAAACGTAAAGTACATCTGTAATACCTAACAATGAATTTTCAATTATTCTAGGATCAAAAATAAATAATGATGAAGCAAATAAAGCATATTTTTTCTCCGTAAATTTTCTACAAAGTAAATAAACTGGAATTATTGTTAAAGAAGAGATTGTAATTGATATTATTTTTTGCAAATTCATATATTCTATAGCTGTATCAAATGAAAAAATATTAAAGAAAAAAGTCAGAACCCATGTCCATCCTAAATTGGTAAAGGGAATAATTTCTGGAATATGTCCTAGAATTTTTGTTTCATAACTAAATGAAAAATAGGTTAATGCGTCTAAAGATAGAGGTATTTCACTCTCAAAAAATATGAATCTTATGCTTAGAGCAATTATGATGAGAGTAGAAATTTCAATTATGGGGAAATTTTGATTTTTAATGCCTAAAATTAATTCCTTTTTAGTCAATTTCTTAATTATCTAATATTCATATGATTATAACAATTCATTGTAAATTATCGCTATTTTTTTACTAACTTCTTTCCAGTCATTTTTTTCTGCAAATTGTCTTCCTTTTTCTCCTATTTCTTTAGAATTCTTAATACATTTTTCAATCATGATTCTTAGATTTTTCTCATTATTTAAGGAAAATATTTCTCCACCTTTTGATTCTTTTATAATTTCTTTATGAACTGGAATGTCTGATAATACAACAGGTTTTCCACAAGACATTGCTTCAATTGCTGGAAGATCAAGCATCTCATGTTTACTAGCTGTGACATATACATCACATGAGGCATATCTATCTCTTAATTCTTCTTTTTCAATATTACCTAATAATTCCACATTTGATTTTAATTGCTCATTTTCAATTTTTTGTTTTAATTTTAAATATTCACTTCCATTTCCAACAATTTGTAAATGTGAATTTGGAAATTTTTTCAATATGTCATGCATTGAACCAATTAACATTTCAACATTTTTGTGTGGATATAAGACTCCCACAAATAATAATTGTGGTTGACCTTTATGAAATTTTCTCTCAAGATTGACATTAAAATATTTTGTATCAACACCTAGATAAACTACTTTTATAGGAATTTTATTAATTGCATTATTAACTTGATATACAACTGAATTTGATATTGCCAATATTTTAGAAATTTTATTTTTACAAAGTAAAATTGATAATTTAACATTTAATTCTTGAATTTTATTTGATGCTCCATACAGATGAAAAATAAATGGTTTTGGTGAAAATAACGAGTAATAATTTAATTTTGGATGATTATTATGAATGATGTCAAATTTTTTAACTTCTTCAGAGAAAAAATTTATTTTTTTGAGATTAACCATATCTATTCCTTCTGGAGGTTTATCATGAAACTTGAAAGCTCCTATTGCCATCTCAAATCCTAAATCTTTCAATCCTAGGCATAAATTATTAATCCCTGTTCCGTGACCTGTAAAAAATCGATATTCTGAAACTGTCATCAAAATTTTACCTTTAGCCATGAATTTTTTCTTCTATTCTCACTAAAAACGATTTCAATAATTCTAAATCAATCAATTGATTTATTTCCTTAAAATTTCTAATATTTTTAAAAATGGATTGGACTGACAAAAAAGTTCTTGTCACTGGAGGCTCTGGATTTCTTGGTTCACGTGTAGTGAAATTACTTGAGGAAAAACATGCCCATGTAATTACTCCAAGATCTTCTGAATATGATTTAAGACTACAAGAAAACTGTGAAAAAATAACCAAAGATATTGATTATGTTTTTCATTTAGCAGCAAAAGTTGGTGGTATTGGACTTAATCAGGAAAAACCTGGTGAGCTATTTTATGATAATTTGATAATGGGTGTTAATCTTATGGAAGAATCAAGAAAAAACAACATTTCAAAATTCATTGCACTAGGGACCATATGCAGCTATCCAAAATTTACACCTTTACCGTTTTCTGAAAAATCGATTTGGGATGGATATCCTGAAGAAACAAATGCACCTTATGGCTTGGCAAAAAAAATGCTTCTAGTTCAATCTCAGGCATATAGACAGCAATATGATTTTCATGCAATTGCAATTTTTCCAACTAATTTGTATGGGCCAAGTGATAATTTTGATGAAACATCTTCTCATGTTATCCCTGCAATTATTAAGAAAATATTTGATGCAAAGAAAAATAATCAGAATTTTATTTCTCTTTGGGGTGACGGAACCCCCACTAGGGATTTCCTTTATGTTGATGATGCTGCTTATGGATTGGTCTTGGCTGCAGAAAAATATGATAAACCTGATCCAATTAATCTAGGCAGTGGTATTGAAATCTCTATTCGTGAATTATCTGAAAAAATTTTGAATCTTATGAATAGTGATTTAGAAATCAAATGGGAATTAGACAAACCCAATGGTCAACCTAGACGATGCGTAAGTATTGAAATGGCAAAACGTGAAATTGATTTTAAACCTCAAATAAGCTTAGATAAAGGATTGAAACGTACTATTGATTGGTATGAATCAAATTTTTCATCATGACTAAAAATGTCCTAATTACAGGAGTTACAGGTCAAGATGGCGCATATTTAGCCAAATTTCTATTAAAAAAAGGATACAATGTTTTTGGAACATACAACGGTTCTCCAAAATCTGATTTCTGGAGATTAGATTATCTTGGAATTCGTAAGAAAATACAATTATTGCCTTTAGATATGACAAATCAAAAATCCATTAAAAAAATTTTAGTAAAATCTGATCCAAAAGAAGTGTATAATTTTGCAGCTCAAAGTCTTGTAGGTCATTCTTTCCAGATTCCTATCTACACAAATGAAATTACTGGATTTGGTGTATTAAGAATTCTTGAAACAATTAAGGAATATAATAAAAAAATTAAATTCTATCAGGCCTCATCTAGTGAAATGTTTGGTTTAGAAAAATCTTTAATCAAAAATGAATCAACACCATTTGATCCTATCAGTCCATATGCTGTAGCTAAACTTCATGGATATTATCTTGTGAGATTATATCGTAATGCATTTGGCATGTTTGCAGCTAATGGAATTTTATTTAATCATGAATCACCTTTACGTGGATTAGAATTTGTAACTAGAAAGATTACCAATTCCGTTGCTAGAATAAAACTAGGATTACAAAAGAATCTTGTGTTAGGTAATTTGTCTGTCAAACGTGACTGGGGATATGCTCCTGATTACGTTGAAGGTGTATGGCAAATGATGCAGCAAAAGAAACCTGATGATTTTGTTTTGGCTACCAATGAGACTCATTCTGTAGAAGAGTTTGCCAAAGAAGCATGTAAAATTGCCGATGTTCCATATTCAGTTGTTAAAAGCAGTAAAACTAATTTTCGCCCATTTGATATTGAAACCCAAAAAGGTGATTATTCTAAAGCTAGAAAAAAGCTTGGTTGGAAGCCAAAAACTACTTTTAAAGAAATAGTAAAAATCATGGTTGAAGAAGATATTCAACGGCTAAACACTTCTTAATTTTAGTAAAAATTACTTTATTTTTCTAAAGAGAGTTTTTTCTTCGTTAATGTAATTTGGTGCATCCCATGCAAATTTCTCTCCCTTTTGCCACATTTCCCATTTTTGAAGATCTGCATCTGTCATGATCTTAACTAATTCCTTAAATTTGGTTTTTGGTTTCCAACCAAGCTTTTTTTCAGCCTTGGTAGCATCGCCTCTAAGAACATTCACCTCCAAAATTCTATGATATTTTTTATCTGTTTTAACATATTTTTTCCAGTCTAAATCTACATGAGAAAATGATTCCTTGACGAATTCCTCAACAGAATGAGTCTCATTAGTAGCTAAAACAAAATCATCAGGATTTTTTTGTTGAAGAATTTTCCACATACCTTCAACATATTCTGGTGCATATCCCCAATCTCTATATCCTTTCAAATTACCTAGTACCAAATTCTTCTGTAATCCTAGTTTTATTCTAGCAACAGAATTGGTAATCTTTCTAGTTACAAATTCTAATCCACGTAAAGGTGATTCATGATTAAATAAAATTCCATTAGCTGCAAACATACCATAACCATCACGATACATTTTTGTTGTCCAGTATCCGTATAGTTTTGCAATTGCATATGGACTCTGTGGTCTAAATACAGTTTCTTCATTTTGAATCAAATTTTTCTTCACATCCCCAAAAATTTCACTAGATGATGCTTGATAAAATTTAATTTGTGGATCTACAAGACGAATACTTTCTAATATCCTTGTAACTGCAAGTCCTGAGAATTCTCCACTTGTTACAGGTTGGTCAAATGAAGAACCAACATAACTCTGAGCTGCTAGATGATAAACCTCATCAGCCTTTGAAATTTTTACAGCTTCTATTAATGAAGGTGTATCTATTAGGTCAGCTGAAATATAATTAACATCATTTTCAATTCCTAGCGAAGACAATCTCCAAAAATTAGGAGTGGACGTTCTTCTGAATGTTCCAAAAACATTGTATCCTTTTTTTAATAGAAATTTAGCTAAATAGGAACCATCTTGTCCCGTAATTCCCGTAATTAGAGCACTTTTAGTCATAATGATAAGATTTGACTGAACTAATTAACTCTTATTTTTTATCCTTTTTATTTTTTTAAAGTAATTTTAATTGTTTTAGAATATTCACAATTTTATTTCTGTTTAAAACATTTTTAGAAAAACATGTGGTGATCAATTCATTAATGTCTTCTTCAGTAATGATTTTTAATTTTAAGAATATGATATATGATACAAAAAATATGACTAAAATTCCATAAATATCTATTTTAATTAAATATGATAAAACTCCTGACAACACAGGAATAAAAATAATCATCAAAGTTTGCAAATATTGTAAATTAATTTTTTTTCTTTTAATGAAAATTATAGTTAATACTGTTTGGAAAACTGAACCAATAGTAAATGCAATAGCTGCACCCATTCCTCCTTCTAAAGGAACTAAAACAAAATACAATATTATTCTTGGAATATTTGAAATCAATCCTAGATAAAGAATATTTTTATATTCTCCTCTAGAATAAAATAGATAGTATACACTTTCAGAAAAAATAAGAAGTGGAAAACCTGCTAATAGCATAATGAATATGTCATTTCCTAAACCAAAATCTTTACCAAACATTTCTAAAATTGGTCTTGAGTAAAAAATCATTATTGATGCAATTGGGGTTGAAACTAAGAAAGATACCTTAATAGTTTTTCTAAGTAGATCTTCTTGTATTTTTTTATCTGATAATCCACTTAATACTGGATGTATAATTTGAGTAATTGAAGTTGAAAGAAGCATAAGAATGCCAAATAGAGCATACGGAATAAAATACAATCCTGCATCAGATGATGTTCCATTTGAAAAGACAGCCAATATTCCTAATCTTGAACCTAAAATTCCAATTAATGTGGGAAACCACCTGACAATACTTGCTTTAAAAATAATTTTTATATTTTTTATACAATCTATAATTGCTGAACCTTTGATTTTATTTAAACAATAAACAACAAAAATAATTAAAATTATGGATGATGTAACATAGAAAATAGAATATGCCCATGAAATATTAATTTCATTTAATTCATCAAAATAAAAATAAAATACTAGTAAAGGAAATCTTGAAAATGATCCTACTAATGTTGCAATTAATACTGCTTTAGATTTTAGATATGATGTAAGAACACCTCTTAGGACATGTTGAATATTTGCACCAAAAATCATTATACTAACAATAATGAAAAATTTAGATTCTATGCCAAACATAGCGGTTAAATTGTAAAATGGATTCCAAAGTAATAGAATTGTAATTAGTGATGTTAAACTAATGAAAAATAAAGTAGCAAAAGTTGTTTGTTTATATGCTAACCAATTATTTTCATTTGAATATTTTCCAAGGTATCTTTTCATTCCAACACCCATTTCAAAATTTGATATAGAAGAGAAAATCAATGATGTAGAAATTAACACACCTGTAATTCCAATTATATCTAAATTGGTATAATTTGATGAAATTATCAAAAAGAAATATGTCAAAAATGCTGGTAAAATATCTGCTAGAAACAACTGAATTATGTTTGCAGGAATTTTATTCATCTAAAGACTTGGAATATCGCAAATTTAATTTAGTTTACTGTAAATTTAGCTAATTTGGCCTATAATTTAATAAATTAAGTTCAAGAATTGCTGAATCTTCAGTAATTCCTACAATACTAAATTCAAAATATGCTAAATTGGAAATTATTGGTAGTAGAAATGAAAAAAATCTAAAGAATTTGCAAGTAATTTTAATTGTAAAAATTTTGGAAGTTATGAAGATGTTTTAGAGAGTAATGATGTTGATGCAGTGTACATATCAGTTCCTGTAGGTATCCATGAAAATGGTCTATCAAAGCGGCAAAACATAGAAAACATATTCTATGTGAAAAATCATCGACGACTTCTTTTTCATCAGCAAAAAAAATGATATTTGCAGCAAAAAAGAATAAAGTTAGATTGATGGAGGCACTAATGTTCCATTTTCATCCTCAACACTCAAAAGTAAAAGAATTGGTTAAAGCGAATTACTTGGGTAAACTCTTTAATTTCACAGGATTTTATGGATTTCACCAATTCCAAGAACTGACATTAGATTTGATAAAAGATTAGGTGGAGGTATACTTAATGATGCAGTTGCTATCCAATTTGTGCAAGTAGAATTTTATTTAATGAGGAACCTGAAAGTGTATTTTGACTATTGATAAAAAATTCAAGGTAGATACAAAGGTAAATTTGTATTTAAAATTTAGTAGAATAAAATCTGCACATGTGGCTGTAGGATATAATGTTTCATACAACTCGACATATACATTATGGGGTACAAAGGGAAATCTTTCAGTAAAAAGAGCATTTAATATTCCTCCTGATATTAATGCTCAAATTATTCTTGACAGAGAAAATCAAACAACTATTTCCATCAAACCTGTCAACCATTTCCTCTTAATGATTGATAATTATTCGAAAATTTTGTTAGGTAAAGAAAAATATACTTTCAATTTTGAAGATGATCTTTTAAAACAAGCACGAATTATGGAAGCTGCTAGAAAATCATCCCAAACAAAAAAAATCATTAAAATTAATGAAATAAAATAACTATTTTTTACTTAAACTACATATTCATCATGGTTTGTTTCATCTTTTTCTGATCCTCCAGTAGCACATTTTTTACACTTTACCGTTTCTTATTACCCCTCCACTCAGAACATGATGGTACATGTCATACATTGAAGATAAAAGAACAATATCTTGACTCTATTACTAACAGTTTAAAAAAGAATCATGTAGGATCCGTTCTCAACACTTTCAATATTTTCTGCAATCAAAAATATGGTAAATCTAGTCAGCAAATACTAGATGATCTATCTGATGAGATTACTAAAACTCATTCAAATGACAAGGTCTATGTCATGTTTAATCACTTTAAAGATTGGTTACTAGTTGATCATTCTGAAATTGTATATTATTTTGGAAAAAATTAATCTCTAAAAAAGACTATCAAGGCTAGACATCCAAACACAATCCCTCTTTATCTGATCAAAATTAAATTAATTTTTGAAGAAATTGATGATATTGAGATTAACAATAGACACTTTAACAAAAGAGTAAATGTTCCAAAGGCCGAGGAAGATGATCCTGAGCCATTTACAAAAGAGCAAATGAGATTGCTTTTAGATCGCTGATCAAATAAATCTAAACTAAAGTATATGGTTCTAAATGACACTGGTTGCAGTATTGGTGAACTAGTTCAACTTAGAAAAAGTGATGTTGACATTGAAAAAAATCCAATAGAAATCAAAGTTCAAGCTAGATACATAAAAACCAAGAAAGCCAGAATTATGTATATCACAAAAGAAACAACTCCTGTGATTAGACGATTGTTAAATAAAAAACAATACCATGAATTAGTTTTATATTAAAATAAGTAACAATATCAATAGATATCTTTCATTTGTCTTTTTGGAAGTCTGGTAATCTTTATTTTTGATTTTAACCATTGACCTATATTCATGGTTTAATTATTTTATATTGACTTTTAAACTTTATCGCGTGGTTTAATATGTGCATAATTATTTTTTATATCGTGCGAATTTTTTCACAAAATTTAATGAATTACAATATTCCAATTCCAGAAGGTTCCATTTTTAGAATTAATCTTGCGTGGATTAATACTTTAGATGAATTAAAATCTATTTTAAAGAAATATGAACATTATAAAATTTTTATGGATTTACCAATTGGTAGGACAAAACCTCCAAACAACAAATATTCTTTTGATGATTTAATACCTATTCTTAATTCTAATAAAAACATTCAATATTTTGCAATTTCAAATGTTAATTCATCACAAGATCTTAATTTTTTTATTGATAAGATTCCAAAACATGTAACTTTAGTTCCAAAAATTGAAAGTCCAGAAGGGATATTAAACATTAAAGATACTACCGATGCTTTAGGAATTGAAAAAGTCATTATGCTAGATCATGATGATCTGTTTTCAAACTTGTTAAAGAAAAAAGAAAATCCTGACAAATTTAAATATTACATTACCTATTTAACTGACTTTTGCCAAAAAAATAATATTGTCTTGTTGAGAACAATTGGCGTGGTTTTTAGTGATGAGGAAAAACGAGATACTCAATACATAAAGTAATGATTTTTTTAATTATTCAAACTTAATTCTTTGTTTAATTGTTGAATATATTCTGCCCCCCTAATAGATGATGTACCAATATTGTAAACCATTTTAGAACAAATATTTCGGATTTTTTCACTATTTTT
>Ga0233434_1002731_pt1 | contig 15053 bp, 7 predicted proteins | sample SI_122_August201_4_FD_182738 | JGI IMG/M metagenome (GOLD analysis project Ga0233434, IMG submission 182738) | Seawater microbial communities from Saanich Inlet, British Columbia, Canada - SI_122_August2016_120_MG | ecosystem: Environmental > Aquatic > Marine > Inlet | place: Canada: British... | reverse complement strand
AGGCTCTTCTTTATTGTCAGTTCTCGACTTGCGGTCGAAATTGACAATAAAGAAGAGCCTCCGATGAAAACTTCTTCTTTAACATTTTCAAACAAGCTTTCAAATGAGGTGGCCTGAGCCAGCTCGGAGCGGTTTTTATAGATACCGTGGATGCCAAGGCGAACCGCATCGGGATTAACAATTTCTTCCAGGGCTTGCTTATATTCGTTGAAAGTCAGCTCCCTCAGAAAGACTTCGTAACCCAGAGAGATCACACCAATCAGGGAAATCAACAGAGCAAATTCTCGAACCGGGTGCAACCAAATACTGTGCGCATCGAACAACTGCTCGGAACCAATATAAGTCCCGGCCCCAACCACAAAAATGGCTACAGCCAGAAACAGGATGCGATCGCGCACCCATTCACGAATATTGACGCCACTTGTCTTTACGGTCTTAGTCATATTTAATTTCTAATCGGGCCATACCCGGTGGGAACAGGCTCCACACCTGTCGCATTAGCATCATGCTGGTCACTGATCTTACAGGATAAACAGGGGTTTAACAATTCCGTTTTCGTCACATTCCTATAACGATGCTATTAGAATATGATTAGAAACAATATTAAAAACCCCCTCAGCACCCTTTCTCAGGGGAGAATAAATTGGAAAAACATAAAAGCGAGATGCTAAGACAAACTCAAGGGGCGGATCACCTGCTAGCTCAAGCCAGACTTTCGCCGCAGGTACCAGTCCATCACCAAAAGTCCCACCACCAATCCATAGGCCCACCAGTTATCCCAAAGCGAAAACGACCGGCTGTAACTTTTGACCTGCACATCCGGATTGGCAAACCGGTACCCGCTGAGATCATCACTGCCAGTCAAAAGGTGGTGGCTTCCATCAGTGATTTCAGAAATCTTTTTCAAGAGAGTATCGTTGACCAAAGGTTTTTCAAATTCCGCAGTATCCTTTAATACTGAAAACATGATTTCCTCAGTCAGGGATTCCGCCTCCAATCCCGCTTGTATCTGAGCGGAATAAAATCCTTGCTCATCGGGCAAAAACGGGAAGACTGCTTCACCCTGCTCATCGGTTTTCAAGTCATAGTCCGTTTGCTTATCCAGTTTTGCACGGATTGGCTTCAAGGTCAGTTTTGCCGTTACGCCAACCGCTGGCTGGTAGTTTTTTTTCAACAATTTTAACTTTATCAGAGCCTGTTCACCTTCCCGATACCGTTCTTTATCAGACTCCAACTGCAGGCGTCTTGTTTCGGGTTCAGCGATCAGCCAATCAATGACATTGTTCCAGAACTTTTGGAAATATCTTCCACTGCCTCCACCGCCAACATTCCTTAAGTTCCAGTTCCATACTGAATCGGTAGCCAGCACAGCTGTACGGCCCTTACCAAATTTTCCAGTGGCCAGAAGGGGAAGTTCCTTACCCTCGGCATGCCAAGCCAGTACATGAGCATTCTTATCCGGGAATAATCCCACATTAATACCTTGCAGAGGAGGAAGTGACTGCCATGCATTTATATTCAGGTTCAGGTCTTTTTCCAGACGAAGAATGGGGTGCCGAGAAAACTCCTGGTTCAGGACTGGCTGAAAGGCTTCGTCTTTAAAAGTCCTGGAGCTATCACTAAAATTTACCGGAAGAATTTCTTCAATCGGAGTCCGCGAGTAACCGCCTCCCTGGAATGAAATGTCTCCCCCAATCATTAAAAAAGCACCACCATTTCGGACATATTTTCGAATATTATCCAAATATTTTTTGTCAATGAACGGGTCGTATTTAAAGTTCTGGAAAATAACCAGATCAAAAGAACTCAAATAATCATCGAACAAAAGGTTGGAGGGAAAAGGGATCAGGCTAAGTTCGGAAACCGGTGCCTCCACATCATCACCCAGATTCCGTAGAATAAAGAATGACAGCAGATCCACCTTCGGGTTGTGGGCAAGAACTTCGCGGAGATACCGGGAGTCCCACGAAGGGCGACCGTTTAGATGCAAAATCCGAATCCTGTCCCGCACCACATTGATATCAATCTCTCTTTCATTATTCGTATGAATGAATTCTCCTGCAAACTTGGGCAAACTTAGGGTATAAATCTTTTTCCCCACATTGACAGGTGTGAATTCCAATTCCACCTCAAGTCGTTTGGTATCCTCCCGCACTTCAATGATCTTTGAGACCAGAATATGATCTCCCTCTTTCAAAACCAGCGGGATGTTGCGATTGCCCAGCGAAGAGGAAAACACGGTGAGAGAAATCCGCATAGGTTGTTGCACAAATCCAAAGTCCGATGCTGAAACAGCCTCAATTGCCAAGTCCTTAAATCCTTCATTGCTTCCTGCCTGCATAGTATGAACCGGACTCCCCAATTTCTTGAGTTGCTCAACCAGGTTGCGGGAAATCTCACCTGACTCCACGGTCAAATCCGCACCATCCGAAAACAGGAATACCCCTTGAAGTGATTTTGCCTGGTATTGCTCGACCAATCCGTCAAAGGCCAAAGTCAGGTCGGTATAGGGACGATGAGGTCGATAAACATTTTCCACCGCACCCGCACTCACCTTATTTATCTCGTCTGAGAAAAAATAATAGTCTACGTTAAAATCTTTGCCTAGGTTTTCAAGATAGGAAGCATTCGCATCCAACGTATTTTCTATCAGATCAATTCTGGGTATTTCATCTCCAATACTTTTTGTTTTTATAGAAAGGCTTTTACTGTTATCGAGCAGTACAGCTATGGAATTTTTGAGCGATTGGCTTTTTCGGAATTCCAACTCTGGCTTTAATAGTATCAATAGTAATAGAGCGAATGTTCCCAACCTGAGGGAGAAAAGAAGGAGCTTTCGGTTCCGGGAATTCACCCGATTCAGACTGGTCCAGAAAAACCAGAGTGCAAGAGGAATCAAAAATCCCAGGGCAGACAAGACCAGCACAGGGTTGTCAGGCAACCAATGAATTTGCCACTGGTTAAATTCGTTTACGCCTAATAATTTTGCCAGCGGGTTCATCTGGAATTGTACCGGCGTAAACGTTCAAGAATAATAGGCAAATGCACCATGTCTTTTTTATAGTCCAGAGTCAATGCATACATTATGATATTAACGCCCAGGCGAATGGCCAATTGCCTTTGCCTATACCCTCCTGCAATCACATCATAATTCCATTGCCCCAGTTTATTCCGTGCCCAGGCACCACTCTGGTCATTGGAGCTATACATTAGAACAGTCCTTCCCTTAATGGATATGCCTTCAAGAAAGGGTTTGATGATGGATCGGCCCGAAACTGTATTAAGCAAATAAAACGAACGAAAGATAGAATGATCACGCGAAAGTTTTTGGAGCGGATTTTGCGGAAACAATGCCGATATCATTTTACGCACCGAGACATCAAATGCGGAACCAGCTTTAGCGGTACTATCATCAATAAAAAGAAATCCTCCGTAACTCAAATAATTCCGTAAAATGGCCAAGTCCTTTTCAGGGAAAGGATCAAAGCCCTCATCCCCAGCCATATAGATGAAAGGGTGTCGGAATAATTCAGGGTCGGCAAGTTTCAGCGCCACCGGTTCACGGTTGACTTCAATAGATGTTCTACGCGAAACCTGAGCCAGAATACTTCGCAGAGCTTCAGGCCGCGGGTTATCGTTCCCTCCCTGGTAAATGATCCGTGGAAGGGTCAGGTTGGAATAGCCGGCCACAGCCAAGGATATATTCTTACCCCAGGCAGTAAAAAATAGAATAAAACCTAATATTGTCAAAATTTTTCGCATCCACTTGAGTTTAAAACAGGAAGGGGTCTTATAGCAATGAATCAAAACCAATTGTGCTGACAGGATAATTCTTTTTGTAGGTCAGGGCTCGCTAAGGTAAACTTGGATCGAAAATTTATCTCAACCTTTAGCAAAATATTTTTATGCCACGAACCGTATTGCTCAATCCCGGCCCAGTCAATGTAACCGATAGAGTCCGGCAAGCCTTGATGCTTCCCGATCTCTGCCACCGAGAAAAAGAATTCTCGGATCTCATGGCAGGCATCCGCACCAAATTGCTCCAGGCCTTTGACATAGAAGAGAAATACACATCGGTTTTGGTTTCTGGCTCGGGGACTGCGGCATTGGAAATGGCTGTTTCCTCCTCTTTGAGTTCAGGCCGGTCCATGTTGGTCATCGAGAATGGTGTCTATGGAGAACGTATTGGAAAAATCTGCGATGTCTACCAGTTCAATCGCCACACTCTCACGCTAGGCTGGGGAGAGCCGCCCAACATGGAACGTATTGAAAACGAATTGCAACAAAATCCCGATATAGAAATTGTGGCTCTAGTGCATCATGAAACGACAACCGGACTCCTCAACCCGTTAAAAGAAGTGGGAGAGCTTGCCCGGAAGTATGGGAAAGTATTTTTGGTGGACTGCATAAGCAGTCTGGCGGGGGATGAAGTTGATTTCAAATCCATTGATATAGCGGTCGGCACCGCCAATAAATGCATTCAGGGTTTTCCTGGGGTGTCTTTTGTTTTGTTTCAGAAAAAAGAGTTGCAACGTTTGGACAGGATTCCAGAGCGCACGCTTTACTTCAATTTGACCGGCTACCACAAGGCCCAGGAAGCAGGAGGCATGCTGTTCACCCCATCGATTCCGGCCCATTACGCACTCAATGTAGCACTCGATGAACTGATCGAAGAAACCGTTGCCGGCCGGGTAAAACGCTATGCCAATGCCGCAAAATTTTTACGCGATGGATTCAAAGATATTGGGCTGGAGTTTTTGATCCCTGAGGGCTGGCGAAGTAATTGTTTGACTGGCCTGCACCTGCCAAAGGGAATGAGTTATGAAAAACTTCACGGTGAACTGAAGGCTAACGGCTTTGTCATTTATGCCGGGCAAGGAAACTTGAGCAATAATATTTTTCGTATCGCTAATATGGGCGACATTACCCAGGAGGAGTTCCAGCGCTTTTTAAAGGTACTGGCAACGGTCTGCTAATTTCCGCTCTGGTCATCTTCGACCTCAATTTCCATCGACCATTCGGCCGCAGGGTTGGCATTCAACATCCACGGTTCACGCGTATATTTCTCACCATTTCGGTTGCCAAATTTCTCAAGGCTATCTTTGTTCTCCTCAAGAAATTTCCTGAATACCATTTTGGGCCTCTTTGGTCTTTCTGCCATCTTTAAGTCCTTAAGTTGTCTTAGTTTTGAAATATTATAATATCCTGATTATGAGAGATCAATACCCTAAAAACATCGTTGATGACCTTTTAATGTCAGGATTCGGGTCCCATCATGAGAATAAAAGAGTTCAGCAGTTTGGGGTCAAACTCATGACCCATTTTAGATTTCATAATGGTGAGCGCCTCAAGTGTTTTCAAGGATTTTTTGTAACTGCGACGCGTTGTCAGAGCATCATAAACATCGGTTAATTTACAGATTCTCGCGAACAGAGAAATATCTTCCCCGGCAAGGCCCCGGTGATAACCCTCGCCATTATATTTTTCATGGTGTTGCCCTACCATTTGGATGACTTTTTCTCCGTAGCATCCCAATTCACTCAAAACCTCCTCACCGCTATCCGTGTGCTTTATGATCATTTCAAACTCTTCTTCTGTCAAAGCTCCCTTTTTATTAATAATTTCCTTGGGAATTCTCGATTTGCCGACATCATGCAACATACCGCCCAATCCCAGTTCATGAACTTCATCGGCGGACATGCCTAACTTCAGCGAAAATGACATGCACAGGAGCCCAACATTAATACTATGGGTATAAGTATAATAATCTTTCTCCATGATCTTGGTCAGCCCATGAAATCCCAGCTCATTATTCTCCAGACATTTCCCCATCAGGTCCACCACCTGATCAGAACCTCGCAGAATTTCAGGGGAGGAATTTGCATCAAAAAACTGCTGAGTAACATCCTTGGAAAGGTCATAACCCTTTTCCATTTTTTTTTCAGGGGTGGCGTCCGAGTTTATTACATAATCGCGCAGGGAATTGGTGGCATGCTCAAAATAAAGAGTCAGGTCGTCTTCATGGATAAAAAGCTCTTCCATAAAGTCTGAAGATTGCAGCAACTTTCGCACCTTATCGCGGTATTGAGGCTCTTTACTCGCATATAAAACATAGTTCTCATCATCAATGCCCTGTTTGTAGTAAATGTTGAATGCAAGATCAGCTTTCTTATCCAGAATCTTGTTATCAATGGGATGAAAATGTTCAGCACCCTGCTTGGAAGACATAATGAATCGAACTCCAATTACTGGCTTTAACCGCTAAATATTAACGGAATTATTACATAGCAATAAAAATGGCGGCAGAAGTAACTTTACTTAGAGTTAAAGCTTTTCTCAAGCAGAATCAATCATTTTATTTTTACAAAAACTCTCCACCTTTAAATGAAAAGGCAAGAATGGGAAAATCAATGGGTTTGGGCCAAGTCATTCCACCTTCTCAAACATATAATTAACTTTCAGGCACAATTTGAATTTCAAAGAAAAACAAATATTATAAGGAACACAACCGTCATACAGGCCATAAAAACTATCCGCTTCCAACTTGACAGGGAAGCATGCTCTGATTTTCTGCCATCCCAGTTCCTCAAATTGCCTTGAAATGGTGCCATGTGCATACTCATGATGACCCCCTCGGTTAATAAATAACTTACCCTCCTATATATAAAGGTCATTTAACCCGCGCATATATTCCCCAAACCAAAATTTAATTTAAGTGGAAGATTTTATTTAAAAACCTATATTAAAACTAAGGATGGTGCTTGAAATCACCTCAAAAAAATGAGGAGGTGGAGAGAATGTTTTTCCCGGTTACTATTTACGATTCTGCGGGGAAGGTCAAAAAAGTTCTTTCATCAAAAAAGTTACATGAAAGACATTGGAGGCGGTTCTTCGATGCTGAAAACCTTTCATCCATCACCAAAGGAAGAAAACGGGAAATGCCCAAAGGCCTGAAAGGAAAATTGGATCAGGAGTTTCCTAAAATATCGGTTCGTCTTTTTCGTTAACCAATAAAAGGGCGCTATCGATAGTCACCGGTAAGGCTGAAACCCGACCAGTACGAGGGGTGTGGGTAAAGACGCTTGACAAGTAGTTGAGCTTTCCTCAGGCTTTCGGCCTTATTTCCGCTCTTGTAGTTCCGGTAAAAATGTTTGATCAGCACAGCGGTAGAGATATCGCTCACCCTCCAAAGCGAAGATAAGATGGATCGTGTGCCTGCATAAATAAAGGCACGATTGAGTCCTACCAGTTCATCGCCCCCAACAATATCCCCCAGTCCGGTTTGGCACGCACTCAAGGTTACGATATCGGCATTGATTTCCAAGCCAAACACTTCATTCATCTCAAAATTACCATCGTCTGTAGCAGTACGCGCCAGCTTTAACGATGAAAACAAAGGGTTGATCGGATCAAACTCACCATGCGAAGCAATATGAATGATCTGGTACTCTCCGATACGCTCCTGAAGCAAGCTCTCCGTAGCATTCTCGCGGGTAAAAATATCGACCTTGGGGAAGTCCCATTTGATGGCGTTAGACTCCATTTCCGCCAGAGGCAGGTCATAATTAAAATCTCCCAGGTCCGGGTTCCCTATTGCGAGAACCTTGATATCCCGGTCCCGCTTAGCCACCTCTTTAAAAGTAAACTGCATAACCGAAGCACTGGGAGAATAAAACAAAGGATATTTTTCTACCAAATAGCCCTGGTCATCCCGCAAAGAGGAAAAAGAAATATAATGCAGGTGTCCATGTGGAACGATTCCCAAAAAGCTTTTCCCTTTAAAATATGGCTCAACAGGTTTGATCAGCAGGGAATAGAGTTGTTGCGCCTGTTCTTCAATGGGAGCCAGTTTTTGAATGCGTTCGCGATAATCGGCGATCAATCCATTCAAGCTTTTCTCCTTAAATGGAATACGAGCAACATCAATTTTATCCTTAGTAACCACCCAGGCAACCAGTTCGTTTTCTGTCACCAGATACTCTACCAATGCCACCGAATCATCCAATAATGTTTGCAGTGCGGGGAGAGTGATTGCTTCTACCGTAACAAAGCTGGAAATTTCCGGGTTCTGCTCTTTGGCATCAATCAGAAGATCCTGATACTGGTTCCTGGCTTTCACCAGTTCCTCCGCCAGCACTTTCGCATCTGCATCCTGACCGGATCTGCGGACGTTCGCCATGTCCTCTTCAATTTTTCGGATGGCTTGTTTCTTACGGGTCAAAGTTTCATACAGACTTCTACTGACATCATTTTTCAAACTGATTTTCTGGTTTCCTAACAAATCGATAAAACTCCTCGATTTTGCACGCTCAGCGAATTGGAATGACTCGTTAATTTTTCCCATATTTAAAAGCAGGAGAATGAGTTCTTTATACACATCCTGCTTATCGGTCAAAAACCCATTCTGAAACTCTTCCACCTTGATGGCCGCGCGTAAGGAATCTACTACAGCCACCGATTTTTTATACGCATCCCGTGCAGGCTCGTTTTTTCCCAACTGAATAAGGGCGAATCCTTCTCCACGCAAAGCCCTCCACGAAACCTCCTTAACATTTATACGGTCGGAAAGCTCCAGGGTATCCCGAAACAAAGAGACTGCCGACTTCCACTGCTTGCGTTCCAACGCCAGGTTTCCGAGTTCCAACATCGCTTTTACAAGATTTGTACGATTTCCGATTTCACGACTGAGTTCCACAGCTTTCTTCAGGTGATTCTCCGCAGTTTCCAACTGCCCCATACGCAAATAACTCATCCCCATATTTCGATGCGTATAGCCCTGCCCCCATTTTGATTTGAGCTGTTCATCTTTCTTTAAGGCTTTCTTAAAAAACTCAAGAGATTCTGGATACCGTTTTTCCTTGCGGTGCACCAAACCAATATTGTTATAGGCTGTGGCAATATCCAGTAAAGATTGAGATGCCTGAGCCAGTTCCAGACTCTGGCTCAAGTTTTCCAATGCCCGGCTCGGATCATTCAAAGTCCAATGGATCAACCCCAGTGTGTTTAAAATAAATGCCTGCTGGAGCTTATCCCCCAATTCTCTGGCGATTTCCAGAGACTGCCTTTGAAACCGGAATGCTTGCTGATAGTTCCCTTGAAACCAATGGGAATTGGCCTGATATAAAAATGCTTTAGCAAGTCCCGGTCTGAGGCTGGCCGCTTCGGCCAAAGTTTGGCCTCTGCCATAAAACGCAAGAGCCTGCTTGAAATCCCCTTCTTTTTCTGCCACCAGACCCAGTTCCAAAAGAGATTCTACCTGTTGATCAACCTGCTCTAGTTCTGTGAACAATTCATAGGCCTGATTGAAAATTTTCCTTGCTTCCGGGAAGCGGTTCAGGCGCAGATAATAAATCCTGCCAATGCGGCGCAATTCACGACCTCGGTTCAGGTCTTCTCCGATCTCTTCATTGATGGCAAGCGAAGCATTGAACGCCTTAAGGGCGTTGTCATAGTCCAGTGCATTTTCTTCCACAATACCCAGCGTGCTGTAACTTTCTGCCAATCGATCCAGGATTTCATATTCTTCATAAATCCGCAGGGCTTTTTGCAAATGCTCGACTGCGAAAGGAAAATTTTCCGTGCGGGAATTTAAGATCCCCAGAAAATAATGCGCCTCCGCCAGTTCTTCAGGATCTTCTTCGGAGTAAGGCAATACCTCCTTCTGGTACCTGATAGCCTTGGGGTAGTCTTCAATGTTGTAGGCCGCCTGTGCCAGGGTTTTGTATATCTTTCCCGCCATCTGTTTATCTGCAAGGAAGGTTTGCAATACCAATGCTTTTTCCAGATGGTCGATGACTGTCAGCCAGTCTTTTTCCTTGAATGCAAATGCGCCTTTCAGCAAGTTGGCTTGAAAATGCTTTTCTGCAAACGATTTCTTTTCTTCATGGCTCATACCCGGAAAACCAAAATAACGGTAGTTAGCCCACTGAAGGTTTTCCGGGTATTTTTTTGAAAGCTCTATTTGCGCGCTACGCAAAGATTCAGCAGGGTTTTTCTTTCTGATATTTGCCATAAAATATTCCATCATTTCATGGTGCATTTTTTTGTCCGATTTTCCTGTATGAAGCAAAACTCCGGGATAACCTTTGAATACCAATCCTTCCAAAAGCAAACTGGTAGAAGAGAGCGATAATAAAGGATCGAACTCATGCTCAACATCCGTCATCACCATCAAATGTGGTTCAAAAGAATTTTCATAAAGTGCAGACAAAGAAATTCTTTGAAACTGGTTGGTTTGGCGAGTCAAGGTGATAAAGGATGATAAGGGGTCAAGGCGATTTAGATGCACCGGGCTTTCAATTTGCACCACTCCAAAATGCTCCCAGTTTGTTAAAAAATTTTTAAGATTTGCCTCATCGCCCTGGAGATTCAAAACAGTGGAAAAATTTACGCCCTTATTTTCAGCGTCTTCCGCATCCAGAATCAGGAGGCGGGAGTTATACAGGTTTTTTAATTTTATTGATCGCTCCCACTGCGAAAGCGAAGAGATAAAAGTCAGCGTTGATTTTTTTATTAAGGGTTCTGAATCCATTTTCATTGCGGCCCACGGCAAAAACTCAAGTTTGCCATCAGCAACCAAAATCACCGACTCAGCCTCCGGCCCCACCGACTCCACGATGGGATTCAAAAGAAAGCGCGACAATTCGTCAACCCCTTGAGGACTCATCCGGCTTTCGTTATTGGCCGACAACGATATCAGATCAAAAAGTTTCTTATTCCCGGGAATTCGTTCGCCCCCTACTTTATCGCTTCGCACCCACCAAACCAGAATTTCATTATTAACCCGCTGAAATTTCAAAAATAATTGTCGCGGTTTCAAAAAGGACTGCAAAACATCAATCGACGGAACTCTGGGTGATACCCAGTCAATAAGTGTCGGGTCATCTTCACCGACCAATTCTAAGAACTCCTTATACTCTTCCAACAGCCCTGAGACTTCCCCGGTAGTTTCCAATCGCTTTGAAAAAGTAACAATTTCATCTAAATAAGCCTGGCGATCCTCATCTGAAAAATGGAGGGGAGGGGCCAATGCTATTTGAACTTGCTTCTTGCCCTTTTCTGAAAATTTCAATGCGGAGGAAAATTTTTCCTGCCTGAATAACAAAGAAACGATATTTTCATAAAGTTGTTCGACGAGAGCGAGAGAAGATCGATCCACCCAACCGTAAGGCAGTCGGCTCAATTCCTTTTCCGCTTCCAGCAATAGAGAAAGCGGGTCACCCTCAACCGCTTGTTTTGCTAACATATAAGTAGATTGCCAGCGATCCTTGACAGAAGGGGAAGGGCTGTTCGGTTTCATCCCAGCAAGATAACGGGTCCATTGAAGATTCTGCCAGATCGCTCCAACCTGTTTCGATTGGACCTGATTCGAAAAATCCAGAGCTAATTCAAAGTGGCGAATGGATTTTTGAAAATTTTCCCATTGCCGGTTCAATCCTATCAGGCTTGACTTGAATTGGTCCTCGGCTCCATTTTTGTTCAGGGTTGTTGCCATGTTGTCCAAATGAAATCCTTGGAAATGATACAAAATGCCCAAATAGTTGTGCAATACCATTAACGGCTCCGGTTCAGAAAGGTTTCCTGCACCGCCCACTTTCTCCAAAGCCTTTTCCAAAATCCAAATCGACTGGTGAATATCGTCCTTCAAAGAACCTAAAGGTTTGCGAGAACTCAAAATAAAAATAATACGGCTAATATTTGCCGCGTTGACCATCATCCCTCGGTGGTTGTCCAGTTTTTTCGAGAGCTCGAAAGATTTTTTAAAGAAGTCCAGACTAGACTCATAGCTAGCCGACTGAAACTGATAATTCCCGATTTGATTCAACAGAAGTGCTTTTTCCAGCAAAACTGGAATATTTTTATCCACATCCAGACCAGAAGGAATGAGCTCCAGTTTTTTCTTAAAATATTCTATCGCTTTTTCATACTGTCCAAAGTCACCATAAATTTTTCCGATGTAATGGAAGATGAGTTTCATTTCACCAGCCTTATCAAACCCATGTGCCGCTGAGGACACATCTTCCCCAATTCCCGCCTCAATATTTATATCTATCAAAGCACTTGATTTCTTTTTTATCTCCACCACCCCGAATTGCTCAAGCTTTTCAATAGACTGAAAATAGTGATTGAGGGCACGGGTCATCGCTTCTGAATCACGATTATTTTTATTCCCAGAATAAATATTGTTGGCGATATTTCTGAGCGTTCTGGAAAAAGATGCCTCATTGCCTGCCTGACGATTCAATTCAAGGCTCTTGGTAAAATGCTCAACAGCCTGGGCATAGTCTCCATGGTCTTGATAAGCCAATGCGATTCGATCATGCAATTCTGCTATACGGCCGTTTTTTTTCTCTTCTATTTTTAGGGCTTTCTTGAATTGTGTGACCGCCACCCGTGGGGCACCCGACTTGAATGCCGCAGAGCCATACCGCTTCCGGTATACAGCCTCCCTGTCCGAATCGAGAAAGGGTTCTCCGCTGTCTTCCCGTTCCTTATAATAATGATTGGCGGACAAAGGATTGTTTAATAGATAATGTCCATTCCCTAAATTGAGAAGCAGATCCGCCTCGTTTCGAGAATCTTCGTCATCATTAAGTGCCAACGCAATTTGGTACTCGTGCAGGGCTTTTTCTAAAAAACCAGATTCCACACGCTCTTTCTGCTCATAAATCCACCCCAAAGTCTGATGATAAAAAACTTCCTGAGAATTCTGTGCGAGGGCTTTACCGATTTCTGCTTCTGCTTCCTCCAGCGCAGGCGGATCAAGATAAGTCAGGGCCAGACCCAAAGCATAATGATCCACCGCCGAATCCGGATTGGATCTCAAACGGTCCTGATAAAACCGTACGGCATTTTTTCTTAAAGCCGCATTGGCCTGTAAGTACCCCCTATGCGCCTTCACGGTATGAGGACTGAACTCAATCAGTTGAAGAAATGTTTTCAACGCCAACTTCACCTCGCCGACCCGTAATTCCCAGTATCCTTTTTCCAGTGTTTTTTGTATCAAGCCTTCACGGGCAGACCGGGCATAGGGGCCATCCAACCCGCCGGATATCTCTCGATAAATGCTCAAGCTTTTGTCGAAATTTTCTTCCTCGGCATAAATGCTAGCCAGTGCAAATTTAGCTTTGAAAACTTCTTCTTCAACTCCCTGAGTTTTTTGATAAGCCTCCTTGGCAAGAAGGTTTTCTGCGGACTGGTAATACAGTTCCCCGATACGGTTCTGCACCATTGCAGAAAGTAATGGGATGTCTGTTTCTGCCAGAGCCTGCAAGCTGGAAATTTTTTTCTCAACGGTAGGCTGATTTTCGTAAATTCGAAAAATTTCCTCCATTGATTTTTGCTTCCAGTATTCAACATCAGGGTAATCCCTAATCACCTGAACCAATGAGTCGACAAGTTTTTCCCGGTTTCCCACCAGAGCATGAATACGATTTAGGGAAAATGCCGCTTCAGCAGAAGTTTCATGTTCCGTTGGATATTGCTGAATCACTTTTTGAAAATATTCCAGAGCCTTGTCTGGTTCCTCTAAAGTTAGCGACTGGTTCCCCATTTCCAGTAGACCCCTTGCTTCCACAGCAGTCACACCCGCGTAATCAGCAATAATCTTCTCCAGTTTTTCCAGGCTTGCCTTATCTTCATCCTGCAAACGTAAAAGCTCTATTTCAGAAAGACCCTGGAAAACCTTATCGCCCTCTTCAAGAATCTGATTAAAGATGGAACGCGCAGATTCGCTATGACCTAGCCCTAAAAATTGCATTGCCATGCGGAACCGAATCTTAGATATTGCCCCCATTTCAGGAGTTGCAAAATTATTCAAGACCAACACACAAGGGTAGGAAGCAACCTTCGGAAAACAATTCTCATTGATAAAATCTTCTTCACCCTTGTCCATAGCAGGCATGATCCCGGAATGAGGAAGCCTCCAAATATCCGAATTGCCTTTATGGTGGGAAGTAAACAAAAAATGTTTTTCATCCAGAGGGCGAGGCAGAAAATCATAAGTAGAACTGTCGGTCAATTGACGAAACCTTCCAGCGTGTCCAGCATTAAATTCCACGCTCCAGATATTTGAATTGTCATCAATGCCCAATTGACCATCATGATTGGTATCGTTTTGATAGCGGGTAAAAAGAATGGATTTCCCATCCCCCGACCAGCGAGGGAATGCATCAATGAATGCCTCTTGCGTCAAGGCGTGGGTAGAGGTAGATTCCAGGTTATAAACTTTTAAATCGCCCTCACCGGTCACAAACGCAAGAAACTTTCCATCAGGAGACAACGATAGGTTCACGCCACCCTGTTTTAAAAGTTCTGTGCGTTTTGCTCCCTCTAATTCAATTTTTTCAATGGCCGGTTGTGAAATGCTCGATGAACGTGATGAAAAATATATCGCCTTCTGGTTCAATGACCAGACCGGATCACTTTCCTCCCCCGGTCCTTGAATAACCGGTTTAAGCCCTTCCCCTTCTTTCGCTGACAGGTCAAGAATATAAATATCCCCTCTTGGATCACTTCGATGAGAAACAAAAACCACCCTTTTCCCATCCGGGCTGATCTCGGGACTGCTATCTTCTGAGCTATGAAAAGTCAACCGTCGGTCAGGCGGTTGAATACCTGGTCCCAAACGTTTTATCCATAAATCCAGGTTTCCCGACTTGTCGGAGACATAAACCATCACCTTCCCGTCTGTGGATACAGAAGGGGCAAAATCTTCTCCTGGATTGGAAGTAACCTGAACAGGAATGTTGAGGGAGGGCGAAGCTTTAGACGCAGGAATATTTACAGAAAAAAACGCCGGAAATATAAATCCCAGAACTGCCCAGCATCGAAATTTATCAATTCGAATCATCAGTCACCAGAATCTATCCTGTTTTTTATTATAACGTAAATTTGAAAACAGTATTTTGAACGGAATGGAAAAGTGAATATGGGAACTCAAGCCTCTGATATATCCATCCATTTGAAATTCTGGACGGGCAATATGGGGTAAACCGTAAAAAGTGGAGTATTGTAAGGAATCACAGCCGATTCGGTTCCTGGACTCAGAGCCA
>Ga0233434_1002720_pt1 | contig 15110 bp, 15 predicted proteins | sample SI_122_August201_4_FD_182738 | JGI IMG/M metagenome (GOLD analysis project Ga0233434, IMG submission 182738) | Seawater microbial communities from Saanich Inlet, British Columbia, Canada - SI_122_August2016_120_MG | ecosystem: Environmental > Aquatic > Marine > Inlet | place: Canada: British... | reverse complement strand
CTCATACAATATTAACTGGGTAGTATTCTTCGATTAATTAACTAGATTTTGGAGATAGGTGATGATTGAGCTTAATAATGGGCTAGAAGTTAGCAGCATGCAGGGAGCCAATAGAAGTAAATTATTGATCGAAACGTTAGATTTTAAACCTGATAAATTTCAAACAGAAGAGATAAGCAAAGCAGGATTCCGTGAAATGGGAACAAGTCGACAACCTTCTAAATTAGAAGGTATTGGTGCTAGACAAATCAACACTGAAGCTTCTGTTAATACGGTTGTCCCACCAGAGATAGGTAAAGGTACCATAGTTAAGAGCATAATTTAAGGTGCAGATCATGGAAACAGATGAGCATTAGTTGTAGATAATGCATCAACCACTCAGGTTGACATAACTTTCTTTGTGTCCACTTTTACTGAGAAAGCTCACCTAATAGGAGAAGGACAAAAAACTGTGTAAATATCTTCCTCTTTAATTTCTATTTCTTTCTAAGGCAGTTGATAAATTCTATTTAACTATAGGCTTGTAGAATTTGGTGAGCCATTTGTCCTGTTATTGGTGTTATAAGGCGTGTTACCAAAGACAATTATTATTCTAACCTCTTTATTTACAAGCTTATACCCTTGATCAGATTGAAAAATAAAAAATTAGACTTGGGTTGGAGTGCTCGATTGGAATTGAAGTTTTCGAATTCCAATAATAGGACTCTGCTTGATTACCGTAAGCACCATGGCCCTTTGCAAGTTCAGAAACCTTTCTATCCTGAACCAAATGGAACTTGCCATATTTATATTTTGCATCCACCTGGTGGAGTGGTCGGAGGAGATCATTTAAATATTTCTATAAACGTAAACCCCAAGGCTCATACCCTGATTACAACACCAGCAGCAGGAAAATTTTATCGAAGTTCCGGTGCTGTGGCCAGACAGGAGCAGATAATAAAAATCGAACCTCAAGGAATCGTGGAATGGTTTCCATCAGAAAGTATAATTTTTTCTGGTGCTAAGGCGCAGATTAAAACAAAAGTTGAATTATCTTGCGACAGTCATTTTATGGGTTGGGAAATTTTATGTTTAGGACGGCCCGCTTCGAATGAAAGCTTTTCTCGCGGCGAACTGGACCAACGTTTTGAAGTTTGGCGTGAAGGCAAGCCTTTATGGATAGAACGTCTGAAACTAAATGGAGATGATAATGCCCTTCATGCAAAATGGGGATTGCAGGGATTTCCAGTTATTGGGAATATGGTTTGCGTAATAGATAAAGTAGAATTGGTGGACGAAATAAATAAAATATCAAGTCCCATGGGTGAACAAGAATTATTTTCCGCAACTCAAACAGATGGTATTATCATTTGCTATTTTATGGGAAATAGTGTGGAGAGATGCAGAAGTCACCTCATTAAGGTATGGAAAATATTACGTCAAAATGTGATCCAGCGGGAAGCGGTAGAGCCAAGAATTTGGGCTACTTGATATTATACTTGAATTGGTTTTTAATATTGAAAATTTAGAAAAATAAGTAAAAAGAGGTCACAATGGAACTCACCCCTAGGGAAAAAGACAAGCTGATGATTTTTACGGCCGGGTTGTTAGCAGAAAGAAGGTTAGCTCGTAGTGTGAAGCTCAACTATCCGGAAGCGGTTGCCTATATTTCAGCAGCTATTCTGGAAGCTGCCCGAGATGGAAAAAGTGTTGCAGAATTAATGCATTATGGAACAACTTTACTCAAACGCGCGCAGGTTATGGAAGGTATTCCCGAAATGATCCATGAAGTTCAAGTAGAAGCAACCTTCCCGGATGGGACCAAATTGGTTACGGTTCACAACCCAATCACCTAAATGGAGAATGGAAATGATTCCTGGCGAAATAAAAGTGAATGAAGGGGATATTATCCTGAACGAAAATGGAAAAACGGTTTGCTTAACTGTTTCCAATTCTGGAGATCGGCCGATTCAGGTGGGATCGCATTATCATTTTTTTGAAACGAATGATGCTTTGCATTTTGATCGTGAAAAATCAAAAGGGTTCCGTCTAAATATTCCTTCAGGTACTGCAGTCCGATTTGAACCGGGACAAGAGCGGCAAATCGAATTGGTCGCTTTTTTAGGTTCTCGTCATGTATATGGATTCAATGGAAAAGTTATGGGACCGTTGGAGGAAAAAAAATGAGTGTAATAAATAGACGTGCTTATGCAGATATGTATGGTCCTACAACAGGAGATCGAGTGCGTTTAGGAGATACCGATCTCTGGATTGAAGTGGAAGAAGACAAAACTTCCTATGGTGAGGAAGTCAAGTTTGGAGGAGGTAAGGTAATTCGTGATGGAATGGGGCAAAGTCAGAGGACATCCAAACATTCCGTTGATGTTGTTATTACCAACGCTTTGATCCTGGACCACTGGGGCATTGTTAAGGCAGATATTGGAATTAAATCGGGACGTATTGTAGGGATTGGAAAAGCGGGAAACCCCGATATACAGCCTGATGTAGATATCATTATTGGCCCTGGTACAGAGGCCATTGCAGGGGAAGGTCTAATTACAACTGCTGGTGCTATTGATGCCCATATTCATTTCATTTGTCCACAACAAGTCGATGAGGCGCTTATGTCTGGCGTTACTACAATGCTTGGCGGTGGAACCGGTCCTTCTGCTGGCACCAATGCTACCACTTGCACACCGGGTCCTTGGAATATTCAACGCATGTATCAAGCAGTCGAAGAGTTACCCATAAATTTCGGATTTATGGGTAAAGGTAATGCCAGTCTTCCTGAGGCACTAGAAGAACAGGTGATTGCAGGAGTTATGGGGTTGAAGCTTCATGAAGATTGGGGGACGACTCCTGCCTCAATAAATAATTGTTTAACGGTAGCCGACCAATTCGATGTGCAGGTTGCAATTCATACCGATACTTTGAATGAATCAGGTTTTGTTGAAAATACTTTAGTGGCGTTTAAAAATAGGGCTATACATACCTATCATACAGAGGGTGCTGGTGGCGGGCATGCGCCGGATATTATTAAAGCCTGTGGCGAAATGAATGTTTTGCCGTCCTCGACAAATCCAACTCGACCTTATACAGTTAACACAATCGATGAGCATTTGGACATGCTCATGGTGTGCCATCATCTTGACCCTAAAATTCCTGAAGATGTTGCGTTCGCCGAATCGAGGATCAGACGAGAAACCATTGCAGCTGAAGATATCCTTCATGATTTAGGAGCGTTCAGCATGATTGCTTCTGACTCTCAAGCTATGGGACGAGTAGGTGAGATGATCTGCAGAACCTGGCAAACCGCCCACAAAATGAAAGTGCAACGCGGTCCATTAAAGCCCGACTCTTCCCGGAATGATAATTTTCGTGCCAAACGTTATGTAGCGAAGTATACGATCAATCCTGCGATTACGCATGGAATGAGTCATGAAATTGGTTCGATCGAAACAGGAAAACTGGCCGATATTGTTTTGTGGAAACCGGCATTTTTTGGTGCCAAACCCGCTATGATCATAAAAGGAGGAATGATCGTAGCTGCACCTATGGGGGATCCGAATGCTTCAATCCCTACCCCGCAACCCGTTCACTATCGTCCCATGTTTGGGGCATTGGGAGGGGCACGTAGTGAAACATGTGTGAGCTTTGTATCGAAAGCAGCATCTGAAACCGGAATGGGTGAGAAATTACGCTTGCATAAGCGGCTGGTTGCAGTCAAAGATACTCGTTCCGTTACCAAAAAAGATCTCATTCATAATGCCTATCTACCGAAAATTGAAGTGGATTCACAAACTTATGAAGTGCGAGCCGATGGTGAGTTATTAACCTGTGAGCCTGCTAATGTATTACCACTGGCACAAAGATATTTTCTTTTTTAGTGATAACTAATGCTAACAATAAAAGAAAAACTTACCGAGCCTACTTCGACTTCTTTGAGTCTTACCCTTCCTTTTAGCAAAAGGCAAAAGAGCCGCCTAAGAATTTTCCTGGACGACAATCAGGAAGCAGCATTGATGTTGGAGCGAGGAAGTGTATTGAGGCAAGGTGATTTTTTACGCGCCGATAATGGGTTGATTATCGAAGTTCGAGCTGCCGATGAAGAGGTCGTCCTGTTTGCCACTCCAGACCATTTTTTATTAGCGCGTGCCTGCTATCATTTAGGTAACCGACATATTCCTGTCCAAATTGGCGAGGGTTGGATCAGAATTCAAAGAGATCATGTGCTGGAAGATATGGTCCGCTCTCTGGGTCTTTCTGTGAAGCATGAACTTGCTCCTTTTGAACCAGAAGGAGGAGCGTATGGTGGTCATTCCGCACACTCCCATTCTCATCATGGCGAAACATAAATGTATTCCGAACGGCCTGAAGAAATTTTGCGCTTACTTCAATTGTGCAGTCCTACTCTTCCCGTAGGGGCCTATGCTTACTCGCAAGGTTTGGAGTTTGCGGTCTCTTCAAAATGGGTCTTTGATGAAACTTCAACTTCATTGTGGATCCAAGGCCTACTTGAAAACTCTCTAACATATCTGGATGTTCCAATTTTATCACGCTTATATGATGGATGGTCATCTCAGGATAAAAATGAGGTGCTTTTTTGGAATGATTTTCTTTTTGCCAACCGTGACTCCAAAGAAATACAGGAAGAAGAACAACAACTTGCACAAGCGCTCTCGCGGTTGCTGGTAGATCTGGGCATAGCAGAAGCAGGGGAGTGGAAAAAGAAACCCAGATCCTGTTTCTTATCCTTGTTTACTTTAGGTGCAGTTCGATGGGAAATATCTCTTCATAACGCGGTTTTAGGATATTTGCGGATGTGGGCGGAGAATCAAGTACTAGTCGCAATCAAACTAGTCCCCATTGGGCAAACCAGCGGGCAAAGGATCCTATCTTCCTTTACTAGTATTATTCCAAACTGTGTTACAAAAGGATTATCTTTGGAGGATGAAGAAGTGGGTTATACCTCTCCTGGCCAGGGAATAGCTAGCGCACTTCATGAAACGCAATATACACGATTATTCAGGTCCTAGAATTTAATGAAACAGTTGCTTAGGGTTGGAATAGGTGGACCGGTTGGATCAGGAAAAACAGCTTTAGTCAATGCATTGTGTAGACGCATGAGAGAAAAGTATTCAATTGCAGTCGTGACCAACGATATTTACACAAAGGAAGATGCTCAGTTTTTGATCCAAAATAAAGCGTTACAGGAAGAACGGATCAAAGGAGTAGAAACTGGGGGCTGCCCGCATACAGCAATCAGAGAGGACGCTTCCATTAATTTATCTGCAATTGATGAGTTATGTCTAAAATTTTCTGATTTGGATATGGTCTTTGTGGAAAGCGGAGGGGACAATCTTGCTGCAACGTTTAGCCCTGAACTTTCAGACTTGACGCTTTATGTGATTGATGTCGCCGCAGGAGATAAAATTCCCCGTAAAGGCGGCCCAGGTATTACTCAATCTGATTTATTGGTTATCAATAAAATTGATCTTGCTCCACATGTGGGAGCTTCTCTTGATATTATGAAAAGAGATGCAAAAAAAATGCGGGGTGAAACACCTTTCGTATTTACTGACTTAAAAGAAGGTGTAGGAATTGATAAAATCGAAAAATTTATTATTGATCAGGGACTATTATAAGTCTGAGATTAATATCTTGATGATACTTTGTAGAGCAAAAAAATGATTTTAGTCTATAGATTTTTAAAATCCCTACTAGTTTCATTTTTCTTCATCCTAGCTACTTATGGAGGCATAAAAAGTGCGGTTGCCCAAACAAAAAACATTGAGCTAAATGTTAGCTTCAGATCTAAAATACCTGAAAATTTTGATATTAATAAATTTAGATTAAATCACCCTATAAAAATCTCTATTAGGGAAGTGGTTAATCATCTGGTTTCTCTAAAATATAAAGGAACTTCTTTGGGTAGCAAGGAAGAAAGTGCTTTTCTTCCAGTTGAAATTAAAAAATTAGCTCCAATTCTTGTGAAAGCTTTTGCGCGTTTAGGCCCAAGAAAGATTATCCACATTGAATTGAAAAGCAAAACCGGGACTACTGTGGCTGATATCTTTTCTTTTAGAAATTATTTAAGTTGGCGTTTTGAATCGATTCACGGACAAACGTTTTTTCAAAAAAACAATGCCCGTGCCTGGAATATTTTTGCTTGGGAGCTGATACCTCAAAAAGGTCAACTTTATTACAAATCTAGTGCAAACAAACGTTTGCATAAAAACTGGATGGTTGCAAAATTACAACTTCCTGTTGCTGAAACAAAGGAAGGGGCAAGTATGGAATCGCCTAATTTTATTGAGAGTGGGAATTCTGGTAAACAAATGAATCCAGACTTAGAAGTTAAACTCAGACACTTAAAGCATCTTTATGAGCAAGGATTAATAGAGGAAAAGGAATATAAAATTCAGCAAAAAAAACTTTTTGAAAAATTATTTTAAATAAGTTTGCACCTTCTAAATATCTTTAGCGCAATAAATAAAAGTATTGCATGTTTTAAATCGCTTAAAAAAACCAACCCAAAATATTCTCTGAAATTCTTTTTTTTGCATTAAAAATAACCATAAGGAAAATATAAATGCTTAATATTAGGGCAACTCCGATCTCTTACTAGAGGTCCTCAAAAATCCATTAAGCGATAAGTATTTGTAAAGCATAGGTTTATTTTTTTGAGGGCTGAATGGAATGAATTTTGCTTTTAGAGAATGGAAGGTGATTAAAAATATTTAAGAATTATTCTTGTAGTCATTAGGGGGAATTACTTGAAGGAATTGATCGATATTCTGAACAAACTTGCCAAAACATTATTTACTGGGAAATTGACCATAAATTTTCATAAAGGAAACGTAGGGAAAATTCAATTGACCCAAACGGTAAAAAATTCAGATTTAACAAGTATTTGAATTGATATTACTTTAATAATTTTTTTAGTCATGTTAGGGTGAGCCGTTAATATTTAATAAAGAATAGGACCACCGCTTACTTGCGACGCCAAAAAAACAAATCGAGGTAATTTAATGAAAAAAATAGGAGGAGTCAGGATGTTGCATCAATGTAAGCGAAAATTTTTAGGGTTATTTGCTGTGCTTTTACTATGCATGGCCTTGCCGTCTTTGGCAGCTGCTTGGGTAATGATAGAGGGGGATGGTGATAGGTGGATGAAATTTGGCGCTGGTTTAAGGAGTTCTTTATCTACTTCAAATAATATCGATAATAATGCTGGTGGCAATGCTACCGATTTTTCCTTGGACAATATGAGGCTTTATACGCTAACTCAGGTCCGTAAAAATATTGTTTTTGAATTTAATACTGAGGTAAGGAATACGAATCAAAGAACTGGTGCCAATAATAGTGGTGGTTTGACTCACGACATTTTTGTTCTGGATGCAAGGACCACCCTTTCTATTAAGGGATTTGATATTTGGGTAGGAAAGTTTCTTCCGCCCAGCGACAGATCCAACTTAAATGGACCATACTTTCTAAATGTGTATGATTTTCCAGTTGTTCAGGCTTACCCAGCAATTGCTGCTGGACGAGACCTTGGTGCCATGGTTTACAAAGAGTATGAGGGTGGCAAATTCAAATGGTCATACGGAGTATTTGAAGGCAGAACCAATGCAACCAATGGAGATACTAATCCAGATCAATCTGATAATGTACTTCATGCGGCACGTTTTACGTATAATTTTTGGGATCCAGAACCTGGTTATTATACGACCAGTGCATATTATGGCGCCAAGGATGTGCTGGCTCTAGCATTTGCATTTCAACATGAAGAAGATGGAGCAGGTACCGGCACGACTGCTGCCACACAGGGAGACTTTACGGGTTGGAATATAGATCTTCTAATGGAGAAAAAGCTTTCAAATGGCGGAGTAGTTAATCTAGAAGGAGCTTATTATAATTACGATACGGATGATATCCCAGATACAAGCCTTATACAGGGCGAAGGCTACCTCGCATTAGCAAGTTATCTACTTCCTGATCGAATGGGTTGGGGTAAGTTTCAGCCCTACGTTCGATATCAACATATTGCCAGAAGACACAGTGCTGTTGAAACAAATTTGGGGAATCGATCGGTTACGGAGGGAGGAATTAACTACATCATTGACGGCCATAACGCAAAAATATTGGCAGGGTACTCTTCGGACGCGAATGATGGTAGTACTCAAACTGTAGATACTTTCAAAATTGGTATGCAGTTCCAGTTATTGTAAAGACTTTTTAATATATAGATTAAAAGTGGTAATAAGGGAGAGAGGTTGATGCCTCTCTCCCTTTTTTATTTTCAGCGCAATAATCTTTTTTAATTGCACAATCCAGCCTTCTCAACAACTTCTTTTTTTGACCCCTTCCTTCTCATTTTTTTATTCAATTAAAGATAAAATTTTAGCAAGAATATAAAGCACGCATTTTTTTTTAATGCCTGATTTTAGAGCAAACAAAAACTGAAAAAATATAAGAATTTACCGTAAGTTCTTACTTTACAAGGTGTTTTGTTTGAAATTTAATTTGGCATTGTTATTGCTAAATAAAGTTTAAAGTAAAAAATTTCTACATAAAATAATAATAAAAGATTAAGAAAGGACGGTTAAAAATGAGCTTGTTAAAGTCTCAAAGAGGAGCTTCTAAAATAACTTTTAAGTCAATAATCTTAGCTTTGGTGCTTTTCATTTTCACAGTTCAAGCTCAAGCCGCTGAAACTATTAAGGTGGGGATATTGCATTCTCTTTCCGGAACCATGGCTATTAGCGAGACTTCGCTTAAAGATGTTGCTCTGATGGCAATTGAAGAAATCAATGCAAAAGGTGGTGTCCTCGGTAAAAAGCTCGAACCTGTTGTTGTAGACCCTGCTTCAAATTGGCCTTTATTTGCAGAAAAAGCCCGTGAGTTGATCGAAAAACAAAAGGTTGCGGTTACTTTTGGGTGTTGGACTTCTGTTTCCAGAAAATCTGTTCTTCCTGTTTTTGAAGAATTGAATGGATTACTATTTTATCCTGTACAGTATGAAGGTGAGGAATCTTCTTATAATGTCTTTTATACAGGGGCTGCTCCCAATCAACAGGCGATCCCAGCAGTTGAATATCTAATGAGCGAAGACGGTGGCGGAGCCAAACGGTTTGTTTTATTGGGAACCGATTATGTTTACCCACGGACTACGAATAAAATTTTAAATTATTTTCTCAAATCTAAAGGGATCAATAAAAAGGATATCATGGAGGCCTATACACCTTTTGGCCACAGTGATTATCAAACCATTGTGGCTGACATAAAGAAATTCGCCGCGGGGAAACCAACGGCAGTGATTTCTACTATCAATGGAGATTCCAACGTCCCCTTTTATAAAGAGCTTGCTAATCAAGGACTCAAAGCTGAAGACATTCCGGTAGTCGCGTTCTCAGTGGGAGAAGAAGAGTTAAGAGGTATTGATACCAAACCTTTGGTGGGACATCTTGCTGCCTGGAATTACTTTATGTCTATTGAGAACTCGGAGAACAAGGCGTTTATAAAAAAATGGAACGCTTATGTGAATAAGAACAAACTTCCCGGGGGCAGCAAACGCGTGACTAATGATCCGATGGAGGCAACTTATATTGGCATAAAAATGTGGGCACAAGCCGCTGAGCAGGCAGGGACTACAAATGTTGATGCCGTACGACAGGCTATAGGAGGACAAACTGTCAAATCGCCATCTGGGTTTGAAATTACCATGGATGCAAAAAACCATCACCTTCACAAACCCGTTGTCATAGGCGAGATCCAAGAAGATGGCCAATTTGAAGTCGTGTGGAAAACCAAGGGTCCTATCCGGGCAGAAGCCTGGAGTCCCTTCATACCAGATAGCGCGAAAAAAGTCGCGGATTGGACCTACCCTTGGGTATGTGGTAATTGCAAAAAGGGAAAGTTTTAATGGATTAGTTATTTTCCTTTGGCTCCCAAAGCTTTACCTACTTCCTCCAAGATTTATTTGTGGAGCCTAGGGAGAACTTATTCCGAAAAAAGTGTTTTAATATATTAATGGAATCCCTCCATTTAATGGAGGGATTTTGTTGTTATAAAAAATTATTATATTCATTTAAACCTCGTCTATTGAGTTTCAACTTGAAAACTTCAAGAAAGTCAAAACTTATTTTTGCGCTGGTAGTATTTTTAACGATGGGCTTTTTTTTAATCTCCACGGTCGAAGCAAATGAATTTGAGAATACTTTAAAGGATCTTGGAAACAAAAGTCGGTCCCAAATTAAACTGGCGGTAAAAGCCCTTGGTAATATGGGAAACCCAGCAGCAATTCCTGTTATGGAGGCTTTAAAAGAAAAGCGTCTTCGAATAAGTGACAATGATGCCCTTATTATCCTAAATGAAGCCAAGGACAAAGGACACAATGCATTGACCGGTCAGCCTGTTGAGTTAGGTTCTTTAAATCTGCGAAAGCCTCGCATCAATAATGCTGTCAGAAGACTTTTATCTACAGCAATAGGGAAATTGAAATTATTTTCGGATGACCCCGAAATTCGATTATCAGCAGCGCGAGATCTGTTAAAAAGGTCGTCTAACAATCTGGTTGAGTTAATAGAAAAAGCTTTGAAAAAGGAAACTGAGGATGAGATTCGCAACCTTTTTTTATTGGTCCTGGCAAAAGAAGGATTAAATAGTGATGATAAAAGCAAGCGACTGCAATCTATTAAAACTATAACAACCCTCGGCAACAATGACTTTAAGACTATATTAGAGAACGTTCTCGAAAAAAATGAAGAAGATGAGTTTCTAGAAAAAGATTCTGAAATCCGAGATGCTGCTTCCAATGCTATTGCCAAAATTGAAAAGCGCCAGTTTGTTAAGAACCAGGCAGCGAACCTTTTTTATGGCTTGAGCCTGGGAAGTATTTTACTCCTCGCCGCTTTAGGTTTGGCCATTACTTTTGGTCTCATGGGAGTCATTAATATGGCCCATGGCGAAATGTTGATGCTGGGAGCTTATTTGACGTTTGTTGTGCAAAACTTATTTAAGGAATATCTGCCAGGATATTTTGAGTTGTACTTGATTGCAGCGATCCCTGTTTCCTTTCTTGGTAGTGCTCTAGTCGGCATTATTTTGGAAAGAGGAATTATTCGCCACCTATACGGACGACCGTTAGAAACTTTGCTTGCAACCTGGGGAATTAGTTTGATTTTAATTCAAACAATTCGATTGGTATTTGGTGCGCAAAATGTAGAAGTAGCAAATCCTTCTTACCTGTCTGGTGGAGTGGAGGTAATGAATGGAATAGTTTTTCCTTACAGTCGAATAGCAATTATTATTTTTGTTGTTGGAGTAGTGATTTCTATTTGGATGCTATTGCAAAAAACTTCATTAGGACTGCAGGTACGAGCTGTCACCCAAAATCGGGAAATGGCTTCTTGTATGGGTATTTCGACCTATAAAGTGGATATGTATACTTTCGGTCTCGGTTCAGGTGTGGCAGGACTCGGGGGGCTTGCGTTATCGCAAATCGGTAATGTAGGTCCTGAATTAGGGCAATTATATATTGTGGATTCTTTCATGGTAGTGGTGCTTGGTGGAGTTGGGAATATTGCCGGTACTGTAGCGGGTGCATTGAGTTTAGGGATTTTTAATAAATTTTTAGAGCCAGTTGCAGGAGCCGTATTGGGAAAAATCATAGTCCTCGTTCTAATTATTGTAGTGATTCAAAAAAGACCTCAGGGATTGTTCTCCTTGAAAGGTCGAATGGTTGACAATTAATTAATGATTAAACAAATAATAAAATTACATTCTTTAAAGGGATGGCTTTTTACTTTTTCCTTGCTAGGGATTGCAATCGTTTTATTGCCACTTTTAAATATTTTTGCTCCGGAAAATTCCTTCCTGCATATCCCGGACTATATGTTTTCTTTATTTGGAAAATATTTATGTTACGCATTGGTTGCTTTAGCTATCGATTTGATCTGGGGTTACACGGGTGTTCTTAGTCTGGGGCACGGGGTTTTCTTTTCTCTGGGTGGATATGCAATGGGTATGTACTTAATGCGGAGCATAGGAAAAGAAGGTGTTTATAAAAGTGAGCTGCCTGATTTTATGGTTTTTTTAGACTGGAAAGAATTGCCTTGGTATTGGTGGGGTTTTGATAGTTTCATTTTTACCTTTTTTGTTATTTTGATTTTGCCAGGTTTGTTCGCATTTATTTTTGGCTATTTTGCTTTTAAATCTAGAATCAAAGGAGTTTATTTTGCCATTATTACTCAGGCAATGACCTATGCTCTCATGCTTTTGTTTTTTCGCAATAATACTGGATTCGGTGGCAATAATGGCCTAACTGACTTCAAGCGAATTCTTGGATATTCTTTGCAAGAGCCTTCAACCAAGATGAGCTTATATATTCTTACGGCTGTTGTTCTTTTCGCTTTTTATGTGGTTGCGCGTTTTGTGGTGCAGTCCAAACTGGGTCGAGTTTTAACTGCTATCCGAGATTCCGAAAATCGAGTGATGTTTTCCGGCTACAATACGCTGAACTATAAACTCGCCATTTGGACAATCTCTGCATTTATTTGTGGTATTGCCGGAGCACTTTATGTGCCACAGGTCGGTATTGTAAATCCCAGTGAAATGCAACCTTCCAACTCAATTGAAATGGCAATTTGGGTTGCGGTTGGCGGGCGAGGGACTTTGAGTGGGGCTCTTGTAGGAGCTGGACTGGTAAATGGTGCTAAGAGCTGGTTCACAGTTGCCGCTCCAGATTATTGGCTTTACTTTTTAGGCATTTTGTTTATTGTTGTAACCCTTTTTTTTCCAAAAGGATTTGTCGGTATTTTTTCTCGGCTGAGGATCAAAAGAAAAGGAAATCAAAATGGATAGTTCTGGAGCACATGTCAAAGACGATTTAATCGATACCCGGCATGGTTGCATACTTTATATTGAAGAGGTCACGGTTAGTTTTGATGGGTTCAAGGCTTTGAACGATTTAAATCTCTTTGTGGATGATGGGGAATTGCTCTGCATCATTGGACCGAATGGAGCAGGAAAAACAACCATGATGGATGTGATCACAGGAAAAACTCGTCCAGACAAAGGAACCGTATTTTTTGGTCAAAACCTCGATCTTACCCAAATGACAGAATTTGAAATTTCCCATGCTGGAATCGGGCGGAAGTTTCAAAAACCAACCGTATTTCTTAATCACACTGTCTTTGAAAATTTGGAGCTAGCTCTTCATACCAATAAAGGTATTTGGCAATCTTTAACCAAACCCTTAAATGGTGAACAACGGGAAACTATTGAAGAGGATTTGGAAACGATCGGTTTGAAAGATCAAAAGGACCTTCGTGCAGGTCTTTTGTCTCACGGACAAAAACAATGGTTAGAGATTGGAATGCTTTTAGCTCAAAATCCTCGACTATTACTGATTGATGAACCGGTTGCAGGAATGACCCATCAGGAAACGGAACATACGGCTGAGTTATTAAAATCCTTGGCCGGGAAACATTCTGTAGTGGTGGTGGAGCATGAAATGGATTTTATTCGATCCATAGCAAATCGGGTAGTGGTTATGCATGAAGGGTATGTGCTGGCAGAGGGAAAAATGGAAGAAGTTCAAAATAATCCAAAAGTAATAGAAGTTTATTTGGGAAGTTAATTTGCTTAAAGTCCAAAATCTAAATCAATTCTATGGTGAAAGCCATACTCTTTGGGATGTTAATCTGGATGTCCTTGCAGGAAACTGTACCTGTTTGATGGGGAGAAATGGTGTGGGAAAAACCACTCTGCTTAAGTCTATTATGGGGCTTTTACCTGTAGAATCCGGTTCGATTAATTTAGATGGAGATGAGTTGGCAGGTAAACCCGCTGAACTTCGTGCGCATAAGGGAATCGGTTATGTTCCTCAAGGCCGCGAGATTTTCACCCAGCTAAGTGTGGAAGAAAATCTTCGTGTGGGTCTCCTCGCTCGCGGTGATGGACTTAAAGAAATTCCTGATTTTGTTTTTGAAATATTTCCGGTTCTTAAACAGATGTTAAATCGTCGCGGCGGTGACCTTTCCGGAGGCCAGCAGCAACAGCTCGCTATCGGAAGGGCTTTAACACTTGATCCGAAACTTCTGATTTTGGATGAACCAACTGAAGGAATCCAACCCAATATTGTTCATGAAATTGGCGACATCATCATTCGTCTTAATAAGGAAAAAGGGTTGACCATTTTACTTGTAGAGCAAAAGCTTCCCTTTGCGCGTCGGGTTGCTCAAAATTTCTGTATTCTTGATAAAGGTCGAAGCGTTGCTGCGGATGAAATGGAAAACCTGGGAGAAGAAATTATAAATCGACACTTAACGGTTTAACGAAATGCAATGGAACTTGATAAAACCTTAATAGTACTCTCCTCTTGATGCAGAAATAATGGATTGATCTTGCTCAGTAAAAGTGGACACCAAGAAAGTGAAGAATATAATCATTTTTGGAGGTGTTCTGTATGGGAAAGAAGCGCTGACAATATACGAAAGAGTTTGAAATTGAAGCAGTCCGGAGGGCTATCCGAATAAGTGTGAAACGGCATTTTCAAAAAACTATAAAATAATCTAGTAGCAGAGCCCATAGGCTAATTTTCTACCAGCCTTCCAGGAAACAGAATCACAAACTGATTCAAAACCTACTTCCATAGTTGGATTGGCATTGTCCACTTCCTCGATATATTTCTTAACTCGTTACTACCCCATTGGTTTTTCAGCAACACCGATCCGCCAGTTTAAAAGAATCCAACGATCAGTGGGTTCTGTTGGGCGGGCTCTTGTTCTTGAGGGCATGGTGATGAGAAGTGGAGTTGGAGGCTCCACGACAGCCCCTATTCCCCCTTTTTGAGTTCTCCCTATCAATGACAGCTCTACCCTATATGGGGTGAGGGGATAAGCAGGTGGGAGGCCTCAGGCCGTTAGGGGGGATAGCGAAGGGGGAGGGGTGAGAATCTCCATGCCCAGATGCAGTTATTGCAACAACAGCGGACTACCGACTGTCAAGGGCAGAGTAAATTCGTACCAGTGTGGCGGAGTAAAAGTGTACCACTCGGGTTAAAAAATATAGGTTATTAGATCATGATCTTTGTAGCAGTAGTGCCTGTTGGCCCTGTGTGTAAACTG
>Ga0233434_1002716_pt1 | contig 15123 bp, 17 predicted proteins | sample SI_122_August201_4_FD_182738 | JGI IMG/M metagenome (GOLD analysis project Ga0233434, IMG submission 182738) | Seawater microbial communities from Saanich Inlet, British Columbia, Canada - SI_122_August2016_120_MG | ecosystem: Environmental > Aquatic > Marine > Inlet | place: Canada: British... | reverse complement strand
CTTGTAGTTTTTTGCTATATTTACTACGACAAATTCCACAAATCATAGTATCATCAATATGATTTTTCTGGATGTATGGAATGACTAGTTTGATAATTATTGCCAAAACAATTGGGATAGCTATTAGATACCAGACCATAAGTCATTGAAATTAAATGATATGGTGTTCATAAAGTGTTCTAGTCTTAGTTGGATCTTTAGAGATTTGAATCATTATTGAATAGAAATCATAATTAATCACCATATTTTCAAAAAATTATGCCTGCAAAAGGAAAAGTGAGTTTACCAGTTCAAACTGGTTTTTGTGTCATTCCAGTTCTCGATATGTATGCAGCATATCGTATTAAAAAACTGAGAAAATATCTGGCAATAATGATACTTGTGATTGCAATACCTGTATCTATTGCATCTTCTGTTTTTCTTCCTACTGATGATGAAGGTTTAGAAGGATTTACAAATTTATTAATTTTTTATTATGGCGTAGATGATAACCAATTTATATTTTCTGTTGTAGTTCAGATTGGAACTATATTATTTGCAATTTTTTTGATAAGACGTTGGTCAAAGCAATGGAATATGCAATTTGATTAGATTCAATTCTTTAGAGACTTGAACCTTTTTTGGGGAATAATTATCCGTTAAAGGAAATTGTTGTTTTAGTTCAGCCCCTATGTCTCCTGTTAATTATTTTTTTAATTAAAATTACAATTGCAACTATTCCAATACTAGATCCAAGAAACAAATGGACTGGATCATAGGAAGATAGCGATTCTACTGTAAAATAAAGAGAGGTTATGTTGATCATTTCTTCATCTACCTATTTTTCATAATGCTTGATGACTTCTTCTATGGATTGCAATTAATTCAGTATATCCAGTATATCCACAAAACTCACATGAATCTAATCCAATATCTTTTATCGCTACAGGAATTGCAATTACATACGAATCTGCATCAACAAAAGTTGTTTTGTGTTTTGATCTATCTGTTTGTTTAAGAAATGAATCAATTTCAGATTTGGATAATTTTTTGTCAATAACCACAAGATTATTTTCATGTATTACAGAATGGCCTTCATTACGTAAAAATACCGTTAATTCTTCTTGCATCTTTTCATTTCCTACACAGTCAATAGTCGTCATTTCTTTAATTTTGTGATGTTAGTTCATAAAGGATTCTAACCTTTGATGTGAATCTTTAGAGGCTTGAGCCTTTCTTGAGGAGAAAATGGACGCAGATAGTTGTGAAAATTATTTGTTTATTGCTGAATAGAATTTTCTAAATCTTCAGAAGCCTCGATTTTATTTTTCATATATGGAATTAGTTTTTCTAAATCTTCCATCGAATCATAGATCTTATTTCGCTGATATTCATTAAGATTCGTACCAATTCTTTGCTCATATTCTGAAATGTCTAGAGATATTTTTCTTACACCCTCCAAAAGTTTGTGTGCGGCTTTAACAGGGTCTGAATGATTATTCCAACCAAAGGTAAGTTTAGAAATGTTTAATGTCAACTCAGAAAGTTCCATATCTTTCAGTAGTCCTTCCTCGTCAAATTTTCCTGTATGCATGATTATTGTACATAAATTTCAAATAATAAAACCATTGTGAAAAAAAAGTTAGGCAAGTTCACAGATCATACAATCTAGTATTTCAGGCACATATTTTTCATATAATTTTGAGCCTAAAGGTCATGATATTAGGACTATTTTAGGACCATGATGGTATACGGACCCGACCGGATTCGAACCGGTGACCTATTGCTCCGCAAGCAATCGCACTATCCAAGCTATGCAACGAGTCCGAAAAGTTTGGGGGGTTTAGGCTTAATTTGGATTTCTATTTCTAAAATTTTGTAAATATGTAATGAGTGTCATCAGATTCCTTGAAAGTCCACACTGTTGGTAAAATTATTGTGTCAATTACTTGTAGTGAAAATTTCTCAATCAATGTACCCCAACCAGATACACCTATTGGGTCTGGAGTATATTTTTGAGAAACAGTACCTGCAAAAACCATTCCAGTGGTCTGTTTTTGTGCAGAAGAAAAATTCTCAAGAATTCCAGTAGCAAGTGAAACTCCCCCCATCTGAGCCAATCCACCAATAAAAAATACAGGATGAGTCAAGTCAAGTGTAGAGTAATCAAAAGTAATTGCATCAGAGCAATATGGATTAAAATTCACATCGACAGATTCTGAAATGGAATTTTGTAAATTCACTAACATCTCATCAATTTCAATGCTGTATGATTCTAGTCCTAAAATTTTTGCACAATATGCAATTCGCCCATCACCAGAACCAATGTCAATTACCTGTTTGTAACCAAGAGATTTTGCAAACAATGAGGAGAGATATGCAGATAAAATCCATGTTGGAGAAAAAGGAGCTCTACTTGCTCCATGCTGAATGCTGTTCAGCCAATATTTGTTAATATCACCTTCGTACACAACACAATCAACAGATCCTATTTGTTTCTTAAAAGAATTGTAATAGATAGGATTTTTTGTTGCAAATTGATGTAACAGTTCTAGATGAGATTCTTCAATTGGGAATAATTTTGATTTTGGAATAATTTCTTGAATCTGACTTTTGCCATCATAGATTTTAACAAATTCTTTTTTTAGTTCAACTAAATTTTTTCCAAGTTCTTCAATCATGAGAAAGTCCATTCTCATATTGTTCGACAAATTCTTTGGTGCTCATTGTTTGACGCAGTTCATCAAAGAGTTTTGCATCCAATTCTATCTGTTCTTTTGATTTTTCACCAGAATTTTCAGATTGAAGATTCTTTGTTAGTTTTTGAATTGAAGAAGATAACTTTTCCAATATTCTTGGATGAATGACAGTATCAAATCTTTGAGAAATTAGTTTTTTAGTTTCCTGAATTTTTTCCATTAATTCGTTAGACTCAGATTCGGCCTGCTGTTTGAGCATGGTGACCATAGAGGAGATATTCATGACCTGATAGTAGGTCTCCACTATTTCATGAATGTTCATATCGATTTTAGAATCTGCAGCATCAAACAAACTTTCAAGTTTTTGAGATTCAGAATTAAACATTTGAGAAACATCTTCAGCAGAAGTCATATAGAAAAATTAAAGTTCAAATTTTTAAAAATGTTAGGGTTACGCTTCTTTTTCTGCAGGTTTAGTATAGACATAATTCATTATCAATCCAGCAATAATTCCACCTAAAATTGGTGCTGCCCAGTATAACCAATGGAATTCCCAGAATCCAGAAATTAATGCAGGGCCAAATGTTCTTGCAGGATTTACTGATGCACCAGTTAAGGGTACTGCAACTAAGTGAATAAGAAAAACCATTCCACCAATTGCAAGTCCTTGAATTCCAGGAGTTGCTTTTTTGTGAACTGCTACCATAAAGATTACAGTAACTAAGAAGAATGTCAAGATTGCCTCTATTGCAAATCCAGAACCAATACTGTTATTGATTAAATCACTTGGGCCACCTTGAGTTCCAAAGTTTACTTTTGCTCCAAGTTCTGGCAATATTGCTGCAAGTGTTGCAGCTGCGGCTACTGCACCGATTAATTGTGAAATGATGTATCCGACACCGTCAACGACTCCAATTTTTTTTGTAATTATCATCGGGATAGTAACTGCAGGATTAATGTGAGCACCAGAAACATGTCCGAATGCATAAACCATCAAAGCAATGGCACCACCGTGTCCAAGAGAAATGAATAATACTGATTGTGTAGTCAATTCTTCACCAAATGCAGATACTGCTAAGATTACTGAAAGTGGACCAAAGAATACTAGGCCATAAGTTGCTATTGCTTCAGCAAGATATGCTCTCGGATTAACCATTAAGAAAAAGCCCATTCAGTTTCCATATAAAAGATTCGTACCTGAATTGTGATCAAAGAAGCTCAAAAAGTAATTAATTATGGGTAGATGACTAGAAAAATATATGATTTCAGAAGGAGATACAGTCCCAAAGTTTACAGTCAATGATGCTAACGGAAACAAAGTAAAATCATCAGATTTTAAGGGCAAAAAATACGCCATCTATTTTTATCCAAAAGATTTCACTCCCGGATGCACTACAGAGGCAGACGAGTTTTCAAAAGACTATAAAAAATTCCAAAAAGCAGGAATTGAGATTATAGGGGTTAGTCCAGATGACGTAGATTCTCATAAAAAATTCTGTGAAAAAATGGGAATTAAATATCCACTTTTAGCTGATGTGGATAAAGAAGTCTCAAAGATGTTTGGTGTTTGGGGTAAAAAGAAATTCATGGGTAGAGAATACATGGGGGTTATGAGAAGTACATTTCTTGTAAATGAGAAAGGAAAGATTTTCAAAATATATCCAAAAGTAAAACCAGCAGGACATTCAAAGGAAGTTCTCACTGAATTTTTAAATTAAAAATAAAAAGTAAAAGTTGTTGAAAGATTAGAAGCCTTTTGGAAGTGTACCTTTAGAAGATTTTGGTGGTTCAGGTTCTGGTTCAGATGTTGGTTCAAAACCTTTTGGTAAGCTACCACGGGTTTGTTGAGCTTTAGATTTTGTTTCAGCTTCAATAATTTCCTGATATGCTTTTTCATCGTCTATTCTTTCGTTTTCCATTCTTTGCAAATAATCACTTTCATAATCTTCGAGGTTTTCTTTTCTTGATTTCCCACTACCACTAGTAGATGGTTGTGTTTGTCCAGCTTCTTTTGGAAGTGTACCTTTTGGTTTTGGTGGTTCTGGGGTTGGGGCTTGTTCTGTTAATGTAAGTCCTTCAACGCTCAAAGATTGTCCACTAAAGCCTCCAAAGAATTTATCAGCGGGATGTCCTGCAAGTCTGGCTCTTGTTGCATAGTATTGATCTGATACTGCTGTATAACCAGTAACTGTTGCTTTTTGATCATTCCAATTTCTTGTTGGAACTTTTCCTACAGGAGCAGTTTTTCTAACAAAGTATCTGTTAGGTGCTGGAGTGTAGCCAGTTGTTTTTGCTCTATAATGGTGTAGGTCAGTCATGGGAGCATCATAGTATGCTGCCTCTAATGCTTCTTGGAATGTTGCTGGAGGTTGTATTGTTGTTTCAGTGGTCTCAGCTGGTTTTGGTACTTCTGCTGGTTTTTCTTCCATACCTTTTGGCAATGTAGCTTTTGGTTTGGCTGTTTCAGCAGGTTTTACCTCTGCTGGTTTTGTTTCCGAACCTTTTGGCAATGTAGCTTTTGGTTTGGCTGTTTCAGCAGGTTTTACCTCTGCTGGTTTTGCTAGCTGAGTAGAAAGTTGATTTAGTTTTGCTTCTAATTCGGCAATCTTGGATTCAAGATCTTTTTTTGTTTGCTTTTTAGCAGCTGCCATTAATTTGGATGAACAGCCCGGGGTTTATGTACATTTGGGTTGATTACCACAAACCAACTCTGATCAAGTTTTATAAGCACAAATCGCATACTAGTTGCAATGGACGACTTTGAGAAAGAATTTCCTGAATTTGACTGGAAGAACGTTCCAGCATACAAACATCCAGGAGGTAAAGATTGCCCATGTCCAAAGCATGAATACATTCGAGAGCAAATCAATTTTACAAAACAAGTAAATGAAAAAGGAAAAGAACCAGCAAAAGTCACACTCAAGTTTTGTCCTGATCATTACAAAGTATACACAGAAGAGGTAATTCCTGCAATGCCACTAAAATATAGAATTCTCACAAAGATTGCTCTAAAACTTGGAGCAATTAAAGTAGAGCAACTAAAATACATGGAGTCAGAATTGTGTTTTTATTGTAAATTTGGATCCGGTGGCCATGACAAAAAAACAGAACTGCCACCAATGTAGAATATTTAGAATAAATCTCAAAATAGTTTAGAGTTTAAGATATCACTCATTTTTAGAATAGATAAAAATAATACGATAAAGAAATTTTAAAAAATCCAGTAAGGTAATCCAGTTAAGCTTATACTTGAACTGACTGGAAGGTCATTGTGCCAATAGAAGACATTCAGGAATTTGTTTCAGAACTTGAAAAAAATGGAGAGTTAAAAAGAGTCAAAACAGAAGTGGACTCTGATTTAGAAATTGCAGAGATTTTGAGGAGAGGAATGTACTCCAATGGGCCTGCAATTCTTTTTGAAAATGTAAAAGGGTTCGATATGCCAGTTTTAGGAAATGCATTTGGTTCAATGAAGAGATTAGAGATAGGACTAGAGATGACAGACTTTACTGAAATTGGTAAACGTATTACAGATATGACAAAGATGGATGTTCCATCAGGGTTATTAAATAAAATTAAAAAACTTCCAGAACTCTCAAAGATGACAGCATCATTTCCTAAATCGGAAATTAAAGGACCCGTAACTGAAATCACATCAAGTGATGCATCTTTTGATGAATTACCAATTTTAAAATCATGGCCTGATGATGCAGGTAGATTCATCACTTTGGGATTAGTTGCCACAAAGCATCCAGAAACAGGGGTACGAAATCTAGGAGTTTACAGAATTCAAATAATCGATAAAACACATGCACTGATGCATTGGCAGAAACATAAACGAGGAGCACATCACGGGGATATTTCAAAAGACAGAGGAGAGAAAATTCCAGCTGCAATAATTATTGGGGGAGAACCTGCAACAATATTTTCATCAATTGCACCAGTTCCTGAAGGATTAGACAAGTATCTGTTTGCGGGAATTACAAGAAAAGAAGGAATCAAGATGGTAAAATGCAAAACAATTGATTTAGAGGTTCCAGCAAATGCAGAAATTGTTTTAGAAGGATACGTTGATCCTGCAGACATTAGAGATGAAGGACCATTTGGAGATCATACGGGATACTATACTCCAGTTGAACCATATCCAACATTCACATTAACTGGAATAATGAGAAGAAAAAATCCAATTTACGTTACAACAGTTGTAGGAAAACCAATTCTTGAGGATGCATATATTGGAAAAGTAATTGAGCGTTCATTTTTGCCATTAATCCAAATGTTTCATCCCGAAGTAGTAGATTTCAGCATGCCAGCTGCTGGATGGTTCCAGGGGTTTGCAATTATTTCAATTAAGAAAAGATACCCAGGTCAAGCAAAAAAAGTCATGATGGGGTTGTGGGGAATGGGCCAACTATCACTAACAAAGATGTTTGTTGTAGTAGATGAGGACATCAATGTTCATGACATTAATGATGTAATATGGGCAATTACAACTCGAGCAGATGCTGCACGAGATACAACAATCATTAACAACACTCCAACAGATACACTAGATCCTGCATCACCACTTGTCAATTTAGGATCCAAGATGGGTATTGATGCAACTCAGAAAACAAAAGAAGAAGGATATGAGAGGGAAATTCAACAACAAGTCAAAGTTGATGATAAAACAAAAGATCTAGTAGATGCTAAATGGGCTGATTATGGATTATGATAAATTAATCGGATTATAGAAATTATCTCGTTCTTCCACATCATAACCAATTTGATGAATTGCATCTATGATTTTTTTATCAGTCAATTCAGTAGAACGCGCACCAGTACATGAAACAACCTCTTCTCCAATGAGAGTACCACCAAAGTCATCAGCACCATATTGTAAAGCAAGTTGAGCCATACCAACTCCGTTTGTTAGCCATGAGGACTGGATATGCGAAATCAATCCATCAAAAATCAATCTAGAGATTGCAATCATTTTCAAAAGTTGAACCCCACCAGTTCCAGCAGTAGCTATTCCTTCTTCTTGCATCAAAGTATTGTTTGGTTCAAAATTCCAAGGGATAAATGCCATAAAGCCCTGGGTTTTTTCTTGTAATTTTACAAGTTTAGAAAAGTGTTCAACAATATCATTATTGTTTTCTACATGACCATACATCATCGTTGCAGAAGAAGGAATTCCAAGGGAATGAGATTCATCCATAATTCTAATCCAATCATCACTAGAAATTTTCTTTGGGCTGATAACGTCTTTTACTGAATCAACTAAGATTTCAGCCCCAGCTCCTGGCATTGATTGTAAACCAGCATCTTTGAGTCTAGACAAAATTTCTTTCGTTGATGATTTTTCAACTCTTGCAATCATATCAATTTCAGATGTAGATAATCCATGAACTCCAACTTTTGGAAATTTTTCACGAATCATTTTAAACGCATCCTCATAGTATTCAATCTTCAAGTTGGGATTATGTCCACCTTGAATGAGTACTTGACGAATCTTAAACATCTCAGATGCAGTCTTTACTCTAGATTCAATTTGATCAAGGGTTAATGTGTAAGAGTCATCAGCTCCAGGAGAACGATAAAATGCACAAAACTTACAATCAGTAATACAGACATTGGTATAATTCAAAATAATATTATTTATGAAAGAAGCTTTTTTGCCAAATTGATTTCTTGTGAGATGGCCTGCAGTAAGACCCATCAAATGAACATCGTCAGAATCTAATAATCTCAATATATCTTCAGGACCAGGTCTTTTTCCATTAAGGGAATTTTCTAAAATATCTTTGATATCGCTTTTTTGTATCTGTTCAGTTGTCTGACTCAATTGTTGTTCATCTTTTGGAATTTCTATTTAATCCTTGGTAGAAAAATTTACAAAAATCAAAGTTGCTAATTTGTGCTCAATTCCCATTGAATCTGAGTTTAATGGTTCACGTTATTTTTAAGTAGGGCACAAAAATGAGATCAACTCATGGTATCAGGTAATCAAATTAGACTTAATCGAATTCTCAGAAAAGGAAGAATGCTTTGTATTCCAATGGATCACGGGATTTCAAATGGACCTATTGAAGGTCTTGAAGACCCAGCATCTACAATTTACAAATGTGAAGGTCATGGCCTTACAAGTGTAATTATTAACAAAGGAATTCTCAAAACAATGCCAAAACCAACAAAAGTTGGAGTTTTAGTTCATTTTTCAAGTAGCACCATTCTATCATTATCACCTAATCGCAAAATGTTAACAGGTTCTGTAAAAGAAGCAGTAGCATTAGGAGCAGACGGAATTTCATTACACATCAACATTGGGGGTAAAGAAGAACCAGAAATGTTAGAGCAACTTGGAATGACTGCAGACCAATGTCACAGATGGGGAATGCCACTTTTAGCAATGATGTATCCAAGAGGCGAGAATATCAAAGATCCACATGATCCTGAAATTGTTGCACATGTTGCAAGAATTGGAGCTGAGTCTGGTGCAGATATTGTTAAAACATTATACACAGGAGATATCGATTCATTTAAAAAAATTGTAAAGAGTACACCAGTTCCAATTGTGATTGCAGGTGGACCTAAAGCAAAAACAGATTTAGATATTCTTCAAATGACTGAAGACGCAATTACTGCAGGAGCAAAAGGAGTCACATATGGTAGAAACATCTTTGCACACAAGGCACCTGAAAAAATGGTAGCAGCATTAGCTGAAATTATTTTCAGAAAAGGTACAGCAAAGGAAGAAATGAAAAAAATTGAGTAAAACAAGAGAATTAATCATTTCACCCAAAGTGTCTCAGGCACAGCTAGCCAAATTTCTTCCTCAATTAGAAGAAGAGGGAATCAAGATGGTATACCTTGATCCAAAAAAAATAGACAAGAAAAAAACAAAATTGCAAACTGTTTTTCCATCAAATACTGCAAACTATGTGGTTCTTGAGAAAGAAGGAGCCCCAAAACCAAAGGGTAAAAAAATTGGAAGAAAATTCCAAGTATTGTCAAATTCAGATATTGAAAATGTTCTCTCAATTGCAAAAAAAGGATTAGACTTTGTAGTAGTAGAAGTAAAAGATTGGAAAATTATTCCATTAGAGAATATTATTGCTAAACTTCATAAAATACATACCAAGATTTTTGCAATTGCAAAAACACCTGAAGAGGTAAGAAAGATGTTCTCTATTTTAGAGGTAGGAGTAGATGGGGTAATCTTTAGCACATCGTCAATTAACGAGGTAAGAGAGGTAATGGTATACCTAGGAACCAAGAGTTTCGATATGAAACCTGCAAAAATAATTGAAATCAAAGAAGTTGGAGATGGTGAACGAGTTTGTGTAGATACTGCATCAATGCTTCACAAAGGGGAAGGAATGTTAATTGGAAGTAGATCAAACTTTTTGTTTCTAGTTCATAATGAATCAGTTGGATCATCATTTACATCACCAAGACCATTTAGGGTCAATGCAGGTGCCGTTCATTGCTATACATTATCACCAGATGGAACAACTAACTATCTCTCAGAAATTGAAACAGGTTCTGAAGTATTGGTTCTTAATTCTAAAGGTAAAGCAAGAAGGGCAACTGTAGGAAGATCAAAGATTGAAAGAAGACCAATGTTAATGATTAAAGCCTCAGCAAATGGAGAGACTGGAGGAATTATTGCACAAGATGCAGAGACAATACGTTTTGTAAAATCAAATGGACAACTAGTATCAGTCACACACCTAAAGAAAGGAGATACTGTGATGGTTCATTCAAAACCGGCTACAGGTAGACATTTCGGAATGGAAGTTTCAGACGAATACATATTAGAAAAATGAAATACAAAACATGCGTATCAATTGCAGAAAAGACACCATACAAAATAAAACAGACACTAAAAGTTGCACTAAAAAAATCAGACTATGTTGAAGTAAGACTAGATTTTTTAAAAATTGAACAAATTCCAGAAGCATTAGAAATTATCAAAAAAGATCTAAACAAAATAGTATGTACACTAAGACCTAAAACAGAGGGAGGTAAGTTTACAGGAAATGAAAAAGAGAGAATTGCAATTTTAAAATTAATTGCAGAATATACTCCATTTCTCTTAGATATTGAATTTAATACCTTAAAGAAGAATTCATCACTTGTAAAATATCTAAAATCAACAAAAACAGAATTACTTGTATCCTGGCATGATTTTAAAAAAACACCAACATCAACTGAGCTAAAAAAGAAGATGAGTCAGATGAGTAAATTCTCATCAAATGTAAAAATTGTCAGTACAGCAAAATCAACAGAAGATTCCTCTAGAATGCTAGAACTGTATAGCAAAAAGGGAAAAAATAATCTGATATCATTTGCAATGGGGGATTTTGGTAGAATTTCAAGGATTTTATGCCTATATTTGGGCAGCCCATACACATACGTCTCATTAGGAAAAGCAATAGCTCCTGGCCAGTTCAGTGTAGATGAAGTAAAGAAGATCATAAATCTGAAAAAATAAGCAGATTCTATTTGAGAGTTTAAATCAATCTTATAACTCTGAAAAATAAGATGGGTAAAACATTTGCAGTTATCGGAGATCCAATTGATCATTCACTATCTCCAAATATTCATAGTGCAGCATTTAGGGAATTGGATTTAGATTGCTCATACATAGGATATAGAATTCCCAAAGGTGAATTAGAAGAGGGCATTCAAGGATTAAAAAAAATAAAAATTAGTGGATTTAACATTACCATTCCTCACAAAATAGAGATGATGAAGTACATAGACAAAACAGACGAATCATGTAGTTTGATTGGTGCAGTCAACACTGTTGTAAATAATGATGGAGTACTCAAAGGATACAATACAGACATGGATGGATTTTTAGAGCCATTTAAGAAAAAAGAATTACAAATCAATAATTCCAAAGTACTTCTTTTAGGAGCTGGGGGGGCAGCAAGGGCAATAGTGGCAGGATGTGCAAAAGAGAAAGCAAAAAGTATCACCATTGCAAATAGAACAATAGAGAATGCAAATAATCTTTCAGAGTTTGCAAAAAAAATTGGGTTAAATGCAAATGCTATACAAATCAATGATGTAAATGACTCTGCAAGAAATTACGACATTATCGTTAATGCCACATCAGTTGGATTGAAAAATGAATCTAGCCCAATTTCATTAGAAGGGATTAATGAAAAAACGATTGTTTATGATATTGTGTACATGCCAATTAATACTGATTTTATCAAAAAGGCAAAGGAGAATAACGCAATTGTGATTTATGGTTATGAGATGCTCCTAGGCCAAGCAACAAGAGCATTTGAAATTTGGCACGGTATGGAAGCACCTTATAATGCCATGAAGAAAGCACTGTTAGGAGGATTTTGATGGCAAAAGCAAAGGCTACAGTCCATGGAGCAATTTCATTAGTAAATGCAATTGCCAACAAAAAAGGCGCTACTTTAGGAATAGATTTGAAAGTAGTAGCGGAGATTGAAACAAGTCCAGGAAAAGGAATCATAATCAAATCAGAAAACAAGAGTCTTAGTTCTCGCCTAATCAACAAGACAGTTGAAAAAATTGTATCAAAGAAAGATTTGGAACAAAATAAAATAGTAATTACTCTGGATTCAGAAATTCCTACAGGATATGGTTTAAAAAGTTCTAGTGCAATTTCATCAGCTGTAGCATTAGTATGCGCAAAAGTATTCAAATCAAAGTTAACTGATCAACAAATTTTACTTGCAGGAGTAGATGCATCAATTGAAACCAAAGTTAGTATCACAGGGGCATATGATGATGCATGTTCTTGTTATTACGGAGGATTCAATGTTACAGATAATGCAAAAAAGAAAAGAATTCATTTTGAAAAAGGCCCATCAAATCTAGTTGCAGTAATATTTATTCCAAAAAATAGAAAAAGAGGGAATCTGAAAAATCTTAAATTCCTTTCATCAGTATTTGAAAATGCCTGGGAGTTGGCAAGAAAAGCAAACTATTGGGAAGCAATGATAATTAACGGATTGGCAACAGCAACTATTCTAAATTCAGATCCTAAAATAATTACAAGTTTGATTGAAAAAGGTGCACTAGGTGCATCAGTTTCTGGAAATGGACCATCTATTGCAGCAGTAACAAAAAAAGAAAATGAAGCAAATATCAAAAAAATATTCTCATCACTTGAAGGAAGTGTGATTGTTTCAAAAATTAGTAATAAAAAGGCTGAAGTTCATGAAGTGTAAAGTTGAAAAATCAAAGATCTCAGGACAAATAGTTTGTCCTGCAAACAAGAGTTATACACATAGAGCAATTTTTCTTGCATCTCTTGCTGGAAATAATAGCAAAGTGGAAAACGTGTTACTCTCAGCAGATACTGCTGCAACAATTGAGGCATGCAAAAAATTTGGGGCAGAGATAGAAAATCAGGATTCGACGATAACTATCAAAAATCCCATAAATTTAGGCACAAATGTGCCTGAAATCAATACAGAAAATTCAGGAACTACAATTAGAATAGCTTCAGGTATTGCCAGTTTGTTTTCAGATGAGATCACATTAACAGGAGATGCCAGCCTCCAAAAAAGACCCATGCAGCCACTATTAGATGCACTTGAAAGTATTGGTGCGCAGTGTAATTCAACAGATGGAAAGCCACCAATCAAAATTAAAGGAAAGATTTCTGGAGGCAATGTAACTATCCCAGGAAATGTATCTAGTCAATTCATCTCAGCATTGCTAATTAGCGCACCACTTACAAAAAATGGAATCAATCTCAGCATTGAAGGAAATTTAGTTTCAAAACCATACATTGATGCAACTATTGCAACAATGAGAAAGTTTGGAGTAACGGTTCAAACATTAATTCCTTACAAAAGATACAATGTTACACCACAAATCTACAAGAGTACAACATTTACAGTTCCAATTGATTTTTCAAGTCTAGCATTACTTTTATCAGCTACAGTGCTTTGTGGAGAAGAAATTAAAATTAAAGGAGATATTGGAAATCTCCCACAAGGTGATGAAGTGTTTATTGATATTTTAGAACAGTTAGGAGTTACAGTTACAATTAATGATGAAGAAATTAAAATTAAATCTCCTGAAAAACTAAAGGGAGGAAGATTTGATTTGAGTAATTCTCCAGATCTTTTGCCACCACTTGCAATTTTAGCACTAAATACATCTAGTCCTATTGAGATAACAAATGTTAAACATGCAAGACTAAAAGAAACAGATAGAATTGCAATTGTTTCAAGAGAGCTTGTAAAACTTGGAATTAAAATTCAAGAAAAAGAAGATGGGTTAATTTTAGAATCAGCAGAGAATCTAAAAAGTGCAGAATTGAATTCTGAGGATGATCATAGATTATTCATGGCGTTTTGTATTGCTGGAATGTATGTAGGGGATTGTACAGTTACTGATCCTGAATCAGTCAATGTGTCATATCCAAATTTTGTAGAAGAGATGAATCGTATGGGTGCAAAATTACAAGTTTTGTAAATGGTTTTAAAAAAATAATTAGAAACAAAAGGCGCGACCCTGTATAGAGTGAAAAGCATTCTCCTCACCCTCAACGCTTTAGCGTAGATAACATGTTAATTTCGCAGAGCCGCGCAAATTATTCTTTATAATTTACACGTTTATTCATATAATCAGTATGTTATTATGATATTTAAGAATATATTGTAATTATTTCATAAATATAATGATAATATTATAATTTTTAATTACGTGTAATTAATAATCAAAGATTTGTCAGAAAACAACAAAAAATTTGGAATGAGGAATTATAAACATCATTTAGCTTTGGTAGTATGTTGCCGGGAAATTCTATTGGCCAACGTCTTGTTTTAACAAGTTTTGGTGAAAGTCATGGGAAATCTATTGGTGCAGTATTAGATGGCTGTCCTGCAGGATTAGAAATTGATGAAAAAGATATCCAAAAAATGTTAGACCAAAGAAAACCAGGTCAAAATTTAATTTCAACTCAAAGAAAGGAAGGAGATGTTGTAGAAATTATTTCAGGAGTATTTAGAGGCCATACTACGGGTGCACCAATTACAATGGTAATTTGGAATAGTGATCAAAAATCAAAAGATTATGAGAATTTGAAAACAAAGCTAAGACCAGGTCATTCAGATTATCCGGCAATGGTAAAATATAATCAATACAATGATCACAGAGGCGGAGGGAGATTTTCAGGAAGATTAACTGCAACTCATGTAATGGGAGGAGCAATTGCAAGAAAATTACTCAAAGTAACATTAGGGATTGAGACAAATTCATTCACATCACAAATTGGTAAAATAAAGATGGAAAGAGAGTTTAATGAAAAAATGGTTAGTTCAATTTATAAAAATGAAGTAAGATGCCCTGAAATCAAAACTGCTAAAATTATGCGAACAAGTATTTTGAATGCAAAGAAAAAAGGAGACTCTCTTGGAGGAATAATAGAATCAGTAACAACAAATGTTCCAGTAGG
>Ga0233434_1002715_pt1 | contig 15127 bp, 14 predicted proteins | sample SI_122_August201_4_FD_182738 | JGI IMG/M metagenome (GOLD analysis project Ga0233434, IMG submission 182738) | Seawater microbial communities from Saanich Inlet, British Columbia, Canada - SI_122_August2016_120_MG | ecosystem: Environmental > Aquatic > Marine > Inlet | place: Canada: British... | reverse complement strand
TTTTTTGGACAATATTTACATTCAATTCCCTTTCTTGTAACAATTCATACAAAAATCTAAAATCCTTCTTTGAAATTAATTTTAATGAAATATTTTTTTCTAAATTATCTTTTGTTTTCATAAAATTTTAATCATTTAAATTAGTTAAAACAGTTTCCTATGATAATTTTTATAAATTAAAAACTATACTGTTATTTCAAATATTTTGACAATTATAAAATTAATTTAAATATTCTTTAACAAGTTTTTATCGATAATTTCTTTTAACTCATTTTTACTTATTTTTTCTACTTTATCTGATGAATATTCTTTCATATTTTCATCACGAATGATTTTAGAATCATAATTTCGTTTTTCGAGAATTTTTTTGTCTAGTGCATTTACAATCATATATTTTTCGTCTATTTCCCATGTATAGTCAATCTCATATTCATTTATCAATACTTCTTGTAATTTTTCTCCAGGTCTTATTCCAACTGTTTCTACCTCAGTTTTACCGAGCAATTCTTGTAATGCATCTTTAACATCTACAATAGAATAAGATCTTATTTTTGGTACAAATACTTCTGAACCCTGTCCTAATTTAGTTGATTCTAAAATGAAATCCAATGCTTCATTCATAGTGATACTGAATCTTGTCATTTTTGGATCGGTAATTGTTATTTTTTGTTTATCCTTAATTTGTTCAATGAATTTTGGAACTACTGATCCACTACTTCCTAATACATTTCCATATCTAACTGCAATGAATTTTGTTGGATGTCTATTTGGATCAAGATAATTATTTGCAGCTACAAATAATTTTTCCATTAATAGTTTAGTTGCACCATAGGTGTTTAATGGCGAAACAGCTTTATCTGTACCTATACATACTACTTTTTTAACCCCTTCTTCTAAACAAGCATCAATTACATTTTGGGAACCTATGATGTTTGTTTTAATTGCTTCAAAAGGATTGTATTCAACTTTTGGAACATGCTTTAGAGCCGCTGCATGAAAAACATAATCTACATCTTCTACCGCACGTTTTAATCGTTCTAAATCCCTGATATCTCCAACCAGAAATCGTAATCTATTATCATTGAACTTATTTTCCATTTGAATTTGGTTTGATTCGTTTCTACTAAAAATTCTAACAGTGTCCACATTCATTGATAAAAGGCGTTTTGTTAATGCTTGCCCTAAGGATCCAGTTCCTCCTGTAATTAGAATTTTTTTCCCTTTGAACATATTTGGACAATAAATAAGTAATACAATAAGGTTTCAATTTCAAATATGATAATTTAAAGATAAATTATTCCGTAAAACTTTAGATACTTAAAAATTGACTTTATTCTATTGTGAAATTATTAATTGTTACATCTGTATTGCCCTCAAAGAACAATTCAAGGATAAAATATATCAAAACTATTTCAGAACAATTAAGGAAAAAAACAAATACAAAAATTGTATGGTTGGTTAATCAGCCTGATAGAATAGAAATATTTGATAATGAATTTGAAAGTATTAGAGATATACATGAATTTCAAAATGGTTTAGATGCTATAAAATTGATAAAACCTGATATGATTTTAGTAAGTTTATGGACTGATGTAATTCAATATTCAATTAGTTTAGCAGCTAATTCCATGCAAATACCAATAATTGCTTTTGCTGGAGCAAAATTACATTCTACACGAAAAGTTGAAAAGGTTTCATATAATGTGAAACGACGTTTTTTTTCTAATACAGTTCCTACGGATTCACTTGAACAAAAACAATTTTTACGTCGAGGTCGTTTTCAATTTTTCAAATTTTTATTTTCTTTAAAAACAAGAATTGCAATAAATACAGGTTTTTTTAAATCATTAATAATTTCTGTAAATGAACTTTTTCTATATATTTTTAGTAAGCAATTACCACCTAACCCATTACCATTATGTTATTTATTACATAATAATTCTGAAATTAAACCATTAATAGATTTGAACGTAACTTCGGATAAATTAATTGTTGTAGGAAATCCTTTGTTAGATCATATTAAAAAAAAATCATTTGAATATAAATTTTACAAAAAAAATCCTGATACTATAAAATTATTAATTGTTACTGACTCATTATATCAACACGGTATTTGGTCATCAAAACAAAGAGATACTTTTTTTAATAATTTATTTAAAGAATTAACAAAAAATAAAAAAATCCATTTTGATTTTAAAATTCATCCTGCTTCTGAAAATAAAGATTATTATGAAAAAATTATTTTTAAATCCAATATACATTCGCAAGTTTTTCAATCAGAAGATTTGTGGAATATTATTGATCAATATGATATTGTTTTAACTTATGGATTGTCTACATCTCATACAGAAATTTCATACAGCGGAATGAGAATGATCAAAATATATGATATCGGTGTTAATTTACCTGATTCTCCATTAGTTGAAGAAGGAATACTTTCTGGCCATGTACAAAAATGTAATGATTTCAATGATTTAGTGCCAATGATATTGGATTTTATGAATATTGAGCCTAAACTATCTCCTGATTTTATTAAATCACGTGAACAATTATTCTATAAACATGATGGACATGCTGCAAAGCGAATTGCTGATATAATACTGAAAGAATTGAATTAACAATTATCATGGTTAAAAAAATTACAAAGTTCAATTACTCTATTCTTTCAGATCATATAATGGTAATTTTAAAAAATAAAAGAGTCATTCCATTTGATAAAAAAAAAGACCAATAATCTAATTGATGAAAAGTTTGTTAAAACATAATTAAACATATCTTTTACTATATGATGATACAGAAAAATAAAAAAGAGAACTACATTATTCAATATTTAATTCGAAATATTTTTGAATATTTGAAAATTAACCTTACAACTTTATTTCCTATTTCTAAAGAATTTGCTTTAAATATATAGTAAATAAGGTTTTTCATTAATGTAATTTTTTTACTAAGTAATAATTTTTATTCATATGTTCTATGAATAATAGTTATGAAACCAAATATTGTATTTCTTTTAATTGACTCGTTACGTGCTGATAAAACTCATGGAGAAGATAAAACATCTGTTACTCCAAATATTGATCAAATGATAGAAAATGGAGTATATTTTAAAAATAATATCAGTGTTGCCGATGGAACAGTTTTTGTTTTATCGTCATTATTTACTGGATTGTATCCATTTAAAACTGGAGTAACAAAAGGTGGATACAATAACTTAGATTCTTCTATTGACACTTACTTTTCTATTTTATCTAAAAATGGATACCATGCATATGGGTGTGTTCCGGAAATTGTTAACACTATGGGTTTTCTTAAAGAATTTGAAAAAGATTTCTCCCATACTTATGATGGTTTTTTAAATTTATCAGAAGGGCTTGGAGATACTATATTAGAACAATTAAATTCCAATTCAATGTTAGAGCCATGGATATATTTTATTCATATCAATGACATTCATTTTCCAATAATTCCACCAAAAGAATTCGATGATGCGAGTTTTGGTTCTAGTAAATACGAAAGAATGGTATCTTCAATAGATTCATGGCTTGGAAAATTTTTGGAAAAAATTAATCTTGAAAACACTTTGGTAATAATGACTGCTGATCATGGTCAATACATCCCTAATGTAAAATCTATCAAAAATAATGTTGCTCTAGAGCCTGATGGTGCTCTACAAAGAACAACCACAAAATTAGGTAATAAAATTCCCAATACATTTCAACCATTAAAGAAAAAACTATTTTTTATGATAGAAAAAATAAGAAAAGAAATAAAAGAAAAAAAAATTCAAAATTTGAATTTACGTCCATATGAAAAACGTGCGTTACTTGCACAAAGAAGTGATATTGAACATTATTTATTTGACGAAAAAATACATGTCCCACTTTTATTTTTTGGTTTTGGTATAAATCATTCAAAAATTATTACTCAACAAGTTCGAAGTTTTGATATATTTCCTACGATTTCAGAAATGCTGTCATTCTCTAATCCAAAAATAATTGATGGGCAAAGTTTGTTGCCTCTTTTTACTGAAAAACATGTTGATGAATTACCTATTTTTTTAGAAACAAGTCCACTAATACAAATCAAATCTAATGACACTCTTGGCATTAGAACTTCACATTACAAATACTTTAGACATAAAAATAATAAAAATAAATTAGCACATCTTTATGATCTTACTGTTGATCCTTTTGAAGAAAATAATATAATTGATAAGCATCCTGAAATTGTAGAAGAAATGGAACAAACAATAAATGATATACTTTCATCTACAAATAAATCTAAAATCTCATAATTTTATTTTGTTCTATCCAAAAATTGTTTTAGACTTAATATATGCAATAATCGTAATTACATTATGAAACCAAATATTTTGTTACTAGTAATTGATTCGTTAAGAAATGACAAATGTTTTGGAAATACTAAAACATCCAAAACACCAAATCTTGATAAAATAATTAGTAATGGGATTCATTTTAATCAAGCAATTAGCTCTGTATCTACAACAATACCTTCTATTGGTTCAATTTTGGCAGGTTTGTTTCCTTTTAAAATTGGTTTGGGAGGAGAAAAGTATGATGAACTTGGTATTTTAAAAGATAATTTTATTAAATTTTTAAAAAATAATGGCTATAATACGTATGCGACAACACCTAAAATTGCATCTGATTTTGGATTGACATGTGAATTTTCAAATACCGATAAAACTCATGATAATTACTTTAGTTTGTTTGGAGGATTAGGAGAACAAATCCTTTCTAAATTGTCTTCTGGTGAAATCAAAGAACCTTGGTTTCTTTATGTCCATTTGTATGACTTACATACACCAGTGGTTGTACCTGAACAATTTTCAGATTCAAAATTTGGCTCTAGTAAATATGAACAAATGGTATCTGCTATTGATCATTGGATAGGAAAATTCATGACAAAAATTAATCAAAAAGAAACATTACTCATTTTAACAGCTGATCATGGAGAATACATTCCAATTATTTCCCATGACGACAAAATTATCAATTTAGAGCCAAGTGTTGGAGAAACAAATCTTTGGAAATTAGGTAATAAAGTTCCAAAAAATCTGTATCCAATGAAAAAAAAATTTGGAAATGCATTTAGAATAGCTAGATCTAAATTTAAAGAAACAAAAATTGAAAATCTTCAACTTTCTATTCATGAAAAGCGTGTATTATTAGATTCAAGAATGAAAGATGGACATCGACTTTTTGATGATTTATTACGTGTACCATTAATTTTTCATGGAATAGATTTACCTCATTCATTTGTTTCGCAACAAGTAAGGCAAGTTGATATATTTCCTACAATAATGGAATTAATTCAATTAACTTATTCTAAAGTTGTAGATGGGCAAAGTTTAAAGCAATTAATGGATGGACATACACAAGAAGAATTACCTGCATATATTGAGAGTCCTCCTACAATCTCTGGTAATTTAAAAAAAGTCATTGGCGTTAGAACCTCAAAATACAAATTTCTTAAATCTGCTGATGATTCTAAATTTTTTTATGAACTTTATGATCTAGAAGATGATCCTTTTGAAGAAAAAAATATTGTTTTAGAAATGCCAGATATAGTCCTAAAAATGGATAAAATTCTTACAAAGATTAGACAGGGTAAATTTGAAAATAAAGAACAAATGCCTGATGATAAGAAAGCAAAAATCTTAGAAGAATTGCGTAAGCTAGGATACGTTTAATTTTTTTCTGTTCATTACCCCTTAGTTAATAAACAATCAATAAAATAAATCAACAAGTCCATAAAATGTCAAAAACTACTGATTTACATCGAGCTCTAAATTCAAAACCTATTCTACGTGTTGGTGGTGCTTTTGATGCATTGTCTGCAAAATTAGTGGAAACTGCCGGATTTGATGCTATTTGGGCTGGTAGCTTTGCAATTTCAGCAACCCATGCATTACCTGATGCAAGTATTTTAACAATGACTGAATTTTTGAACGTTACATCCAATATGGTAGATTCTTGCAAAATACCTGTAATTGCAGATTGTGATACTGGATTTGGAGGACCAGGTAATGTAGATCATATGATTCGTAAATATGAAAATGCTGGTGTTGCAGGAGTCAGTATTGAAGATAAAACTTTTCCAAAACAAAATAGTTTACTTGAAAATGGAACACAAGAACTGTTATCTGAAAAAGATTTTGTTGCCAAAATGATTGCTGCAAAAAATGCAAAACAAGATGATGATTTTTTAATTATTGCTCGTACTGAAGCATTAATTGCTAATTTGGGAATGGATGAGGCATTAAAACGTGCTAGAGCTTATGAAAATGCAGGTGCTGATGCAATTCTTATTCATTCTAAAAAAAATACCCCTGATGAAATCCTTGAATTTTCTGATAAATGGGATGGAGATTCACCAATAATTATTGTACCTACAACTTATCCTGGAGTAACCATAGATGAATTAATTCAACATAATATCAAAATGGTGATCTATGCAAATCAAACTTTACGAGCATCTCATTTACATATGTCAAAAATTTTAAGTGAATTAATTAATACAAAAAGTATCAATGAAATCACTAGTGAGATGTCATCCATGGAAGATATTTTTCGATTACAAGAAATGTTTGAAATGAAAAATCAGGAAGAAAAAATACGACAGATTCAGGAAAAAATGGGTTATATTTAATAATTATTTTTAGATGAGATGTGTATGAGAGTAATTATAATTGGTGCCGGTACAGGTCAAAGAATTGGTTCTGCAACCAAACAGATTCCAAAATGTTTGATTCAAGTAAATTCTAAAACAATTTTAGAAAATCAAATTTCATTATTTACTAAAAATAATATAACTGATATTATTGTAATTACTGGTCCTTATAGTGAGAAATTTACTTTAAATAATTTAACATATGTTCACGATACAGATTTTTCAAAACATGATATTTTAGGAAGTCTGATGGAAGCACAAGATTTTATTAACGATGATGTCTTAGTTGTCTATTCTGATATTCTCTTTGATCAATCAATATTAAACCAAATTTTAGATTTTGATGGTGATATTGGAATAGCAGTTGATTTGGATTGGACACAAGCATATGAAGATAGAACTGAACATCCAAAATCTGAAGCAGAAAATGTAATGCTTGATGATGAATTCAATCTTATTAAAATCCAAAAAAATATTGAAAATAAAAATAACACTATTGGTGAATTTTTAGGCATTATAAAACTGACTTCAAAAGGATGTACTATTTTAAATGATAAATTTAATAAATTAAAAAATACACACTCTGGAATTTTTCATACAGCACCATCCCTTAACAAAGCATATCTTACTGATATGATTCAAGAATTACTTGATACTAATGCTCAAGTTCAGCCTATCCTTATCAAAGGAAAATGGTGTGAAATTGATACTATGCAAGATCTAAATCGAGCTGGAACATTATTTCCATAAATTTTGATATGATTAAGGTAAATTATTTGAAATTTTAAACAATTCTTCCCAAAGCGTTTTTTCAATCTCTAGTTTTTCATTAATTAGGTTTACTTCTTCACTTGGATCATTTTCAAGATCATAAAGTTCCCTTGTATTATTATATTCATTAAAAATCAATTTCCATTTTGATGTTCTTACTGATTTAGTATTTGGTTGTTCTGGAGGTTCTTTTGATTTTAATGGGTTTCCAGTTTCTGAATATGCGATATTTTCAAAACTTTTAGAATTATTCATTAAATTTATCAATGATTCTCCATCCAATTTTTCAAATTTTTTATCTAGTTTAATTTCTAAAAAATCTAAAATTGTAGGCATCAAATCTATTGTTCTTACTTGCTCCGTGATCTCTTTTGGTTGTAATTCTTTTTGAATAATATATACAAATGGTCTTAAAGTATAATCATAACAAAATGCACCATAAGCTCTCTCACCAATTTTTTCACCAATACTTACTCCATGATCAGACATAAGTAAAATAATTGCATTTTTATCTAAACCTAATTTTTCAATCTCGTTAATTATTTCTTCAGTATATATTTCAGCATCATGAAATAATTTATCATATCTATTTTCATTTTTATTTTTATTATTGAAGAACCCTTCACTAAAATTATCATACACCTTTAATACTTCATTCATAATCCCAGTGTGAATTTTACTGTAATGTAAATATAAAAAGAAATTTTCATTTTTATTTTCTAATATTTTCATATTATGTAATAGTTTTTTATGCCTCTTAACGAGATCATCATTTATTTCATCATGAATAATAAATTCATCAAAACCTTGTTTCGGTACTACTAATTCATTTATTAAATCACCAAATGTATGATAATTTTGTTCTTTCAAATATTCTGTAATTGTCTTAAACCTATTTTTTTTAAAATCAAATGTTGACCAATAACTGTTTGTACCTGTCCTTGTACCATAACATCCGCTAAATACTGCATGCATTGCTGCAATTGTATGTGGACCATATGTTATACACTGTGAAAAAAACATAGATTTGGTTTTAATTTGATTAAAAATTTCTGATCTTTTTGCTCTATCTAATCTACCACCATCTATCATTATGATGATAACATTTTTTTTGTTCATTTTTCTATACATTAAAAATTTAATATAATTTATCAGTTTTTTCCTTTTGGATCAAACCATTGCATTGTTTCTGAAATAGCTCTATGGGCATTCTGCTTTCCAACTATTGATAATTCCCTTTGTGAATCCCCAGCTATTTTTCCACCAATTCTTAAAACTAAAATTTTACCATTTCCTCTAAAATTATGTTTGATAAATGGTTTTATGTATACTGAATCCCCAGAATTAATAATTTTATTATATTTTTCTTCTCCTAATTTCCAATTTAATGAAACTGGTGAGTTTCCAACATTGTATACATATTGATGCGCTCCTGATTCCAAGTCCAATTCATTTTCATCAGAATTTAATATTTTAATCTCAAATGCTTTTGAAAAAGGTAGTGCAGTTGTCATAGCTAATTCGCGAAATTCATAAGACTTTGTATTTTCAGGAAAAATCCAACTTTTCCCGTCATTATAATGCTTGATAATTACTTTTTCTTCAATTTTGTCGTTTGGGAGTAAATCCCTAATGTTTATGTTTAGTGCCCCAGCTATTTTTTCAATCTCTGTAAGTGATGGAATAACTGAACCTCTTTCAAATAAATTCAATTGTTCAATTGTAATTAGTGATCTTTTTGATAATTCTTCAACAGATAGATTTGCAATGTTTCTATGATATTTCATTAACGATGCCCTTGCTGTTTCTTTTGATGAAAAATCAAGTGCAAATTTTGTTCCAAGCTCTACAGATAAACCTGATAACTCTTGTTGAATGTCCCCTGTAAGCTTCCCTCCATATGTTAATGCTAAAATTAATCCTTTTTCTTTAGCCCCTTTTCTTGTAGTAAACGTATGTGGAGTAAATGGAGTAATGTACATAGAGTCCCCTGTGTTCATAACTGCAATTTTTTTATCTCCCTTTGAATCTCGATAGTAAAAATTTACTTCTCCAATAAAATATGTAAATTGGTGCATAAAATGGCCGTTGTTCCATTGTACCTCTGGATTTGTTGGTTTGTTATCATCAATAATACATAATTCTAAAATCCATTCAGGTCTAAATGGTGCAACAGTACTCATTGCAGTATCTCTATATTCATAATATGGTTTTCCAGATCTATTCATAGTTCTACTGGATTTTTCAGATTCTTCCATTCTCATAATCTTGACTCCATTTGGACAATCATCTTGAATTACGTAGAAGTCTCTAGCATTAATGGGCCAAATATCAATTGCCTTATTTACAATTTCAGAAGATAATGATTTTTTACCATTAATAATGTCTTGAATTAGTTCTAATGACATTCCAAGCTCTTTTGCAGCATCCTCTGGTCTTCTTTTTATATCATTTAAAATCCCTAAAAAATTTCTGCCTGATTTAATCAAATTTGTGTCGCTTTGATTTACTTGTTTTTCCATCATTTTACTCATTTTGCTTTCATTTTGTAATTATTTATGTTTTATTTGGGGTATTTGCCTACAATTTGTTTACGTGTGATGCCGCAATTATTAATAATGCGGATAATTTTCTATAAAAGAACAAAGTAGGTTTTTAATGTATGAAAGAAATTAATCAAAAAAAAATGTATAATTTTTTATCGAGTAAAAATGTTAAAAATTTTGTAGGCGTACCTGATTCTACTCTGAAATATTTTATTGCTGAAGGATTAAAAAAGAAAAAAATTCTAATTGCTACAAGAGAGGAAGAAGCTATTGGAATTGCTGCTGGAATGAGCTTATCTAATAGTCGATCTTTAGTTTTTATGCAAAATGCAGGATTTGCCAATTCACTTAGTACTATAACATCTTTAGTCCAATTATACAAAATTCCGATGATTTTTCTTATTGGCTGGCGTGGTTATCTACCGTCTGATGCTCCTGAACACATTAAAATTGGAAAAGTACAACCTATTCTTTTGAAAACAATTGGATTGCCTAGTCGTATTGTCAAAGATAAAAATTGGAAAGAATCCTGTTTATGGGCATTAAAATCTAGTCAAACATCTTCATGTGCATTAATTGTTAGGAGAATGTCTCATGAATAGGAGCGAATCAATGAAAATTATTACAGAACATTTGGGTAATGAAATTATTGTTTCAGCTAATGGTTTCATTAGTAGAGATCTTTTTTCTATAAAAGAAAAACCATCCAATTTTTACATGATTGGATCTATGGGATTATCTTCATCAATAGGATTGGGTATTGCTTTAAAGAATCCCAGAAAAAAAATATATGTTTTTGATGGAGACGGAAATATTTTAATGAATTTTGGTTCTTTGGTAACTATAGGTAGCATTAAACCAAAAAACCTAATCCATATAATTTTTGATAATAGTAGTCATGAATCAACTGGAGGTCAACCTACTAGTACCAATACTATTCAAATTGAAAAAGTTGCTAAAGTTCTTAATTACAAAATTTTTAAAACCAATAATAAAAAACGCTTAATAAAAATAATTCATGACACCAAAAATCTCCTTGGACCTATTATGATCCTAGTAAAAATTACAAAAAGTAAACAGATAGGTAAACGAATTGATTTTACACCAATTGAAATTAAAAAAAGATTTATGGAATCGATGTAATATATGAATTCTATAAAACAACCTCCTATCATTATATTTGGTCAAAATTCAATAATTAATTATGATTTTCCTAAAAATGTATTATTGATATCTTCTAGTGGTGCAAATTCACGTGGATGGATTAAATATCTTAATCTAAAAAACTATTTTTTATTTGAAAATGTCGAATCAAATCCTTCTATGAGTACTGTTGAGCTAATAATTTCTAAATTTAAAAACAAAAACTTCGATTATGTAATTGGTTTAGGTGGTGGCAGTGTTTTAGATGTGGCAAAGTTTGTAGGCTATAAATTAAATAAACCTAAAATTTTAATTTCTACTACTTTTGGAAGTGGAAGTGAAGTTACTAGAATATCTGTTTTAAAAATTGATGGTAAAAAAACTAGTTTTCATAACGACGATTTATTTGCAGATATTGCTATAGTTGATCCATTTTTTATTAAATCCACTCCAATTGAAATAATTAAAAATTCTGCAATTGATGCTTGTGCTCAATGCAGTGAAGCATATGATAGTAAAATTTCTAATGAATATACAAAATTTTTATGTAAAAAAGCTTTTAGTATTTTAGAAAAAGCACTCATTGAAAAAAATTATGAGGATTTAGCATACGGTGCAATGATTTCTGGTTTGGGATTTGGAAATTCATCAACGACTTTCGGGCATGCGTTGTCTTATGTTTTTTCTAATGAAGGAATATCTCATGGTCATGCATTAGCTTTTACTACAACCTTGGCACACAAATTTAATAATTCTATATTTTATGAACGCTTTCTAAATTTAATTAAATTACTAGATTTTAAAAATATAACTTTAAAAGAAGATTTTAGTATAGCAGCTGATCTAATTCTTACAGATCATAAACATATTGATAATAATCCAAACCCAATTTTAAAGTCTGATATTGTGAAAATTTTAAAAATTATAAACAATGGTTAAATATCTAATAAATATTCTAACAACTTCTTTTCTCTCTTACGACACTTACTATTGAATACAATATTATTGAAGTCATTAAGAGAAAAACTCCTATCATAATACTTCCTACTCCAATTAATGTGATATTGGTCACTATTTGTCTTGTTTCAGAAAAAATTTGTAATGTCCAAACTATGAAAAATAATCCTATTGAAAATAAAATTATTCCAGGGATTCCGTAAAATGTAAGTGGTCTTTCTATTGATGTAAATTTCATGGTACTTAGTATCACTGATACACCATGAGACACAGGATTATGTGTAGATGTATCTCCTTCATATGAAACTACAATTGGTGTTTCTACAATCTTTAATTTTTCTTTTGAGGCTTTTATTAAAATCTCTGTTGAAACTCCCATTCCAGATTCTGATGGATTCACCTTTTCTAGAGTTTTTTTATTATATGCTCTAAAACCACTTTGTGAATCAGATAATTTTTCACCTATCGATGAATTTGTAATTGATGTAATTGTTTTAATTCCAATTTTTCTATATTTTGGAATTTTTGTTTCATTTGACAAAAATCTAGAACCTATTACAATATCTGCTTCATTTTTAATTATAGGTTTTAAAACAGAATTGATGTCTTCAACTTTATGTTGTCCATCAGCATCAAATGTAACTAACACATCGGCTGAAATTTCTTTTGCTTTGAGAAATATTGAACGAATACCTGCACCATATCCTAAGTTTCTTTTATGTTGAATTACAATTGCTCCCATTTCCACACCAATATCTGCTGTTAAATCATTTGAACCATCATCACACACAATAATATCTTGAGATATTTTTTTCAATTTCACTAAAATAGCAGCAATGTTTTTCTCTTCATTATAAGCTGGAATTCCAATTACTATTTTCATGTCTCAGATTTCCATAATGTCCTTTTAAAGTTGTAGAATCAATTTTATTCCGATAGTTTAGATTTAATATAATCAATAGATTTCACAGGCGTTGGATCCGTGTTTGATAACACTGCTTTGTAAATTGAAGCATAATCTAATAAGTATGTCAAATGAGTTAATTTTGATAAAATATTTCCTTTAGTTGATAAGACTTCTTTGTAATTGATATCATTATTATTAAAATATGATTTAATAATTCTCCATCTCTCTTTTGTTTTAATATGATCATCATCTCCTTGTAATAATATTGGAAATATCTCAGATTTTTTCTCCCATGCAACTATTCCATTATGAGAAGCTTCTACTACATCTTCTATTATGGTGTGCATTTTTGCATTTTCTTGTAATGAATTTTTAAATCTTATAGCTGCTGCTTGCAATCCTAATGGATAATAAATTAAAGGAATTCCGGAAATATCTTGAGCTAACCTTATTGCGGGGTTTTTATCGGTTAAATTTTTTGAAGAAATTTCTTTATTCAACACTTCTAATCCTTTAATTGAATCTATGATTTCATTTTTTTCAATAGGTATGATATCTTCAAGAACTTTTAGCATCGAATAAAGATATGTTACAAATGATCCTCTAGGGGAATGATTTTTTCCAATTTTTCTGTATTCAAAATTATTTTTTTTACAATATTTCTCTAATAGTCCTCCTGAAGAAAATGAAATTGTATTACAATTTTGTTTTTTTACATCTTTTAAGATAGATAATATTTCTGTAGTGTTCCCTGATACACTTGTAAATACTACCAATGAATTCTTATCTATTGTTTTAGGTAAACGGTATCCTTTAACAATAGAAACATGTATGTTTGTTTTTGATAGTATTGATGAAAAAATATCCCCCAATGTTCCTGATCCGCCCATCCCTGCAAACACAACATGATCAACATTTTTGAATTCAGCAACCTTGATATCTGAATTATAGGTGTTTTTAGAAATTTTTGCCCAATTGTCATATACCTCATACATTGATTTTGTATCAATTTTTTTCAAAGTTTTAAGATCTATCATTTCTCATGAGTTGGCAATCAACAATATAATACTTAATAAATCGTTGATTTTGCATACGATCTGTAATAATTGACTGAAGAGATAAATTCATTGAGAACTGTTAGATGGAAAAATAATAAAGTGATGATGATTGAGCAAACCACATTACCCAATGAACTAGTATTTGTAGAATATGATGATTTTAATCAAGTTGCAAATGCCATCAAAACTTTGATAGTGTGAGGTGCTCCTAACTCTTGTGATGATGTTAGAGATTCATGTAAATCAATTTTTTTTAATTTGAATTATTGGACCTGTATCATAATTTTTATCCATGTAGTGGACTGTAACTAGAAAAGGCTAATTATATTTTAGAATATGATAAAAAATCCAGTGATTTCATAGATGAGTATTTTTACAAACCTGATGGACGTGCTTCTGAAAGAATATCTGATACACTTTTAAAATTACTCACTAAAAATATTTTATAATACATTACAATTTTCCTGATAAATAATTCTAATATATTTACTATTTTTGTATAATTATTTTCTTACCTTTTTTGTTACTTAATTCTATGGAATCCAGTATCTTGAGAATTTTAAATTCATCATTAAATGTGTGACGAACAGGTAATTTTTTAGTAATCCCATCAAGGAAATTTTTTATTTCTTCAACATATGTTGAATCTGCTGGAGTATTTCCTTTGTAACCTTTAGCCATTTTCCCTGTTTTTATTTTTACTTCTTTCCATTTGTTACCTTTTCCAATTTTTATGATACCTATGTTGTGATCACAATAAATTATTCCTTTATCACCAATGATCCTTGTTTCATTTATTGCAGGTTCAGCTATCACATCTACAATAAACGTGCACTTTATTCCATTTGTAAACTCAATAATGATCTGATATATATCATCAATCTTAGCTTCAAGATTAGAAATCTTATCTATGTTTCCATATACTGAATGAATATTTGAAAATAAATGAGTCATCCATACTAATTCAAATGGAACTACTTCTTTAGCTGCACCTGTTTCTTTTTTAGAAACATAGAATTTTCTATAATCTTCCCATGGATGCCAATTAG
>Ga0233434_1002712_pt1 | contig 15139 bp, 11 predicted proteins | sample SI_122_August201_4_FD_182738 | JGI IMG/M metagenome (GOLD analysis project Ga0233434, IMG submission 182738) | Seawater microbial communities from Saanich Inlet, British Columbia, Canada - SI_122_August2016_120_MG | ecosystem: Environmental > Aquatic > Marine > Inlet | place: Canada: British... | reverse complement strand
AGCTGGGTCTCTTGCTGAATACGTGTCGTCAGCGCACTGATATCAGGACCGCTCTGCATATCTCCATCGTTCCTTGCGCAGATGCCTCATGGACGGATACCTCTCACGTCTCGGGAAGCGTCAATGTTCAGTGGGTAGGTGGATCGTCCTGAAAATTCACCCATTCCTCGGGTGGTCGGCCGACATTTGGCAGCAAGCGCTCAGCATTGGCTGCCAATTCGGTTCCAGGATAGTTGTCGATGACCGCTTGATACGCCTCACGGGCGGCAGCGAAGTCAGTCAGATGCTCCTCGTAGATGAAGGCGATCATGAACTGCGCCTCATCCGCTTCGTCACTGGTGGCATAGCCATCGAGAAGACGTTGATACGTTGAGATCGCCCCTTGAACGTCGCCCCGCTGCTGGCGCAGAATGGCCAACGCCTTCAAGGCCCGAGGTGCCAGCGGCGTCTGTGCCTGGGCAGCAACAACCGACTCCAGCAGATTCGAAGCCTGGGCAAATTTGGTGCTGTCGTGGGCGGCATCCATGGCGGCCGTCTCAGCCGTCGCAAGTTGCTCTTCTGGCGTGGGTCCCGAACACGCTACCTGTCCGAGGAGACTCAAGACAAGGGAAATCTGGACGAATCTTGAAATGAACTGCCGTGCCTGTTTGCGCTTGATATTCTTGGCGAAAAGCAACATCTATCGGACATCCATCTGCGATGGTTGAGTGTCGTTTGGGCGGATTTACAGCGCCGGGACTCTGCCATCGACGCCTGTGGCGGCCGCAGGTTCCTGGCTTAAAAAAAACTACTCAGGTCTTTGCAGGAAACTCAGGCCCGTTGCAGGAAGGCTCAGGCCAATTCCTGCTCAGTCGGATTTCGGCGAGGCCGTGGACGACTTGCTATCGCTTGAACTCGACTTGTCGCCACTCGATTTACTATCCCCACCAGATGACGAGGCCCCCGAGTCAGCCTTTGCCGCTTTCTTGTAATTGTCGCTGCGATAATCGGTGATATAGAACCCTGAACCCTTGAATAACAGGCCTCCCCCACCCCCGATCAGCCGCTGCACCTTCCCCCTGCACCCTTTCTGCGGGCACTTTGTCAGAGGGTCGTCGGTGATCGGTTGGTAGGTCTCAAACTCGTGACCACATTTGGGGCATTCGTAATCGTAGTTCGGCATCGTACTCTCTATACCCCGTCGCGTCGTGCTGTGGTGATTGTCATGCTACGATGACTCCCAACCCCCGCATCTGGCAAATGGCTATCCACACGTTCGTCCAGCGTATCGCGGCGGGAAGTCGAAGCCGTAAAATGTAGAGGTGGTGCCACAGAGCGGCAAGTCAGTACGAGGACTCGACGTCCTCCTCCAAAGGCATCGACTCCCAGGGCGCATCATCCTCTGGCAGATCGGCGGCTGGCAGGTCTGCAGCAGGTCCTGCGGTAGCGATCTCGGGGAGCTCGTTCTCGTCAAGTCCTCCGGCCGAACCATCGGCACCGATGCGTAGCAGTTGCAGGGCGCTGTTTACCCGGCGATCATCGGTGAATGCCACTCTCCCAGATGCACCATGATATTCTCGCACCTGCTGCAACCACTCCCGCAACTGACGGCGACTGCCGTGGCCGGCGCGCCAACCATCGATCAGCATCTGCGCGGCATCGTAGCCATCGGCGGCATATCCGGGATCTCGCTGACGCTGACTGCGGTAATCATTGAGGAACTCTTGCTCAGCGACGCCACCTTGGCGACGTGCGACAAAGATAGCCCCTGCCAAATGCCCACGCTCGGTCGCCCCCATTGCATGAATCGATTCGGGGTCATACCAGACGTCATTGCCCAACATCTGAGTCTCAAGTCGGTGAAAATGCAGCTGTGGCGCGATGGTCTTGGCGTCGTCAAAGTGTTCGACGATCACAGCAACACCATCGATCGTCTGCAGGAATACTTCGCTGGAATCGGGCGGCTCTTCGTCAACAACCCCCTCCACGACTTCGATGAAGGTCCATTCACCCTCCAGCGTCGTGTCCAGCAGGGATACCGCCAGAGAGTCGAGCGTTGCCAGAGAGTCGATGCGCTCCAGTGCGGGCTGTAGTTCGAATCCGACCTGTCGCAATGATTCGAACTGGCGATGGAAATCCGTCGTCTCCTGCGGAAAGTATTGATCGCTCATCACGATTCGGCCACCATTGAGTGTCGCCGCCCGAGTAAAACTTCTCTCGAAGGCGGCTCCGTAGTCGCTCAAGGGAGACAAAATAGCCAGCGTCTCGAGACCAAGCACAAGGGTCGCATACTCGGCCAAAGCTTGACCCTGGACCTCTGCAATCGGATTGAGTTGGAACACATGGCTTCCGAGAGAATCCAAACCACTCTGTTGAGCCAGAGGGGCCAGCAATGGCACACCCGCCGCTTCAGCAACTGCTGCCGCGACGACGCAGGACGTACTGTAAATGGGGCCAATGATGGCCTCCACACCCTCTTCGACCAAGCGACGTGCGCCATTGTGCACACGAATCAGTCGACTGCCTTCACTTTGGCGGACAGGTAGTATCTCGCCCTCAAAGTCCACGAAGCGTGCCCCAGTATCTTCGACAACCAGATCAAAGGGTTCTCCGGCCGCTTCATTGGCATATCTGATGCCATCTAGGATTTCTCGTCCCACAGAGGCTGTAGCCGCGTCAGATTCGCTTTGTCCCGTGAGCGGTAGCAGTACGCCAATTCGAGGGACGCCTGGGCGCGAAGGTGATGTCCGCCAGGGAGAATCCGGCGACGACGCTGGGGGTTCCATGTCCGCCGGGGCGGGGACGGTGATGCCGCCGAGTGCGGCGAGCCGGTTGCGCGCCAAGTGCGCAAAGGTGCCTTCTTTGTATGTGCGCAGATACTCACCAAGTTGCTCCCTACCCTGGGGGCCCCAACCAAGTCTTACAAACCAGCGCCCCTCGCCAAATAGCAGTGCTTCCTCCAGCAGTCCATCCGTAACCTGTTGCTCTATTCGCCCTTGAGCGTCGCGTGAGATCAGGTGGTTGCGAAACACGACAACGAGGCGCTCAGCGGCACTTGCCCGCAGTTCGACCGCCGCAGACTCATTGTCAAGCAAACGTGCGTAGTAGACTGCCGCTTCATACCGACGCTGCAAGCCCAGGTAGCAATCACCGATGAGTAACTGCACATCGGAAGAATAGCGACTGCGCGGGAATTCTCGTTCCAGGCGTTTGGCTGCGTCCAATCCGGCGCGAAACTGTTCGGCCCGCAATAGGGTCCGAGTCAACATCAACAAGGCCGCACTTGTCCGTTGGTTTTCGGGTGCGTCGACAATAGTTGTGAAGTGCTTCCGTGCGGCGCTCAGATCCTCTTCTTGATAGGCACTGAGTCCCTTTTCGAAATCACGGTCTGCCTGTGGCGAAAGTCGAACAGCCGAGGCGGAACCAACCAATACAACCAGTAGGCATAGAGCAGTTACGATCCACGGGGCAGGCAAACCTTGTAGATGACAAGGGGCACCGTTACATTCGCGAGCACGAAAATGCCCACCTCGCTCGTGAGGTGAATGCGTGCGATCTACTTTCGCGGCGCCCTGGTTGGCCGATGGCTTCGGCACGCTGCTTTCCCTCTGATTGCGAGTCAATGGACCATGTCCTTTCGAATGGAGAAGCCGGGCCTCGACCCGGAACAGCTACGTCGCATACTCTCCGGCCAAGAAAAAGAGCCTGACGTGCCCGAGAATGCTGGCAGTGAGACCTCAGGCACAGATTCCGGTGAGCCGACTCAAGTAACTGAGACACCCATCGAGTTTCATCTCAAGCCGACGGAACTCATCGAGCATCTTGACAAATATGTGGTTGGTCAGCAACGAACCAAAGCTGTTCTGTCGACAAAGATATGCACTCACTTCAATCGCCTCAGCCTTGAGCGAGACGAGGATGAGGACATTGTCGGACGGATTAAGAACAACGTACTCATGATTGGCCCCACGGGGGTAGGCAAGACGTTTCTCGTTCGCTTGATTGCGCGACATCTGGGCGTCCCCTTCGTCAAAGCAGATGCGACCAAATTCTCTGAGACCGGATACGTCGGCGGAGATGTGGAAGACCTCGTCCGCGAATTGGTGAACGAAGCGGGAGGTCAGATCGAACTGGCCGAGCACGGCATTATCTACATCGATGAGATTGACAAGATCGCGGCAAGTGGTCGCTCCTCCGGGCCAGATGTTTCAAGGACAGGGGTTCAGCGAAATCTTCTAAAGCTGATGGAGGAGACCGAGGTTGATCTGCGCTCACCACATGATCTTTCCTCGCAGATGGAATCGGTCATGCAAATGCAGAAGACGGGCAAGGTTGACAAGAAAAAAGTGAACACCAGGGACATCTTGTTCGTCGTGAGTGGTGCCTTTGCAGGACTCGACGAAATCGTCCATCACCGCCTGCACAGTGGTACTATGGGATTTCGTCAGAGCGACGGTGACGAGGTGGAGGAAAGTGCTGAAGATCCACTTCGGCACGTACGCTCTGAAGATCTGATGGAATATGGATTTGAATCAGAATTCATCGGCAGACTACCTGTTCTCGCGATACTCAACCCATTGCGGCGTGATGATCTGCTACAGATCCTGCGTAGCGATAACAGTAGTGTCATCTTGTCCAAGGTAAGGGATTTCCAGGCGTACGGTATTCATCTCGAGTTTACTGATGAGGCATTAGAGGGCATCGCCGATCGTGCATTTGAAGAACGTACGGGGGCTCGGGGTTTGGTGAGTGCTGTGGAGAAGATCCTCATCAGTTACGAGTGTCGCCTGCCGTCGCTCGACATCGACCATTTCCGTGTTACACAGGAGATTGTCAACGACCCTGAAGGCCGACTTGAGGATTTTCTCTTGGAGGAATCACTCAATGGCTATTGCCGCCGCTTTGCAGCCGACCATGGTGTCCGTCTCACCTTTACCGAAGGCGCACGAACCTGGTTGGTGTCGGCTGCGTCCGAGAAAAATCAACTGCCGGCAGAGCTGTGCATCGAACTCTTCAGTGACTATGGCCACGGCCTGAAGCTGCTGGAGATCGCAGAACTGACGGTTGACGACGATATCGTACGGGCGCCAGCGGATACACTAGACCGCATGATACGAGAGTACTACGCACGGCGGGAATCAGCCTCGTCGTAGGCACTCCTCGAACTAACTGTCATCGCTTCTCAGACCGTATTCCTTTTCCTTGCGATACAGCGTACTCAACCCGATCCCCAGCATCTGTGCCGCCCGTCGTCGATCATAGTCAACGGCCTTCAGCGTCACCACGATCGCCTCTCTTTCGATCTCCCGCATCGTACGACCCGCCGTGATTCCACCGACGCTCTGAGGCCTGGGAGCCTTGCGGATCGGTGCTGGTATATCCGCTTCTGACAATTCCACGCCGGCCTTCGCCATCACGACCATGCCCTCGAGGCAGTTTTTCAGCTCCCGCACATTTCCCGGCCAATCATAGTCCGTCAGCAGATCCATCACTTCGGGGCTCATGCCGCGAAGTTCCTTGTCATTCTCGACGCAGAATTCTCTGAGAAACTCGTTGACCAGCAGCGGGATATCTTCCCTGCACTCACGCAGAGGTGGTATCTTGATCGCCACTACATTGAGCCGATAAAACAGGTCTTGACGATACGAACCCTCCTCGACCATCTGCTCAAGATTGCGATTTGTCGCCGTAATCAATCTTGTGTCTACCCGCAGGGTCTGACTACCCCCCACGCGCTCGAATTCACCGCCCTGGATGACCCGTAACAGCTTGACCTGCGTTGCACCTGACAGGTCTCCGACCTCATCCAAAAAAAGTGTGCCCTCGTCGGCGAGTTCGAATCGTCCTTTGCGGGACGTACTCGCTCCGGTGAAAGCACCACGCTCATGACCAAACAGTTCGCTCTCGACGATGCTATCGGGAAGGGCACCGCAATTGGTCTCCACAAAGGGACGGTCCCGGCGAGGACTCATCTGGTGAATCGCCTTGGCCACTTCCCCTTTGCCTGTACCAGTCTCACCGACGAGTAATACCGTCGCCCGTGAACTGGCGACTTGCTCCGCCTGGGCATAGATGCGATTCCACGCTGAGGAGCGGCGTCGAATTCGTCCGATCCGATAGCGTTCGTCGAGCCGTCGCTGCAGGTCAGTGACTTCACCCACCAGCCGTTGGTAGGACAGGCCACGTTCAAGCACGGCACCGATCTTGGCTAGATTTACTGGCAAGATCTGGAAATCGTATGCCCCCTGACGCATCGCTTCGGTCCCTAGCTCGATCTCATCGCTTGATGCCAGGACGATGGAGCAGATCTCCGAATTACGCTGACGAGCCAATTGGATGAGTCGTAAGCCATCGATACGGGGGGTCCTGAGAAAACAGATCAGAACGTCGACGGGCTCACGATCCAGAACGTCATACCCTGCGGCTCCCTCATGCGCCCGCAGCACTTCAAAACCTTGTTCCTTGAGATATGCTTCGAGTGGTATGACGCCGTCACTTTGTGGGACGACGAGCAGAACCCGTGGAGGAGACGCGAGGTCGGTTGGTGTCAATCGATTCTCTCTGCTAGCTGTTGATCCGTGCGTGACTCGCGAAGAGCTATGGCAACAGCTTCTTCGAAATGGTCGACGAGCACGAAGTCTAATGCTTCTCGTACATCAGGTGTCAGTTCATCGAGATCTCGCGCATTTCTGCGTGGCATAATAATGGTCGTTTTACCGTTCCTCTTTGCTGCGAGAACTTTCTGTTCAATACCACCCACTGGAAGCACACGACCTCGTAGTGTCAGCTCTCCTGTGACTGCGACGTCCGATCGTACAGGACGATCAGAAAGCAAAGACAGAAGCGACAGTGCCAGTCCAACACCGGCGGAGGGGCCGTCCTTTGGTACAGCCCCCGCCGGCAAATGCACGTGTAGAGCCTGCTCCTCAAAGAGCGTCTCGTCGATCTTCCAGTCTTCCGCGTGAGCTCGCACATAGGAGAGTGCGATCGTCGCCGACTCCTTCATCACATCTCCAAGCTGCCCGGTCAATTGCATTCCCTCTCCTCGCATCTTTGACGCCTCAATCACAAGAACCTCACCACCTGCAGGGGTCCAAGCCAGACCAGATACGATACCGGGCAGATCAGCATCAACGATGTCATCCTCCTCGTTAATCTTCGCCGGACCAAGATAATCAGGGAGCGTCTCAACATCGATCTCGAAAGGTCCCCGCCCCCCATCCACAACTTCGCGCGCAATTTTCCTTCCCACTTGGGCCAGTTCCCTCTCAAGATTTCGGACGCCGGCCTCACGCGTGTACCCACGAATGATCTGTCGCAGGGCGTCGTCGTCGATATTGACCCGACGACGGCCTAGTCCATTTGTTCGCATTTGCCGCGGCAACAAATGCCTGCGTGCAATTCGCACCTTGTCTTCATCGGAATAGCCCGGCAACTGGATGACCTCCATGCGGTCCAGCAAGGCGGGCGGAATGGAGTCCAAACCATTCGCCGTCGCGATGAAAACGGCGCCGGACAGATCAAATGGGACATCGAGATAGTGATCGACGAAGGAGTGGTTCTGCTCCGGGTCGAGCACTTCCAGTAATGCCGCAGATGGATCACCACGAAAATCCGCACCGAGTTTGTCGATTTCGTCCAGGACAATCACGGGGTCCCTTTGTCCGACATTCCGCAACCCCTGAATAAGTCGCCCGGGCATGGCGCCGACATACGTCCGACGGTGACCGCGAATCTCAGCTTCGTCGCGAACACCTCCCAGAGAAAGCCGTAGGTACTTACGGCCCAGAGATCGCGCGATGCTGCGCGCAAGCGATGTCTTACCTACACCCGGAGGGCCCACGAAGCACAGAACCTGCGTTCGCGCCGCACCATCCCCCCCTTTGCTTGCCGCGGTGAGCTTGCGAACTGCGACGTATTCAAGAATCCGCTCCTTGACTGCATCCAAGCCCTCGTGATCTTGCGCCAGAATCTTCCGGGTTCGCGATACATCATCGCGCTGGCGTGAACGCCGTTGCCAAGGCAGATCCGCCAGGGCCTCGAGATAGCTCCTGACCACGCCTCCTTCAGCAGACCCCTCAGGCATGCGATCGAGACGCTCCAGCTCGCGCTCCGCTTCGCTGGCAGCTGCATCGGAGAGTTTCGCTGCTGCCAGGCGTTCACGCAGCGATTCGATGTCCCCCCCCTGCGAACCAAGTTCCTGCTGAATCGCTTTCAACTGTTCGCGCAGGTAGTGCTCTCGCTGCCCTTGCCCCAACTCCCGTCGGACCTGTTGCTGAATCTTTGCCCCCACCTCAAGCATCTGCAACTCACTCTCCATAATCGGTAGCAGAAAGTCCAGCCGCAGACGAGTCGACCTTTGCTCAAGCAGTGTGTGCAGGTGTGAATCCTCCAGATCCATGACGGACGCGACAAAGTCGCTCAACGGCCCCGGCTGTCGAGCCAGATCTGCAGCGATACTGCGAATGGCGGCCATGTTGCGCCCATCGTCGTTGGTCTGCGGTTGCATATCAAGCCAAAGTGCGAACTGCTGCGCTAGCGTACGCCCCAGGGCGATGGTCTCCTCTTCCGGATCCTCGTCACCCAGTGGCTCGACACGAGCGACGGTATACGGCTCGCTTCGGATCAGAGCCTCGATGTGTACGCGCTGCATGGGACGTAGCAGTACCTGCAGGTGCTGATCTGGCGTTCTCACGATTTGATGGACCGTCGACAGGACACCGATCTGCTCGTACGCGGGGTCACTCTCGAGTCCAGCCCGGATCAGAACAATGAGACGCTCACCCTCCGCCAACTTCGTCTCCAGCACTCGTGCCTGCACCGGATCAGTGATCGTCAGGGGGCGTGGCTGTTGTGTAGGCAGGGGCAGTGGGTCGCCCATGGGAAGAGCGAACAGTTTCTTAGGCAGCGGTGTAACGATCGTTTCGGTGGCAACCATCTGGTAACTCTCTTTGTCAGCGGGCTCTCGTAGACTGTTGAGATTGCAGAGCTGCCTTCGCAATAGACGTACCAGACCACCTTCTCACTGTGAGCTCTCATCGGCGGCAGTGTTTATGCATGCGAATTGTGCCAGTTTGGCATGCGCAAATGCCAAAAAAGGTGTCAGTCTTGTGAAAGACTTTCCAGGAGTGTTTTCGAGACGTTGTGAAAGTGCAATCTCGTCAGGCGACAGCACGTTGGAGCCATTTATTGGCACCCATTCAGAAGAGGCGTGGAGGGATGTATTTCTTGACAGTGAATCTGATGTAAGTATCTTTATGGTGCGGAAGTTCCGTCATGTTTTGCGGCCTGCCTCGCGTCGTTATATCGAGCGGGGCTTTGCTACATACACATCGCACTTGCATACAAGCCTCAGCTTCATACACGCCGCAGCCACATAGGCCACGGTGCCTGTTTCAGGCACGCCTGTCCATTTCGGCTCGCATCACGCTCAGCTTCCCTGGCCTTTGACCATGTTTGATTTCCTTACACGCAAAAAACGCAAAGGCCCGGCTTTTGACGCTCGAGTTGAAATCTCTCAGCTTGCGGCGATGAGCCCACCCTCCACCCTCGTCTATGTCCCGACGCCGGGTGATGACGAAGAGATGGACGATCTGGGTAAGTCCTTCTTTCTGCGTCGTGACAAGAAGATTTACAGCGAAGGTGCCAACATATATATCACCTCGCCAGACAATCTCAAGAGCACGGACACCGAGAGCAGCCTGAACAACAAGATCATCCGCCTTCAATTCTTCAGCAGGCGTGTTCCACACACGATTGACTGCCGGATTATCGGCCGCTTTCGCCTCTTGCCCGAGGTGGTAGAGACCCTCGATTTCAATGCCAAATCTGCGTACAAACTTCTACCCGTCGGCAAGATCTCCAAGAAGGAAAAGCGTCAGTATTATCGCTACGCGTCGCAGAATTATGGCGACTCCCGCGTACCGCTCACAACTCACATCACCTTCGACACGTATGTGAAGGGAACAAATCACGAGTTCAACGCGGAAGGGGCCCCACCGGTCCTGCTAAATGATCTGCAGGCCGCTCCCTATCATGAGCCTCCTGGTCATCGAACATTTACGACGCGCGACAGCATCAATGAATTTCGTGATCAGATGCTGAAGAAGCAGCCACATGATCGAGCGGTGAATGTGACCAAGGTCATTCGCGACGCGTCTTCGAGTATGGTGAAGAAGCCCGATGAAGAATTGCTGCTGGGTGATATTAATATCCTCGGCCTGGAGATGGAATCACTTCGCGACGTCCTCTATCTGAAAAAGTCGCAGAAGGCGGGAATTAAGAAGGGGCAGGACAACCCGTATAATCTCAATCCCGGAGAGCGAATCATTACACGCTTTTCGCATGATGAGAAGCAATACGAGATGCTCTGCGAGGTAATGGAGGCCAGAACCCAGAATGAGGTTGTACGCCCACTGGAGTTCTCACGAGAAGAAACAGGCCTCTCCCTGAACCTGATTGACTATTCAATCGGTGGTCTCTTGATCGAGTCGAGTCCGAGCTTTCTCAAGCTCATGCTTGGGGACAAATGCCCACCGAATGTGGAGGACGAGGCCGACTTTGACGGTGACTACTGGCTGAAGGCGTTTGATGAACTGCAGACGCCGATGCTACACATCACCTTCTATCCGAAGATGGCATTTCCTGAAACGGTCAAAAAGTTTGAGCCTGAGTTGCCGTCCAAGTTCTCCATCGTTGGGCAGCTTGTACGGACGCATATGGGTAGATATGGTGAGCGCCGCATCCTCCAACACGGCATTCAGTTTGCCTACGATGCGCAAGGCGTTCCGATGGAGGCTGATGAGATCGTCAACTGGCGCTACACGCGCTTTATGCGAGACAACGTTCATCTACGTGAATGTCACACACACCTAAGTCAGTTGATCGGACATCTCGAGAATCGTGCCAAGGATCTGCAACGATCGCGTCCCAAGAAGGCAGAGGACGGCACGGCAGCCTGACAGAAACCAATCCCAGTGTCTGCAAGACACTGGGATCCAACCATACGACCAAAATGAAAAGAGGGCGCTGGATCTGATCATCCAACGCCCTCTTTCATTTTTCTGGGCACATCCCAAAACGACTGATTGGGGCTGGCTTGTCTAGCCCTCTTCTTTGCGCTTCTTCGCAGACACTCTGTCCGAAAATGCTGCTTTCAGCTTTTCATCAGTGTGGTGCCCCTTGCGCTCCTCTATTCGCTTGTCAATCGACGCTTTGAGTTTCTCACTCTTCAGCTTGTCTTCTTCCGGCTTCTCATCTTCACGGAATCGCTGGTTGAGCAGGATGAGCAACTTGCTAAAGGTGTTCTGGTTTTCAGAGCCTTGATGCAGGGCATAGGGCGGCATGAACTTGAGGCCACGCTCCATTGAATTGCGCCCACGCTCCTCGATCAGATCGCGCGGGAAGACTCTGAACGTCACCCGGTATTGTTCTCGGGAGTCCTCCACCCTTTCCAGCAACAACGGCAGATAGGCTTCCACTTCCTTGCCAGCTTTCTTGGGGAAGCCTCTGGCCAGGGCTTCTGCAATTCCTTCGTCCATTCTGAAGGACAGGAGGAAGCCGAGTTTCATGTTGATCTCACCGATATTCTCATTCGGCTTCTTGATCACCGACGGACGAGCTACATCGTGCTCAACGCCCTCGACCAATCGCTCCTTCACCATCAAGGCGATTTCCCCGGTGTTCAGGAACTCGTCGATGACGATATTGTCGATGATCTTCAGGTCCTCGCGCTCGACATACTTGTCTAGTGGGTCGCGGATCGCGTCGAAGAAGTTCCCTTGCGTACTCTTCTGATTCCAACCACCCCCACCGGGAAAGATCATCAGCTTCGAACCCGACAGATAGCGCTCCAACACCTCTCTGCCTGTGCGCCCCGGTCCCCCCGGGAACGAGTTCACCACATCGATCCGGATCTCCATGATATCCTCACCGTGGACGAGAACATCCTTTGAGAACCTTTTCTCAGCTTCCTCACGCGTCCCAGCCCAATGCTTGCCTGGGTTCTTCGGGTCTTCCTTGATATAGAAAGACTTGCGCAGGAAAAAACCCTTCGCCAGGAAGTAGACGGGCCCAGCGGATTCCCCTACTGCCGTGGTGTAGGTGAGGCGGACCTGCTCACCTGCGGTGAGCAATCGGTCCGTCGGCTCGAAGGCTCCGCCTCCTTTTGAGCGCGGCGCATTCATGAAAATGACAGCCTTTGGCACCTCTTGAAACTTCCGGAAAGTGAATCCTCGCAACAGGCCCTGGCCACGACCGTGCTCAACCGATTCAGTCTGCATGCGTGGGCGCAAGATCTCCGCATTCACCTCCGCATCCCGGAAAGGCGAAAAGAGGGTCTGTAGCTCTTTGGCCTTGGAAAAGAGTTCGGGGCGTGAGAACGGTTTCGCCTCAGGCTTTGAGGCAGCAGGCTTCGCACCTTCCGCAGCCTTCTCACCGGCTGCAGCCTTTTTCTTGACGACCTTCTTTTTCTTGACCTTGGCCTTACCCACAACTCACCTCTTTGAGGGATGAAACAAGATGTCCGAAATGCCCGAACTTGTTGATTCCACTTGCGATAGCCAAATTCTTTAGAATCGTCAATTTGACGAAACTAATCGGTAGAATGAGGGTTCCAGTCTTGGGTTCGTCGGAGAGAGACGACGATCTCGCAGTGAGGCGTGTGCGGGAATAGATCGACGGGCTGGGCCACCAGGATCTCATAGCCGCCATCGACGAAATCACGGAGATCTTCTGCAAGCGTGTCTGCATTGCACGAAACGTATAGAAGGCGCCCAGGTCCAAGATCAAGAATTCCCCGTTTCGCCTTCTTATGCAGTCCCGCCCGCGGCGGATCGACGACGACCAGGTCGTATCTGAGCGGCTCACCCACAGCGTCGGCAAGCAGGTCTTCCGCCAGGGCTCCGACGAAGCGGCAGTTGGTAATCCCATTTCTCTCGGCATTTCGCCGAGCATCGTCAACGGCCTCCGACACCGACTCGACGCCGGTTACGCTGCGAGCCAGGCGCGCCAGATGCAGCGACATACCGCCGGTCCCAGCATATAGGTCCAGGACATCACTTTCGACCAGGTCGCCTGCCAACTCACACACAGTCTCGTACAAGCGCTCGGCAGCGAGGGTGTTGGTTTGAAAAAATGAGCGTGCGGAAATGGCATACTCCATTTCCCCACAGCGTTCCCACATATGCCCATCCCCACGCACATGGAACTCTTCTTCTCCCAGAGCCACCTGTGCTTTTCCAGAGTGCAGAGTCACGATGCAAGTTGTGATCTCTTCATGCAGGTCTGCCAACACGGCCTCGAGCAGAGCGTCGACCCCATCGTCTGGATAGCGCGCCACCACAAGATTCACCATCACCTGGCCGGTACGCTTGGCGTCACGAACCACCAGGAATCGCAGGAGCCCCTCATGACTTCGTAGATCATATACAGGCAACCCAAGCTGGGTAGCGTGGGTACGAACACTATCGACGATTCGATTGGAGATTTCCGATTGCAGCCAGCATGTCTCCAGGTCGAATACGCGATTGTATCGACCTCGCATATGTAGCCCAAGTTGGGGTGTACCATCTTGGCTTGAGCCGAAGGAGAATTCCATCTTGTTACGATAGAAATCCTGTACCGGGCTCGGTAAGATCGGTCGCCAGAGAGCAACCGGCAGATCGCGTTCGGCGACCAATCGCCGTACGAGGGTTTCCTTTATTTGTAGCTGATCCTCGTACGCAATATCCTGCCAGCGGCATCCACCACATACGCCAAAGTGCACACACTGAGGATCCACCCGCTCCACACCGGGTTCTATCAGGTCGTCGATGACTCCTTCGAAACGCCCTTTGCGCTTTCGCCTCAGGTAGACAAGCGCGCGGTCACCTGGGACGGCTCGTGGCACGACGACCTCGCGGCCATCGCAGATTCCTACGCCGTCACCCTTTGCATTGAGTCGATCAATTTCAAGGGTAATGTGTTCGCCGCGCTTCATCTGACCACCATGTTCCCCTAAACAAAACGAGACGGAAGCAATGTCGCTTCCGTCTCGCAATTCTGATTCCAACCAACGCGGACTCGGTATCCGCACTTGCGTGTCGCTCCAGGCGATACGCGATTGGCTTACTGATCGTCTTCTTTGCTCTCCTCAACAACAGCAGGCGTAGCCTCACTGTCTGACGACACACCAGACCGATCAACGAGCTCAATGAAACACATTTCAGCTCCATCGCCGCGCCGTGGACCCGCCTTGACAATCCGTGTGTAGCCACCCGGTCTATCACTGAAGCGCGGTCCAATATCATCAAAGAGCTTGGCGACGACAGCCTTGTTTGCGATGACTCGCAAAACCTGCCGACGAGCGTGAAGATCGCCGCGTTTTGCAAAAGTGATCAGACTCTCAGCCGTACTGCGCAGTGCCTTGGCGCGAGCGCTGGTTGTGTTAACAATCTCGTGTTCGAACAGAGAGGCGGCCATATTTCCCATCATCGCCTTGCGATGACTGTGCCCTCGTCCGCCGAGCTTGGCCGTCTTTTTTCCATGTCGCATAGTGAATTCCGATTCGTCTTTTTAGAAGTCTTCAGCCAGGGAACTCGCAGGCTCGTCCTCGACCTCGACATCATCATACTTCGATATGTCCATACCCCAATCCAGATCCAGGGAGGTCAGAATGTCACCAAGTTCGTTAAGGGATTTCCGGCCGAAGTTTCTGAACTTCAGCATCTCCCCTTCGCTCTTGGACACGAGCTCGTGCAGTGTTGCGATTCCCGCCGCTCGCAGGCAATTGGCTGAGCGAACTGACAACTCCAGTTCCTCTACCGGCATCGCGAGCATCCGCGCTACACGCTTGGTTTCTTCGTCAACTTCCTTCTCTTCCGCTGGCGCTGGCTCTTGCTCGTAGTTCGCAACCAGTCCGAAGTGATCGATAAGGATACGCGCCGCCTGTGCCACAGCATCTTCGGGAGACAGAGCGCCGTCCGTCGTCACCTCGAGCGTCACGCGATCGTAATCAGTTCGTCGACCGACACGTGCATTGTCGATCTCATAGTTGACTTTTTGAACGGGTGAGAAGTTGGCGTCCAGAGGAACGGTGCCGATCGGCTGGTCAACAGCTTTGTTGTCTTCGGCGAAGACATAACCGCGGCCATTGCCGATGGTGAGATCCATCTTCAGCTCA
>Ga0233434_1002707_pt1 | contig 15162 bp, 14 predicted proteins | sample SI_122_August201_4_FD_182738 | JGI IMG/M metagenome (GOLD analysis project Ga0233434, IMG submission 182738) | Seawater microbial communities from Saanich Inlet, British Columbia, Canada - SI_122_August2016_120_MG | ecosystem: Environmental > Aquatic > Marine > Inlet | place: Canada: British... | reverse complement strand
ACTCGCGCTCGGCGGGCAGGTCGACCTGCCCGCCGAGCGCGAGTGGGTCTCGGGCACTGCCCGACAGGACTACGCCGCTTTCCTCGAGCAATTGCCCGATGAGAGTCTTTACCTCGTTTCACCCGAATATGCCTGGCAGGATTGGTTGCTGGCGTCCTACGGCGATCTGGCGTCCCTCAATGCGCGTTACGAGAGCGGTTATGCATCCTGGGACGATATCCCCGTACCGACGGCACAAGCGGAAGTCGCCTATGTGTTGGCGAACCAGCGTGAACTACGCTGGGATTTCGTCTCCGTCAATTTCGCCAATGTTTTCTACGAGCTGTTCATCCAGGGCCGCGCCTTCCTCAACACGGTCATTTTTGTCGTGCTCGCGCTGGTGCTTTCCCTGACGCTGCAACCTCTGGCCGCCTACGCCTTGTCGCGCTTTCAACCACCGGGTATGTGGAAGTTGATTCTGCTGTTTATGGCAACCATGGCATTCCCGCCGATGGTAGGCATGATCCCGCAGTTTCTCATCCTCCGCCAACTCGATCTGCTCAACACCTTCATCGCTCTCGTGTTGCCCGTCGTCGTGAATGGCTATCTGATCTTTCTGCTGAAGGGATTCTTCGATTCCCTGCCGCGCCATCTCTATGAGGCGGCACTGATCGATGGCGCCTCTGAGCTGCGCATGTTCTGGGATGTCACCATGTCGCTGAGTAAGCCGATTCTTGCGGTCGTGGCCTTGCAGACCTTCAACATCGCCTGGCTCATGTTCCTGTATCCCCTGCTCGTGTGTCCTGATCCGAGCATGCACGTGTTGGCCGTGTGGTTGAGCGAATTCCAGCAGGAGGCACCCTCTGCCGCCGTCTTCGCGTCGATCCTCATCGTCAGCGTACCAACCATGACCATCTTCCTCGTCACGCAACGCACAATCATGCGCGGCATCGCCGTGCCTGCGGAGAAATAGAGAGCATGCTGAGCAAGGAACAGATCGATACGTACCAACGTGATGGCTATGTCAAAGTGGACAGTCTCTTTTCCCCCGACGAAGTCGCTGCCCTTGGTGGTGACATGGTTCGGATCATTGAGGAATGGGGCGAGGAGACGATCGGCTGGAAAGGCCCATGGCGCGATCGCTACCTGGCCGACGAAGAGCGCCAGAATACAAAGGCCGTCTTCCTGCACAATCCGCAGCACTATTCCGGTGTTTGGGGTCGAGTCATCTTTCATGAGAAGATGCTCTCCTGCGTGACGGACCTGATCGGCGACAGCGTTCAGTGGCATCACACGGTGCTGCACGCCAAACCACCCGAGATGGGCACACCTTTTCCGATGCACCAGGACTACCCCTTCTACCCACACAATGGCACCGCATACGTCGACTGCCTTCTGCATCTCGACGACGCCCCCATCGACTCAGGCGCACTGCAAGTGGTAAAAGGCAGTCACGAAAAGGGTCCCCTCGAACACGTCCTGGGCGCGGACACGGCACCCCATCTGCCCCCTGATATCTACCACCCGGACAAGGTGGAGACCGTGACGATTCCTGCCAAAGCAGGCGACGTCATCTTCTTCAACTATCTCACCATTCACTGGTCTGATTGCAATCGCACCGACGAGTGGCGCAAGGCCGTGCGTTTCGGTTATCACCACACCGACCTGCGCCCCATCGGTCGTGCCGAAGATGATCCGCACCGGATCGACCAGGACAATGTGCTGGAGCGCAACAGCAACACCATCGTCGCCGGCTTCCGACCGAATCGGCTGGAGACCCGTCAACTGGCGACAGGATCGGTGCAAGCCAACGAACCAAAGGCGTCCTGACCATGACAGCTCTTTTCGATCTGACAGGCAAGGTGGCCCTCGTCGCCGGTGGCGGCCGCGGCATTGGTGAAGCCATCGCTCTGGGACTCGCTGACGCAGGGGCAGACATTGCGATTGCCGCACGCACTCCCGGTGACATAGACAGCGTCGCCGCTGCTGTCACCGAGCGCGGTCGTCGATCTGCCGCGATCCAACTCGATGTGAGCAAGGTGGACGAACTCGAACCGGCGGTAGATCGAGTCGTCGACGAACTCGGCGAGATCGACATCCTCTTCAATGTGGCAGGGATCAACATCCGCAAGCCTGCCACTGAACTGGCAGAAGAAGAATTTGATCAGGTGATGGACGTCAACTTCAAAGGGGCCTATTTCCTGTCTCAGCAGGTCGGCAAGCGCATGATCGCTCGTGGCAAAGGGGGCAAGATCGTCAACATTGCGTCTCTGACCACCGGTATGGGGCTGCCGAAGATCACCGTCTACACTGGCAGCAAAGGTGCCCTCGGCCAGCTGACCAAGGGACTTGCCGTCGAATGGGCCGAGCACGATATCCAGGTGAATGCCCTGGCACCAGGTTTTGTCGCCACCGCCTTGAACAGCCACCTGTGGGAGAACGAGGAATTCAACACGTGGATTCTCGACCGCACCCCTGCCCACCGTGTCGGCACGCCAGAGGACATGGTGGGCACGGCACTTTTCCTCGCTGCCCCAGCGTCTGACTTCGTCACCGGTCAGGTGATCTACGTCGATGGCGGGATTATGGCCGGTAGCGTCTGGCCCCTATAGGCTGATGTTGTAGTGGTGATCAGAAGCGAAAGAGCGGCACATTCACGCCGCCCACAAGGCGAAAGACCGTGTCGCGCGTTAGTTCGGTCCAACGTCCCTCGACGTAGGCACGCATACCCCCGCGTCCAATGGGTAGCCGCAATCCGAGGATCTGATTGATCGCACGCTCACGCTCGTCGCGGCCCTCTTCCACCCAGCCATAACCGAGGCCTGCATAGAAGCCCCCTCGGGGACCCGACGACATGAGCAGATCGACATTCGCCTGCCAGTCCGCACCTTCGTCAGCGTCATAGATATCGGCACTGGGCACCAACATGAATCCACGCAATCGTGGAATGGGAATCCGCATCTGTCCCCCCGCACTGGGCGCGTCGCCATCATAGTCGTGACCTACCCTGACACCGACCTCCAGTGGCAAACCACGTGAACGCGGAGCGTCGTCATAGGGCCATTCGGCATCAACTGAGCTGTTCCCGGCAAGCAGTAGCGCCATGCACAACAGAATTTTGATGTAACTCAAATTCGTCTCTTTCCAATGCACTCTATCAAGGGCGTTGGCCAACACCGTGCGCCAATGACGACCGCGCGATCCCCGCGAGAAACTACCACGGCCATTGGACGCTTGGATCCGACCGTCTGTTTGACGATACGCACGATGCGCAGGGTTCGCTCGTCAGCCCGGCCACATTCTCACATTGGGGCGCTGAACCTGGATCTACTATCGTTGTTGCTGCCACTGCCTTCATCCGCTGACAGGGAGCCCTGATCATGAAGATCACCTCGATAGAGAGTCTGCACCTGCGTGTTCCCTACGAAGACCGTATCCGCATACGTTATCATCACTTTGCCATGACCGAAGAACACACGGTCTATCGATTTCATACCGACAGCGGTCTGGTCGGACTCGGCGAAAGTGTGGGACGGCCATTCGATGACAAATTGCTGGCGCCCTACATCGGCACCGATCCCGTCGACCACCTGATGGGCAGTGGGCGCTTCAATCTCGACATGGCTTGCTATGATCTGGTGGGCAAGCAGTTGGGACAGCCCGCGTGGAAGCTGATGGGGCCACAGGTGCGTCAGTGGGTCTCCATGGGCTGGTGGATGCCCTGCATGTCACCAGAGGATTCCGCCGCGGAGGTGGAGGAAGCAGCATCGCGCGGCTATCGAGGCCTCAAGTGCAAGGCCCGCGCCTTCTACGATGTTGTCGAATCGGCGCGCGCCATGCAGCAAGTAGCCCCACCCGACTTTCGTGTGGAATTCGACTTCAACGGCTCTCTGATCTGCGTGGAGAAGGCACTACCGATCCTGCGGCAACTGGAAGAAATTCCCATCGTCAAAGGTGTGGAGGAGCCCATCTTTGCCTACGATGTCGATGGCTGGCGCCGACTTCATGCACAGATTCGCATCCCCTTTTACCTGCACGGAACGCGGGTTGTCAGTCCACCCTCGTCACGCCAACCGTCAGGACCGTGGATCGGATTGCGCGCGGGAGATTTCGAAGGCGCCCTGTGTTCGCACGAAACTGTGGGGGATGCCCTGGCCTCTGGGTGGGCCTTCGCTGCGGCCAACACACCGATCCTGCTGCAATACGTCGGCTCGGGCATCACCACCGCCTTTGCCTGCCAACTGGGCGCTGTCATGCCGACAGCGACGATCCCCGCCGTCACAGCCCATCATTCTTATGTAGACGATCTGATCACCGAACCACACACGATGCAGCGGGGTTTCATGCGTGTGCCTGAGGGACCTGGTCTGGGCGTCGTCCTCGATGAAGCCGCTATCGCGCGTTATGCCATCTCCGTCCAACCTGCGCCTGACTTCGCGCGCCATCTGTCCATCGTCACCCTGCCGGGTGGCTTGAAGCACTATTATCGCAATCTGCAACAGGCAGAGCGTCTGATGAAGCAGGGCGTGGACGAGACCTTCGCCGTCGGTGTGCGTCTTGACGAATGGGAGGACGATGGGTCGGCGAAATTTGACGGTCTGTGGACACGGCTACAAGAAAGTGACTGGCCCATCTGGGAGTAGCAATCACAGACTACCGTCGCACGGGGCCGTGATTCTAAGGCGAGTTGTCCGTATCGACGGGTGGTTCGTCACCAGCGACGAAGCGCTCGAAGGTATTGTGCGTCACCGGTGACGAGCGGAAATCGGCAATCCAGGGTTCGCGAAAGTAGGCCTGCTTTTCGCGCGGTAGTCCTGCCATCACCTCCGGTGTCACCTTCAATCGGTGCCAATGCGTCGCCAGATGCGAATACGCATTCAGGATCGCCACGCGCGGCGTTTCGCGCTGCCACGGCGGTCCAGCGTGACAAAGATTCTCCGTAAAGAAAACGGCACTGCCCGCCGGGCAGTCGTAGGACGTGAGAAACTCGGAGCGCGCCCCCTCTTCCAGGGACATGTGATCGGGGTGCATGGGGAAATTGGCCTTGTGACTGCCAGGAATGAAGTGAGTCGCCCCATCGTGCCGGCTGATATTGGTCAACTCGAACACGACGCGGACCATACCAGCATGAATACGACCCTGGGCGCTGCGATAGCCGAAGATGGGATCGATCTGCCCAGGCCCGCCGCCGTGCAGATCCCCATGCTGCTCTCCCTTCTTGCGCCAGATGCAGGTCGTATTCTCCAGACGTACGTCCGGTCCAATGATCTCGTGCAGCACCTCCATCACCTTCTGATGATCGATGATCAATTGCGCCGCGCCCCCTGGCATGCCGCGCTCTTCAGGAGGCAGTGACTCCTTATCGTGAAAGATGCGATCGATCTGATCGACGATGGCCGCCACTTCATCGGGTGTTAGAATGGCGGGGCGTACGAGGAATCCCGTCAGATCAAATCGAAATTTCTCTTCCTCTGTCATACCTGTTGTGTTCTCAGACATCCTATGCTCCTGGTGTTTTTCTGAGGGCGACGTCCTAACGGTGAGATGGCCATGGAGATTCCGTCTTCGTGATTCGGATCTCTACCAGCCTAGCCGTCGCGCCAACGATCGAGTTGGTCCTCATCGATTTCGACACCCAGTCCGGGGCCCTCCGGCACCTTCGCCGTCTCTGGCCCGAGGCGCAGGGGTTCGGTGATCATATTCGCTTCGTGGTAGAGCGGGCCAAGATAGTCTCCCGGATAGGTCTCGTTGTCGATGGCCTCCGCCGTCGCACCCAAGTGCAACATCGCCGCCGTGCCGATGCCCAGCTCGAGATTGCTACCCATGCTGCACACGATACCGGCCGCCCGCGCCAGATTGGCAATTTCCAGGGCACCCAGTAGACCACCATGTTTGCCCGGATAGATCGCCAGCACGTCGACGGCCCGATCCGATACCAGTCGCCACGCGTCGGCGAGGGAGAACACAGATTCATCCGCCATCAGGGGAATCGACGTCGCCGCGCGCAATCGCCCCCAATCGGCCACATCATTTGCGCGGATCGGTTGCTCGGCGAGACGCACATCAAAGGCCTCCAGCAACGGCAGCGTGCGGCACGCGACAGGAACACTCCAGCCACAGTTGCCATCCACGCTGATCCCTACATCGGGTCCTGCCAACTCCCGTACGGCGGCGACACGTGCCACGTCCTGGGCCGGATCGAGGCCCACCTTCACCTTTAGATGGCGCGAGCCCCCGTCGAGGAACCGCTGCGCCAGGGCCACGGCCTTTTCCACGGGAAAGGCACCGACAACCATCTTCATCGGCAATTCGTCGCGCAGACGTCCGCCGAGCATGCGACAGACGGGCCGCTCAGCCGCCTTGCCCGCCACATCCCAAATCGCCATCTCCACTGCCGCTTTGGTGAAGGGATTCAGGCGCAGAGCACCCTCAATCTTCTGCCGGCATACATTCACATCCAGCGCATTCGCCCCGCGCAGGACCGGATCGAGCAGGTCGCGAATCACAGTGACACACCCGGGACTGGTCTCGCCACTCCACCTTGGAGCAAGGGTCGCCTCACCGACGCCCGTGATTCCCTCGTCCGTGTGCACACGAACCACGACGTAGGGTGAATCGATGTGTTCCCCATGCGCCGTTTTCGTCGTTAACCCCGTTGTGAGGGGGACGAGGATGGGGATCGCTTCTACCTGCGTGATCGTTACCATGCCGCCTCGCATATCATTCGGTGATCCCGCCCATCTTGCAGACTTGCTTCCATTCAGCCGCGCTGACAGGCTGGATCGAAAGACGCTGCCCTTTCTGCACCACTTTCATCTCCTCAAGCTTCGTATTCGCCTTCAGATCTGTGAGAGAAACGAAACTCTTCAGTTTCTTCTTCCATTTCACATCGAAGGAGTACCAGCGTGGATCTTCCGCCCTGGACTTCTCGTCGTAGTAGCGATCACTCTTGTCGAACTGACTCGGATCAGGATATCCGGCCGCGACGATCTCAGCGATTCCAGCGACACCGGGTTCATCGCAGTTTGAGTGATAGAAGAAGGCGAGATCCCCTTTTGCCATCTGATCGCGAATCAGATTCCGCGCTTGATAGTTGCGCACGCCGCGCCAGTAGCCGGTGCGTTTCTCGCGGGTCTTGAGTTCGTCGAAGGAGCACTCGTGGGGCTCACACTTCACGAGCCAGTACTGAGCTGTCATTGATCCTCCGTGCGATCCGTCGCCGGGGGTGGTGTCGGCGACAGTGCCCTGATCGCCTCGTAGCGGTCTGCGCTCACTTCCACATCGATGGCAGCCAACGAAGGTTCTAACTGCTCAACGGAGCGGGCACCGATGATAGGTGTTGTGATGGCTGGATGAGCCATCACCCAGGCCACGGCGAGGGACACGGGGTGTTCGCCGATTTCGCGCGCATGGTCGACGAAACGTTCAGCGATCTCATAGTAGGCGTCGTCCCCATAGCGCTTCTGATACGTCGGCGTATCGACCAGTCTACCGTGGTCGGGCCGCTCGCGAATCCCATACTTCCCACTCAGCAGCCCACCACCCACGGGGCTATAGGAGATCACACCCAGTCCCTCGTGTTGCGCCATCGGCAGGATTTCCACCTCCGCCTGGCGCTTGGCGACATTGTACATCGGCTGTAGACAGGCAAAGCTCGTCAGACTTTCGCGCGCGCTGACACCGAGGGCCCGCGAGATCTGCCAGGCCGCCCAATTGCTGACACCCACATAGAGGATCTTCCCCGCATGAACCAGATCATCGAGGGCACGTAGCGTTTCCTCCATGGGTGTTTCGGCATCGAGATTGTGGATGAAGTAGATGTCGAGACGATCCGTCTGCAGTCGGCGCAGACTCACGTCGATCTGTGCATGAATGTGTCGCCGGGACAAACCGCGATCATTGGCGCCAGGACCCACGCGTCCACAGACCTTCGACGTGAGCACAAGTTCGTCACGCTCGTGTTTGCTCAGCTTGCCGAGGATCTCTTCCGAACGACCACCGGCATAGACATTGGCGCAGTCGAAGAAGTTGATGCCCGCGTCGCGACAGCGCTTGTAGAGTGCCGCCGAGGTGGATTCGTCCGCATCGCCGCCGAAGGCCATCGTTCCGTAACAGAGATGTGAAACCTGCACACCTGTGCGGCCGAGAGATATCGTATTCATCGTGGTCGTTTCAGTCCTTCGTGGCTACCGGTCCAAAACAGCGCTCCGTGCACCGAGACATCAGATGCAAGCGTGGCACATCGGCGTGCAGGCGTCAACCGCTTGCACATTGTCGCTCGCCTCCGATACTTGATGGAGAGATGGGGGCACTACTTCGATCTGCAGGGTACAGCAAAGGTGAGGTCACCGTTGGTGAGAGTGGAATCTATGGGTATCAGAGCAGCTTCGGCCTCCGGATCATGGAAGAGGCCCGTGCGCTGCCTCCTTTTGCTGTTCATTGCGTCTACCGCCACCGCTCAGCCACTGGCACCGCGCGAACTCGAACGCGTCTTCGATTTTGCCAGGTTCGACGATCCCCTGTTGCTCACCCATGCGGGGGATGGTTCGGGCCACATCTTCGTCGTCGAGCGACCTGGGCGCGTCAGGTTGATCGATCCTGATGGCCAGACAGAGAAGATCTTCCTCGATCATCGAGCCAGCGTAAACAGCAATCCCGGCGAAGGAGGGCTACTTGGACTGGCCTTCCATCCAGATTTCGCCGTCAATGGCCGCGTCTTTGTCTCCTATACGCATGGTGATCTGTTTTCTCGCGTGTCCGAGATGAGGGTTTCGGACGATGCAGATGTACTTGACGCCGCCACAGAGCGGGTGATGCTCGAAGTTTCACAGCCTGCGGGCAATCACAATGGCGGTATGATTGCCTTCGGCCCCGATGGCATGCTCTACGTCGGGCTAGGCGATGGGGGCGCCTCCAACGACCGATTCATGAATGGCCAGGATCCCACGACATTGCTAGGGACGATTCTGCGTCTGGATGTCGATCGCGTCGATGCCGGGCTCTCCTACGCCATCCCCCCGGACAACCCCTTCGTGGGCAACACAGATGACTGGCGTGAGGAGATCTGGGCCTGGGGTTTGCGTAATCCCTGGCGCTTCAGCTTTGACCGCGTCACGGGAGACCTGTGGGCCGGTGACGTGGGACAGGGCGCCTTCGAAGAGATCGATCTTGTGGTACGGGGCGGTAACTACGGCTGGAATATCCAGGAGGGCTTCAACTGTTTCCAAGGATCCGATTGCCAGCGCGCAGATCTGCTGCTGCCAGTGCTGCAATACGGGCGCTCCCACGGCGTCTCAGTCACGGGCGGCTACGTGTATCGCGGCCAACGCCTCGGAGATCTGCATGGTGCCTATGTCTACGGTGACTTTGGCTCCGCCAATATCTGGGCGATTCGTCACGATGGCACAGCGATCACCGATTCGGTTCGACTTGTGAGGTCCCCCTCCAACATCTCTTCCTTCGGCGAAGATGAGGAAGGTGAGCTCTATGTCGTTGGCTATGATGGCTGGATCTACCGTTTTCTGCCTCTACCGGGCGAGCAACCTGTCGTAACGGCCGTGCTGGACGAGGCGTCTGCGGAGATCCTTCAGGGCCCCAGCAGGTTCGAACTGCAGCAGGGTTATCCGAACCCCTTTAACCCAACGACAACGATCCGCTACACTCTGGCCCAGGAGTCAGCCGCGCAGATCACCGTGTTCGACATCCTTGGGCAACGGGTTCGAACCCTCGCCGCGGGTCGGCACGCAGCAGGCCAGCATCAAGTGCAGTGGCAGGGCGATGATGACAGTGGCCATCTCGTCGCACCCGGTGTCTATCTCTATCACCTCGAGACAGAAGATGGAGGGACAACACGCCGGATGGTGCTGCTGAAGTAGACTCTCAGCACTCGCCGACGACGACAAGCACCAACGTTTCGTGACTGCGTCGGTGGATCAGTATCCCAGACCTCGGATGTATTGTCGCATGGAGGCACTGTCTCGTGCCGACTGCGACGCTTCCGTACCACCCTCGGGTGGCGCCTGCGGACAGGCCGTCACCCAACGGTTGAATCCCTTATCTACAAGCGTGTCCAGCACGCCTTTGAAATCCAGACACTCGGCAGCACCCACATCGACCCACACAGGATTATAGTTACCCGGTTCTCGCACAGTGCAGGATGAGTAGTCCTGCAGGTGTACGTAGTTGAGCTGGCTGTAGAAGTCGACGATCGACTGTACTGGATCGTAGTCCCACAACTCGGCGTGAGAGACATCGATACACAGCTTTGCCTTCTGCAGGCAACTCATATACAGTCGCCACTCGTCGATCGAATCCACGAGCAAATTGGTATGAATGTGGTAGGTCAGCTCCAAATCGAACTGGCCCGCGTAGTCTGCCCACTCGTCGGCGCCGTCCGCCGCTGCGCGGATATCGTCTTCTGTCGCTGCGGCCCCATCCGGCTTGCGCCCATTCATGAACAGAAAGCAGTCGGCGCCAAGTTCGGCAGCATATTCCATGCGCCGCTTATTGAGCTCTACGTGCTCCCAGTCACGTGTGTCCGGTGACCCTTGAGCCCCCACCACGGCGACGGGCATCCCCGCGTCGTCGCAGAGTCTGCGCATACGGCTGACCGGTCCCATCCACTCGATTGGTAGTCGACACTCCCAGCCATCCCAGCCCGCTTCGGCCAGCGCTGGCAACGCCCGCTCGAGATCCGGTTGGCGCCAGTGCAGAGCACAGAAACCCAGTTTGAATGACATGACGAATCCTCCTAGTCCCGGAACAGGTGGTCTTCAATGGGCAGGCTGACCTCGACGCCCGAAATCGCCGAGCGCAGTCCCCCTTCCATGATCTCTTGCGCAGCTCGCGATAGCTGTGCACTCGTCTGAAATTGTGGCTCCGCACCGGTGCGGACAGAATGCAGGAAGTGATCCGTCGCATTCAGCCCATTCGTCGGCAACTCGTCGAGATCGACGACGGCTCCCGCCTTGTCGGTCCTCGTGTAGAGCGTCACCTGGCGGCCAGCGATAAGCGTCCCCTCCGTGCCATAGATCACCGGATCATGGGCCGGCACATTCGACACGGCCTCGCTCCAGGTCATCTCGATGCGGCACATCCCCTGCGGATAGCGCATGAGAATCGCGCCATTGTCGTCCACGGGCACGTGGTGTTTCGTCAGTCTTCCCGCCATGCCAACCACACTCGTCGGTGAGCCACCCATAAAGAGCAGACACAGGCAGGAGCCATAGCCACCATAGTCGTTGAAGGCACCGGCGCCATTCAGATCTTTGTCGAAGAGGAACTGGCAGAACTCCTCTGAGCAACCAAGTTCATCGGGACCACTGTGCCCGCCGCGCCAGGTTACCTGCCAGACACGACCGATGGCACCCTCTTGCACAAGTCGATAAGCGGTACGAATCGAGCGACTCCACGCCGTGGGCCAGTTGATCATGAGACGAATATCATGTCGCCGCGACGCCACGAGCATGCGATCTGCCTGTTCGAGAGTGGCTGCCATCGGTTTCTCCACCATCACATGGATCCCCCGCTCGGCACACATCTCTACAAGCTCGGCGTGCCCAGCGGTAGCGCCGAAACCGTATACCGCGTCTGGTGTCTGGGCGTCGAGTAGTTCCTCCCAGTGTTCGTAGGTATCAGGGCAGCCCGTCTGTTCACTGAACTTTGCCCGTAGACGAGGACTCATGTCGGCGGCACCGACAACCGTTGCATCCTCACGCTTGAGTAGATCATCCAGATTCGTCCACAGATGATCATGGGCCATGCCAAGGACACCTACACGCAGTTGGTCCGCCATCCCTCATCTCCCTCTTCAATGCCTGACAGCTATCGTCGGCGAGTTGATCGATTGCTCATGGTCACAAGAACGATTCATAGTGACCTGATGCCAATGGCTGGCCTGAACCGCACAGCAAGCCTTCCTTTCAGGCACGGATGTTATGCGATCCATCGATGGGAGTCTTGAAGATGACACCGAAGAGTTGCGATACCATGGTCGCCCTGCCGCCAGCCACGACGCAGCGGCAGACCCTGTTCGCCAAGAATAGCGATCGCCCATGGGATGAGTGTCAGCCTCTGGAGCTGCACGAACGGCGGCACCATGAGTCAGGCACTCTCACGCAGTGTCAGTTCGTAACTCTTCCCGAGGTGGAGGTCACCTGGCGCCACGTGGGCTCCAGGCCCTGGTGGTGCTGGGGTTACGAGCATGGTTTCAACGAGCACCAGGTCGTGATCGGCAACGAGGGCCTCGCATCCAAGTTCGATGCCGCGCCCGAGGCACGGCTCATCGGCATGGAAATCCTGCGCCTCGGCCTCGAACGTGGCCGCACCGCACGTGAAGCGGTGGACTGGATGACCCGCCTCATCAGCGAATATGGACAGGGGAAATTCGACAACGATGCCGGCGTACGGACCTATGACAATGGCTACATCGTCGCCGATCCAGGTGAAGCCTTCGTCATCGAAACAGCCGGTCATGAATGGGCTGTACAGCACGTCGACACGGCCCTCGGCATCAGCAATGTGTACAGTGTGGAGACCAACTACGAGTCCGTGTCGACCACAGCCGAATCCACAGCCCGCGATCGGGGCTGGTGGAATGATGCGGATGGGAAGTTCAGTTTCGCCGACGCCTATAGTAGAAATCCACGTGATGAAGGCAGCGGCGCCATGCGCAGACGCCGGTCCTGCGCCATGTTGGGCGCCCGCGATGGTGGCATCGACACAGCGACGATGATGGCCCTCCTACGCGATCATTCAGATGCAAGCGAACCGAATGAGCCCTTCCGGACGGATCTGACGGGCAAAGGAATCTGCATCCACTTCGACGACGGGCCGAAGGGCGGCAACACAGCAGCCAGTCTCGTCGCCGATCTGTGTGGCGACATGACACGCCTGCCCATCTACTGGTGCAGCTTCTATTCACCTTGTCAGGCACCGTTCTTTCCCGTCTTTCTCGAGGGTACCTTGCCCGATGTGTTAGCGAAGGGCGGGCAACACGCAACACCTGACAGCCCCTGGTGGCGCTTCCTGCAGCTCGCTCACGTGGTACGCGAGGACGCGCCGGGCCGCATCGAAGTGGTACGCACTCGATGGCGGGAGTTAGAGGCCGAGTTTATGCGAAGTGCCTATCCCCTCGCGGTGGAGGCACGCCAGATGTTCGACACCGGCGACCGCAGCGGTGCCGAAGAGCGCCTCTCTGAATACATGGCGGACAATGTCGACAGGATGATGTCCGTCGCAGAAGATCTCATCACCCAGTTCAGTGCCACGAGTGTCGCCGCCGGCTAGTGCCTAAGAATCAAACCGACGAAAAGGATCACACCCAGATGAAGCTCGCTGATCGTGTCGCCATCATTACCGCCGCAGGCAAGAAAAATGCCATGGGACGTGGTATCGCTCGCACACTGGCTGCCGAGGGAGCTCGCCTCGTCCTCAACAGCTCGACGCCGGCGAATGTCGAAGATGCCTGTGAAGAGGTGCGCGCCGCAGGGGGCACCGCCGTCGGTGTTGCCGGGGATGCGGGAAGTCGCGATGTCTGCCGACAGATGGTCGAGACTGCAATGGCCGAGTATGGCCGCCTCGACATACTCGTCTGCAATGCCGGTATCAACGCCTTCAAGAATTTCGAGGAGACCAGCGAAGAGCGCGCCCGCGAGGTGGTGGACGTCAACTTCTTTGGCACCTTCAACCTCTGCCAGGAAGCACTCGAGCCACTGAAGGTGAATGGCGGCAGCATCGTCGTGATCACCTCCGTGCACGCCGAGAGCGCCTATCCCGGTAGTTCCGTCTACAACTTCACCAAAGCCGGGTTGAACCAGTTTGCCGCCACCCTCGGGCTCGAACTGGCACCGCATAAGATTCGCGTCAATGCACTGGAACCTGGATGGATGCAGACACCAGGAAGCACCGGTGGCATGACGCCCGAAGACATCGCCAATGCCGAGAAGAACACGATTCCCTGGGGTCGCATGGGCACCGCGGAAGATATCGGCAAAGCCGTCGCTTTCCTCGCCTCCGACGATGCCGACTACATGACAGCGAGCATGATGCGTGTCGATGGCGGCATGATTGCCGCCACGGCGCACTGATTCTTTGGCCGGCGGCTATCGGCAGGCAAAATGCACCTACACCGCTTGCCAACCTACACCAGACACATCATAATGGCTGCCCGAGGCACGGACAGCAGGTTGTATTAAATCGGATCGGAGCCAGAGATGCAGACGCGGGAATTCGGCAACACGTCAGAACAACTGTCCATCATCGGCTTTGGTGGCATCATGGTGAGCAAGGTGGACTCGTCGGAGGCGAGTGCACTGGTGGCCCATGCCATTGACCGGGGCGTCAACTATTTCGACGTGGCACCCACCTACGGCAATGCGCAGGAAATGTTGGGCCCGGCCCTGGCCCCCTACCGTGACGATGTGTTTCTCTCCTGCAAGACAACGGAACGGACAGCCCATGGCGCCCGGGCAGAGCTGGAGGCATCGCTGCAGTGGATGCAAACGGATCATTTCGATCTGTATCAGATGCATTCGGTCAACACAGACGAGGACTTTGACACGGCGACCGGTCCTGGTGGAGCCTTAGAGGTCTTTCTCGAAGCAAAAGAGAAAGGCCAGGCACGCTACCTGGGCTTTTCCTCTCACTCGGCGGAAACAGCCCTCAGGTTGATCGAATCGGTGGGCTTCGATTCGGTTCTGTTCCCGATCAACTGGTCCACATGGCTGGGAGCGGGATTCGGGCCCCAGGTGGTGGCAGCTGCCGAAGCCAAAGGCATGGCTCGACTGGCACTCAAGGGCATGGCTTACGGCAAACTGGAAGAAGGGACCGAGCGCAAGTGGTCCAAGTGCTGGTACCAGCCCATCGAGGATCCGGCGCTGGCGGAACTGGCCCTGCGATTCACCCTGTCACAGCCCGTGACGGCGGCATTGCCCCCGGGCGAGCCATCCTTCTATCCCATGGCACTGGATATTGCGGATCGCTACACGGCCGTTTCTGCAGACGAAGTTGCAGAGCTACAGCGGCTGACCGCGAAAAGCACGCCGATCTTTGAACTGGCTGCCTGAAACCGGCTACTCCATAACAGAGCGCTCGGCCGCGGGGGGGGTCGAGATGGCGAAGGGTTGGCGTTCGGACCAATGCTGTATCCTTTGGCGCAAGGAGACCAAATCATGACAGTCCAAC
>Ga0233434_1002702_pt1 | contig 15182 bp, 16 predicted proteins | sample SI_122_August201_4_FD_182738 | JGI IMG/M metagenome (GOLD analysis project Ga0233434, IMG submission 182738) | Seawater microbial communities from Saanich Inlet, British Columbia, Canada - SI_122_August2016_120_MG | ecosystem: Environmental > Aquatic > Marine > Inlet | place: Canada: British... | reverse complement strand
AAAAGGATTTGTCCAAATCAAAATCAAAGTTGGGACAATTTTTTAATATTTTATAAATTGAAATAATTTAAAATTGAATCTAAAATTACTAGCCCCAATCACAATCATTGGTATTGTTCTTGTAGTGATTGCTATTTCATTTGAAGATAATTCCACATCTCGTGTAATTTTTGTAAATACTGGAGAATCTCAAAATTCTGAGCCTATTGAGCTTGAAATGATGGAGACAAATGGTGTTAAACACCTCATCCCACTTGATAAAATCAAAGGTGGCGGCCCTCCAAAAGATGGGATTCCATCAATTGATAATCCTATTTTTGTAAATGCAGTTGGTGCTAATTTTATGTCTGATTCTGATATTGTAATTGGATTGGAAATTAATGGTGAAACAAAAGCTTATCCACTTTTTATTTTAGTTTGGCATGAAATTGTAAATGATACAGTTGGTAACACTCCTGTATCTGTAACTTATTGTCCTCTTTGTTACACCAATCAAGTCTTTGAGCGAATTATTGATGGACAAGAAGTTGAATTTGGAACTTCTGGAAAATTGTACAACAGTAATTTGTTAATGTATGATAGGTATACTGAATCATACTGGAGTCAAGCACTTGGTATGGCAGTAAAGGGGGAACTAACTGGATATCAACTTGATTTGGTTCCTTTTGATGTGATTACCTGGGGTGATTGGAAAATTTTACATCCTGATACTCTGGTACTAACTACTGATACAGGACACTTGCGTTCGTATGCAACTGATCCTTATGGAAAATATTACACTGAACCACGAATAATGTTTCCAGTTGAACACAGTGATGATAGAATGTATCCAAAAGAAATCATTCTTGGATTTAATCAAGATAGAATCCACAAAGCTTACAAACAAAATGATATTGAATTAAACATTATTGTAAATGACTCCATTGGAGATGTCCCTGTAATGTTAATTTCATTATACTCTCAAAATTCTCGTGCTTTTGAGAGAACCGTTGATAATACGGTTTTAAATTTTGAATACTCTGATGGTGTTATTTTTGATACCCAAACAAATTCACAATGGAACTATGACGGTTTGGCTACCTCTGGTGAGAATAAAGGAAAACAATTGAAAAGATTAGCAATTGAACCTGGATTTTGGTTTGAATGGTTTGCATTTCATCCTGATACGCTAGTTTATGGTGATAAATAATGAAACCAATTCAAAAGGCAATTCTTGTTGGAATTCTCACCATAGTCCTCTATCTTTCAATTGTTGTACTTACCACTCCTGCATTAGAGCCATTTGCAGCAATTAATGCTGCATTTCAACTAAATTCAATTGTAATTATTGGCATGGGTGTTGGAATTGGATTACAGATTTTCTTATCTGAGAAAAGTAAACTATTGGGATGCAAATTAGATATTAAGAAAAAAGCATTTGGAGGCAATACTGGAAGCACAGCTGCTACATCATTTTTTTCATTTTTCTCTCTAGTTCCACTTGGTTGTTGTGGTTGGTGGCTCTATGCCTTATCCTTACTTCCTGGAATTGTTGGCACTGGTGTGTCTGCAGTGTTAATTGAGTATAGTCAAGTTTTGGCATATGTTGGATTGCTAATTATTTTTGGGTTTGCAGGGTTGACTGCTTTAAAACTAAAACGAGAAATAACATTACAAAAATCTATTTAAAATAATTTCTAAATTCTCAATTTTTATCTCGCGTTATTTCATCAAACACACAAGTCGCAGTAAGATCTCCTGTAACATTGACCATAGTTCTAATCATGTCCAAAATTCTATCTACAGAAAGTAATAATAAAATTCCAACTGGAGGGATGCCAACTGTGATGAGTATTGTTGATAAGACTATTACACCAGCTCCTGGCACTGCAGGAGTTCCAATAGAAGCTAACAGTGATGTTATAATTATAACTAGAATGGATATCATACTCAATTCTATTGCAAAAAGCTGTGCCAAAAAGAAGACAGCTATGACTTGATACAAAGCAGTACCATCCATATTCACAGTAGTTCCTAATGGGATGACAAATTTCGAAACTTTAGGATCTACTTTCAAATCTTCTTCTGCAGTCTTTAATGTTACAGGCATTGTGGCCATTGAACTAGCTGTTGAGAAAGCCAAAGTTTGTGGATTACGGAATTTTGAAAATGTGGTAGATATTGATCTTTTTGCTACAAACTTTAAGATTAATGCATACACCAGCAACATGATTCCAAGACCTAGCACAACTGTAACCATGTATACTCCCAACCCAACCATTGTTCCTATGCCTACGGTGGCTACCATTCCGATGATCAAACCAAAAACAGCAAACGGTACAATCTTCATGGAAATAATTAGAATATGTAGTGTGATTTTTTGAACTGATTCTAGTAAATCTAGTAATGGTTTGGTTGATTCTTTTGGAAGAGCTGCCATTGACAGTCCAACAATTACTGCCATTATCAGAATACTAAACATCTGTCCTTCAAGATATGATGAAATTGGATTTCTTGGAATTATGTTAGATACTGCATTTGGAATATCTTCTATGTCAAAACCTTCTGTAACTTTAAGATCCTCTTCTGAAATATCATGAGCTTCTTGAAGTGAAGTAAGATCAAGAATACTTCCTGGTGCAATAATTGATGCAAGAAGTACTGCTACAAGAATTGAAATCGTTGTAGTGATTACAAAATAAACTCCAATCCCTAATCCTAGAGTTTTCATTTTCTCTTTTGCTCCTAAATTAGTAATGGCAACTACAATTGATGCAAAAATTAATGGAACAATGATCATCATGATTAAACTCAAAAATATGTTGGCAGGAATTTTTAGATATGATGAAAGAGAACCTAATGTATCGTCATCTACTCCAATTCCAACATCCTCTCCTAAAACCAACCCTACTACTAATCCTAATAGTAAGGAGATTACAACTTGAAGCCACAAGTTTTTAAAAATATAATTTTTTAATGTCATTTTGTATGCTATATTGTTTTTAATCTGCTATTTCTACAATTGCATCAATCTCAGTCATAGAGTCAAGTGGTAAACTTCCTGCCCCTAATGCAACTCTTGCATGTTTTCCATTTTCTCCAAAAACCTCAAACATCAAGTCTGATGCTGGATTGATGACTTTGGGGTGTTGTGTAAATTCTGGAACTGAATTTACAAATCCAGATAGTTTGACGATTTTTGTTACTTTGTCCAAACTTCCAGTTTCTCTTTTAATCTGAGCTAAAATGTTAATGGCACAACTTTTAGCTGATTTTTGAGCCGTCTCTAAATTTGCATCTGAAACTTTGCCTGTGTATGCTACTTTGCCATTTTCTAATGGAATTTGTCCTGATATGAAAAGCAAATTCCCTGTTTTTACTGCTGGAATATAATTTCCTGCAGGAATTGGAGCTTCTGGTAGTGTGATTCCTAATTCTTTGAGTTTTTCTTCAGACACAACGATGCGATGAGTTGGTCTGATTTTAGTTTTTAGTTATTTTGATGAGTACTTTTTCTCCTTTTTGGGAGTTGTTTTGATAAATTGTTCTGGTTTTGTAACCTTGTTTTTGAAGACAGCCTTCTAGAACTGATGCCCAAGGAAGTGAATGACCACTGTTTAGTTTTGATTCTATTGTAATGTTTTTGTTGTTTGCCTCAAAATTCACATGTCCTGAACACGTAATTTGCAATACTGCATCCATGATTTCAATAACATCATCAAGTGATTTTGATTTTAAGGTGACTCCATTTTTTTCTAATAATTTGAACATATCATGTTCTAGTTTTTTGGACACCATTGCTGAATTTAGAATATATGTTAGGCCATTTTCATTAACTATTTTAATTATTTTGTAAATTTCCTGAGCTTCAATTTTTGTCATGTCTGCAAGAGCTTTGGTTTTAATTGCATTTTTCCACATGTTTGAAAATATTTTTTCTTGATTAACTCCTAAAATTTCAGTTGATGAAAAGATTGCACCTTTCCCATTAGTGTTATCTACTATTAGTAACTCAGTTTCATCAAAAATAAAACAATTTTGTGTAATTTCTGATGCTCTAATTTCAACACCGTCTGGAATTTTTCTATATAATTCTGAACATATTTGTCCTGGGGAAATTAGTACTTTGACATCTAAATTCCTACGTAATACTGATAGTATCTGTTCTTTACACTCTGCTAATAATCCAAATCCCCATTGGTCTGTCATTATTTTAATTGATGATTTTGAGCCTTCAATCATAGTTTGGAGTTGATCTACAACACTATTTGCCCCAATGTGGAAATATCTTTTCTCTACAGAACCTCTTGATTTCCTACTCTCTTCACTTGCTTTTTTTAGATTCGATACTAGTGAATTCATTGCGTTTACTTTGTTAATTTGTTCATGGATAATTCCATCAAATGCATCTTCAGGTGCAATTGCAGTACACATTATTGGTTTACTTTTTGAAATTATTACCAATTTTTTATTTTCTAGTTTTAATAGAGTTGGATAAATTTTTGTTCGTGGAATTTCTGAATAATATGCCAATTCACTTGCAGCAACTGTTCCTTTAGCAATAAGTGCCACATATGCCTGTGATTCGTATTTACTTAATCCAAATTCTTCTAAACTGACAGTTAATGCATGCTCATTGACCATATTCTTCCTTACTTTGTTCTTAGGTAAAATCGAGAGCTAAATTCCTTTACACAAATACTCAAAAAAAATCAAAATTGTATCTGCTGGTATGTGTCACTGTAGTTACTGAATTAATTGTGACATTGCCCTGATATACAAAATTTGGAGAATTATCTCTATGTTAGTTAATTGTGATGTTGATTCTTTACCTTCAGAAAATATTTCATATTCAGTTACACTTGTACCTAGATTGGAATACTCTCTAAAGTTACTAAGTGAGATAATCGATATACTTGAAACAAAAAGAAATGATCTTAAAACATCAAATAATGATTTAACGTATGATTTTGATGAAGATGATGAATCCCATCGTAAAGCAATCAAATTAGAACAAAAGATGCTTTTTTCTTTAGATATTTTGTTACAAATTCAAAAAATAACTACCTCTATTTCTGGAGTAACTAGTATTCCTGAGGTTTTACCCTCTTCAATTCCAATTATTAGAACTATTAGTGCACAATTATTTGAAATCCTTCCTAACTGTAGTCAAAAATTATCTGAACTGTCTGTTCATTTGGGTAGTATTGTTTTGGATTCTGCTGCCCTTACACTTGCCAGCTTTGATTTTATTCAATCAAACAAAGAATCCACACTTTTGCTTGATGAAGTAAAATTGATGGCAGACTGTAAAATAAGTAAGCAGTATCCTAATCTTGATTTTTTCAAATTATGCAATACTTGACATTGCTTAATTCTAAAAGAAATTTTTCAAAAGATTTTGACCGTATTAGGGCAATCTCTTCAAAAATTGATAAAAAATTATCTGATGTTAGCAATTCTGATGAGACTAAAATCGATAAACTCACTGTAGATGAACTACAGGATTTAGATAAAATCGTTGGAATTGCTGATTTTATGTTGCAAAAATATTCTGATAAAAAAGAGATGAATTCTCTTCTAAAATACTTTGTATCTATAATTTCTGATACTGGCAGTTCTGTAAATGATTTAGATGATGAAATTTCTGAATTGATAATTTCTGCTGAGGACTCTATTAACAAAGTAAAAGACATGCATACTAATATTTCAGATAAATCTGATTTTAAAAATAATTATCATGATGGTCCTGATTATGACCGACATGAAACATGCGCAATCAATATCAAAAACGAGTTTGATTAATTGACATACTCTCCAATCTAAAACTAAAGTATCACTTTATGACATATTCTATATGTTCAATTGTCTTATCTGTGGTTTAAAATTTGTAGAAGAAAAGCGTCTAAAAATACACTTCAAAACTCATGAAAAAAAAGATGCAAAAAATAAGACGCCAAAAAGAACTCACATGCCTGATTTTGAAAAGCCCGACTTCTCTCAAGTGATGTAAAATACTTTGTATCCTGAATTATTACTATAATTTCCAAATTCTATCTGGTGCAATTAATTTAACCAATTTTGTTACAGAGATTAACCCAGTAGGATACCAAGTAAATTCTAAAGGAGACAACACTAGGTAATTACGATGAGTTTAGCCCCGCAAGAATTAGAAAACACAGCAAGCAAATACGCTTCTGAAGCCATCAAATTTGATTCACAAGGTGCCCGTGGCATGGCCATTACTCATTACCAGCACGCAATTGATGCCTTGGTAAAATTATTACAACTTTATCCAAACAGCAAACTAAACCAAATTTACAAAGACCGATGTACTTCCTATCATAACAGAATTAATGCATTACAACAGGCTCATGGTGTCGAGCCTGCAGTTGACCCTAAAGCTTCTGATGCAGACCAGAAAAAATCTGTTCAGAGACAAGAAAATGAAAATGATTTTGAAGAATTAGTAATGAAAGAAAAACCTGATGTTACTTGGGAACAAGTAATTGGATTAGATGATGCTAAAAGTGCATTACGAGAATCTATTGTTTATCCTACTAAAAGACCTGATTTGTTTCCACTAGGCTGGCCAAAAGGTATGTTGCTTTATGGTCCTCCTGGAACTGGAAAAACTATGCTTGCAGCAGCTACTGCAAATGAAATGGATGGATATTTCATTAATGTTGATGCATCATCTATGATGAGCAAGTGGTTAGGTGAAGCAGAAAAAAATGTCTCTAAATTATTTGCCATGGCAAGACAATATGCTGAAAAAGAGGGCAAGCCTGTAATTTTGTTTGTCGATGAAGTTGATTCTTTGTTGGGTTCTAGAAATAGTGAAGTTGGTGGAGAAGTGAGAACCAAAAATCAATTCTTAACTGAAATGGACGGTGTTAATGGTAAAGGAAAAGATCTAATGCTGTATGTTATTGGTGCCACAAACAAACCTTGGAGCCTTGATTGGCCTTTCTTGAGAAGATTCCAAAAGAGAATTTATGTTTCATTACCAACTCAAGAAGCACGAGAAAATTTATTCAAGCAATATACTGAACCTTTAAGAAAAGATTATCGAGTTAATGATGCTGAACTTGCAAAACTCTTTGATGGGTATAGTGCCAGTGATATCAAAGATGTCTGTCAAGCAGCACAAATTAAAACAGTTCATGAAATTTTTGATGCCCCTGATTATCACGAGCCAGTTGAAGGTGAGGAGACTGTACAACCAAGAGAACTCACAACAAATGATTTCAAAGATATTATGAGTAGAAGAAAACCAAGTGTCTCCACTGAAATGATTAGAGCATATCACAAGTGGAGTGAAGAGTTCAAAGCACTCTGATTGCTAGAATTACTTAGCGATCAGAAATTTTCATTTTGTAACTACGACAAAACTTAAATTCACAATAACTCGGACTTTACGAGGGTCACAATTACTACAAAGAAATCAAATCACGCAAAAAAGTTTGGAAAGCTAATTTTTGATGATGGAACTGTTCTTGACGGTCAGGGATTTGGTTATTCTACAACTGTTTTTGGTGAAATTGTCTTTAATACTGGAATGGTTGGGTACACTGAGGCTCTTACTGATCCCTCATACAACGGTCAAATTCTTACCTTAACTTATCCTCTAGTTGGAAATTATGGCGTTCCAGATCCTTCTATAACTGATAATGATGGAATTCCAAAATTCTTTGAATCTGATAAAATACAAATTCGTGGATTGGTGGTTCATGAATTATCTTTGACTGCCAGCCATTGGAATCTTTCAATGACTCTTGATGAATGGATGAATAATGAAAAAGTCCCTGGAATTTCAGGAATAGATACACGTGAATTAACTAAAAAACTTCGAACTGGTGGGGTAATGATGGCCGCACTTGTTGTCTCTGATTCTGAAATAGACGTTGAATCTGTAAAAAAACAACTTTCATCTACAAAACATTATAACTCTGAACAGTTCATGGATGTAGTTTCAACAAAAGAAGAACAAGTTTATGGTAATGATGAAAAGTCTGTGGTTGTAATTGACACTGGTGCAAAGAATGCTATTTTGAGAAATATTCGTGAACTTGGTTACAAGGCAATCTTAGTTCCATGGAACACTCCTTATGAAAAAATAATGTCTCATGATCCTAAAGGTGTTGTACTTAGTAGTGGTCCTGGGGATCCACAAAAATGTCCTGACACTATTGACACTGTAAAAAAATTAATTGAAAATAATATACCTACACTGGGTATTTGTCTTGGTGCTCAGATAATTGGTATTGCTGGCAACACTGAAACTTACAAGTTAAAGTATGGACATCGAGGACAAAACAAACCCTGTATTAATTTAGAAAATAATCAAGTGTATGTCACTAGTCAGAATCATGGATATGGTATAACTCCTGAATCTATTGAAAAATCTGATTTTAAATTATGGTTTAAAAATGCAGATGATAAAACAGTTGAAGGAATAAAACATAAAAAACAAAATTGTATTGCTGTACAGTTTCATCCAGAAGCTGCACCTGGTCCCTTTGATTGCAAATTCATCTTTGAAGAACTAAAACAAATTATGGAGGGCAAAAAATAATGCCAAAAAATGAATCTTTAAAAAAAATCCTTGTACTTGGAAGTGGTGCAATCAAAATTGGCGAAGCTGGTGAATTTGATTATTCTGGAAGCCAATGTCTTAAAGCAATACATGAAGATGGCCTGAATAGTGTTCTAATTAATCCAAATGTTGCAACTATTCAAACTGATACTAGATTTGCAGACCAAGTATACCTGCTTCCTGTAAATACAGAATATGTAGAATCAATTATTGAAAAAGAACGACCTGATGGAATAATGCTGGCATATGGTGGCCAGACTGCTCTGAACTGTGGTGTTAATCTTGATGAATCCGGTATTCTCAAAAAATATGGTGTAAATGTACTTGGAACTCAGATTGAAGGTATCAAGAGAACTGAGGATAGACAACTTTTCAAGGATTCTATGGGTGAATCAGGCGTACCTGTACTAAAAAGCAAAACTGTCAATAATTTTGATGATGCCAAAAAGGCTGCTGAGGAATTATCTTATCCTGTAATTATTCGAGTCGCATATACCCTTGGAGGCAGAGGTGGAGGCGTTGCTTATAATGAAATTGAACTACATGAAATTGTTGAACGTGGTCTTAAGGCCAGTCTTGTTAAACAAGTTTTAGTTGAAGAATACATTGGACATTGGAAACAGATTGAATATGAGGTAATGCAAGATTATGATGGAAATAATGTAATTGTTTGTAATATGGAAAATGTTCTTTCCATGAAAGCGCACACTGGTGATAACATTGTAGTTGCCCCATCACAAACTATTGACAATCATGAATATCACATGTTGCGTTCTGCAGCATTACGTGCAACAAAACATGTTGGTATTGTTGGTGAATGTAATATTCAATATGCACTTGCCCCTGACTCTGACAAGTATGTTGCAATTGAAATTAATCCTAGACTATCACGTTCTTCTGCATTAGCAAGTAAGGCTACTGGTTACCCTCTAGCATATATGTCTGCAAAAATTGGATTAGGATATAATTTATCAGAGCTTGTAAATCGAATTACAAAAAATACTACTGCATGCTTTGAGCCTTCACTTGATTACATTGTTTGTAAACATCCTAGATGGGATTTTGAAAAATTTGAATTAGTAAATAGACGTCTTGGTCCGACCATGAAATCAGTGGGGGAAGTTATGGCTATAGGTAGAACTTTTGAAGAATCTTTGCAAAAAGCAATTCGAATGTTAGATATTGGAAATGATGGTTTAGTTTTGAATCGCTCAAACGGTGCAACTTACACTGAAGAAGATATTGAATACAAACTTTCTCACCATGATGATAAAATTTTGTACCATGTCGCTATTGCATTGAAAATGGGAATTTCTGTTAAACGAATCTATGAACTTTCTACTGTTGATCCTTGGTTTGTCGAAAAAATAAAAAATATTGTTGAGATTGAATCAAAATTAAAAAATTCCAAACTTGATGAATCTCTTCTTTGGGATGCAAAGAAATTGGGTTTTGCTGATAAACAAATTGCTCGTGCTAAGGACACCTCATCTGATGAAATACGTGAATTACGTAAGAAATTAGGTGTAATCCCTGCTGTAAAGCAAATTGACACGCTTGCAGCTGAATGGCCTGCAGTCACAAACTATCTCTATCTTACATACGGTGGTAATTCTAATGATATTCAGATTCCTTCTGATGAGAAAGGAATTGTTGTTGTAGGTGCAGGGCCTTACAGAATTGGAAGTAGTGTTGAATTTGATTGGGGCACTGTCAATATGGTTTGGGGATTACAAGAAAATGGAGAAAAAAGTGTTTCAGTAGTTAATTGTAATCCTGAAACTGTATCTACTGATTATGATATTTGTACGAGGTTGTACTTTGAAGAATTAACTCAAGAAAGATTATTGGATATTGCAGAATTTGAACATCCTAAAGGAATTATCACTTGTGTTGGAGGACAAACTGCCAATAATTTGACTCCTGGTCTTGCACAACATGGTGTAAATATTTTGGGAACCAGTGCTCATGATGTTGATAGAGCTGAAGATCGTTCAAAGTTTAGTGCAGAACTTGATAAACTTCACATACAGCAACCACGTTGGCAAGCTTTTTCAAATCTTAGTGAAGCTAAATCTTTTGCACAAGAAGTAGAGTTTCCTGTAATTGTTAGACCTTCTTACGTTCTTTCTGGTGCTGCAATGAAAGTTGTTTGGTCTCAAGAAGAATTAAAAAAATATGTTAAAGAAGCAACAGATGTTTCACCTGATCATCCTGTTGTTATTTCAAAATTTATGTTAAATTCACTTGAAGTTGATGTTGATGGAATCAGTAATGGCAAAGAAGTTGTGATTGGAGCAATTGTTGAGCATATTGACAGTGCCGGTGTTCACTCTGGTGATGCAATGATGTGTATTCCACCATGGCGTCTAAGTAACAAAACAATTGAAACAATAAATGATTATTCAAAAAGAATTGCTTTAACTTTTAATGTTAAAGGCCCTTTCAATTTACAATTCCTAGTTCATGATGATAATGTCTATGTGATTGAATTAAACATACGAGCATCACGCTCTATGCCTTTTGTATCTAAATTAGTAAAAACTAATCTTATTTCTCTTGCTGCAAAGGCAATTTTGGATAAACCTCTGCCTAAAATTCCAGAAAACAAGTGGAAAAAAATTCATAATTATGGAATCAAAGTTCCTCAATTTTCTTTCATGCAGTTAGAAGGAGCTGATATTGCATTAGGTGTTGAAATGCAATCTACTGGTGAAGCTGCATGTTTTGGTGATAGTTTCTATGATGCACTCTCAAAAGGTTTGACTTCAGTTGGATACAATTTACCTAGTTCTGGAACTGCACTTGTAACTGTGGGTGGTGCACAAAATAAAGAAAAACTTGTTGCAACTATTGCAAAACTCAAACGTCTAGGTTTCAAAATTTTATCAACTGAACACACTGCAGAATTCTTTGAAGAAAAAATTGGGCAAATTGAAATTATTCATAAAATTTCAGAACCTGAAAGAAAACCAAATATTGTTGATCTTTTGTATGAGCGAAAAATCGATTTTATCATAAATATCCCAAGTACCTCTACTTTGGAAAAATATGTTGGAATGCTAGATGATGAATATCAAATCAGAAGAAAGTCTCTAGAATTGGGAGTTCCTGTATTAACTACAATTGAGCTAGCTGATGCATTTGTAAATACATTGGAATGGCTCAAAGATAACAAAACCACCAAGAATCCTATTGAACCTTATGATGACTATGATTCTAGTTTGTAGCATCAAAGTTATACTATGAGTAACTGATTAAATGCTTGTGAGTAAAGACCCTGACAGAATTGAAACTCTCATTTCTGAAAAACGTGTTAAACTGCATATCTTTGAACCCAGTCAGAGAAAAATTTGGACCGTAGTTGGAAAAGCTGAAGAACATTGGCTTGATCCTGATGGGGGTTACTGCTCATGTCCTGGATTTTATTTTGGTAAATTAAATGGTAAGTCTACTTGTTACCATCTTGATTCTGCAGCGTTGGCTATAAAAGAAAATAAAATAGAGTCTATTTTTTTCTCCGATGATGAATTTTCTGACTTTCTTTCTGGATTGATTTCTGATTTATAGTGATACTTATTCGAATGTATTAATACTCTGAAATTATATCTTCAGACATGGATGACGATCAACAAAATTCTGAAATTGAAAAAATTGCAAATCTTATGGTTCATGATAATCTTTCACCTGATGAACAAGATATAACAAAATTAGAAAAATACAAAAATCAAATTAAAACAGATTGCAATGTTGATGACGAACAAGCTATGAAATTAGTTTATGAGACTCTGTTATTTAGAAAATTAAAAAATTCTGATTCTGGTGATATTTTAGACAAAGGTAACGATTTCGGTGCTGGATTCAGTTAACCTAGTGGTACCGTATCAATATCATCTTTTGAGACCCCTTTCCAAAGACCAATCATACCTTCTGGTTCTACTTGCTCAACTTTAGTAATCTGTTGAATCTTGATATGATCTGGGGTTGGTGGCATCCATAGCATTGCCATATAATCTCCTACCTCTCCGACTTTATTTGGTAGAGCCATAGTGATCTTGTCTGCACTAAATCCTTTTGAAACTAATGCATTTGTGGCTTTTTCGCTAAGATCCATTTTTCCATGTAGGAATAGATAGACGTCTTTTTGAGTGTCAATTTCTGCCATGTAGTCATTGATTTTTTAAACTAAATCAACCTTTCCTGATCTAATCTCTTCCAAAAAGGGTTAAATTAGAATACTTGGAAATCATAGCTGTGAAAATATTCACTGTTGGCAGTAAATCCTTTGTAACTAGTTTCCAATTAGCTGGTGTACCTGGAGTAATATCTGATACTCCTCAGAAAGCTTTTGATGAAATCAAAACACTTACTGATGATCCTGATGTTGGATTAGTTCTTGTCAGTGATGATATCACAGAATCAATTAACGATGAATTAACTGCTCTTAGAGCTGAAAAGTCTACTTTGGTATTTGCATTACCTGCAGCTGGAAGTGAAAAAACTGAAGTTGATTACAGAGTAATGTTGAAGAAAATTCTCGGCGTCTAATTCTTTTAATCTACTTATATTCAATCTTCTAATGGTTAACCATGAAAACTGCTTTTGTTAAAGACCCATCTGTAATTTCAGTTGATAATATGGAAAAACCATCATTGAATTCTGGTGAGATCTTGGTACAGATGCAAGCTTGTGGCATTTGTGGTTCTGATTTGGAAAAAGTTTTTGGACAATATGGACAACCATCAATGCGATTAGGTCATGAACCTGCTGGAATAGTTTTAGATGTTAGTTCTGATGTTACTGAATTCAAAAAAGGTGATAGAGTATTTACACATCATCATGTTTCTTGTTATGATTGTCATTATTGTAATCACGGTTATGAAACAATGTGTAAGAAATATTCTGAAACCAATCTATCTCCTTGTGGTCTTTCTGAAGAATACATAGTTCCTGCATGGAACGTATCTCATGGTGGTGTTTTGAAAATATCTGATTCCTTAAGTTTTGAAGAAGCTGCAATGATTGAGCCTTTGGCATGTTGTGTAAGATCTTGGACTAAATTTAATTATCAACAAGGTGATTCTGTTGCAATTTTTGGTGTGGGTCCAACTGGAATGATGCATGTTATGTTAGCTCAGGCACAAAAATTTTCAAAAATCATTTGTTTTGATGTTAATGATTTCCGTTTAGACTTTGCAAAAAAATTCAACATTACTGAATCCATTAATTCTATGGATGAATGTAGAAAACAAAAAATTTCAGAACATACTGATGGTAGAGGCGTAGATGTTGCAATTGTTGCTACAAGTAGTATGAATGCACTTGAGGATGCAATTGATTTAGTGAGAAAAGGAGGAACTGTGATGATGTTTGGTGTTCCATCAAAGGGGGCAAAATTAGATTTGGATATAAGTAAAATATATTCAAAAGAAATAACACTTGTAACAAGTTATGCTGCTTCTGATGCTGATACTAAAAACGCACTTGAATTAATTGAATCCTCAAAAATTGATGTTAAAAGATTAATCACTCATACATATTCTATTGATGATACTCAAAAAGCATTTGATCATGCTCGAAGCGGTGACAATGCAATGAAAATTATCATTACTAAATAAGAAAGGCTTAAGAAAGGTATTTCTTTTCTTTCAAAATCGAAGAGATATGGACTGGGGATTAGAAAATAGATTATCTAGAATAATTAAACCACAAGATAATCGTGCATTGATGTTAGCAGTAGACCATGGATACTTTCTTGGTCCTACTGAAAAATTAGAAAATCCAAAAAAAGTTATCGGTCCACTTTTGAAACATTGTGATTCATTGATGCTTACAAGAGGTGTTCAAAGAACATCTGTTTCTGCCACTACTGAAACCCCGATGGTCTTGAGAGTTTCTGGAGGTTCTAGTATTATCGGTGATGATTTATCTCAAGAAGACATTACAGTATCAATTGAAGATGCAATTAGACTAAATGCAAGTGCCCTAGCAATGTCTATTTTTGTTGGCTCAAAATATGAATATCAAACAGTTGTAAATCTTGGAAAATTAGTCAGTGAGGCTGCAAAATATGGCTTGCCTGTTTTAGCAGTAACTGCAGTTGGAAAAGAATTAGGAAAAGACGCACGATACCTTTCACTTGCATGTAGAATGGCTGCTGAGCAAGGTGCACATATTGTAAAAACATACTATTGTGAAAACTTTGAAAAAGTAGTTCAATCTTGTCCTGTTCCAATTATTGTTGCTGGAGGAAAGAAAATTCCTGAACGTGATGCATTACAATTAACATACAATTCAATCAAGGCAGGAGCTGTAGGTGTTGACATTGGTAGAAATGTCTGGCAATCTGAACATCCAGTTGCCATGATTAAAGCCGTTAGAGCAATAGTTCATGGAAATTCAAATGTGGATAAGGCATTCAAATTATACCAAAAACTTGCTAGTGAAGATTCTAAAAATACACAAAAATCAAAAGGCAACAAACCTAATCAAAACAAAAACAAATCAAACAAACCTAATCAAAACAAAAACAAATCAAACAAACCTAATCAAAACAAAAACAAATCAAACAAACCTAATCAAAACAAAAACAAATCAAACAAAC
>Ga0233434_1002698_pt1 | contig 15200 bp, 6 predicted proteins | sample SI_122_August201_4_FD_182738 | JGI IMG/M metagenome (GOLD analysis project Ga0233434, IMG submission 182738) | Seawater microbial communities from Saanich Inlet, British Columbia, Canada - SI_122_August2016_120_MG | ecosystem: Environmental > Aquatic > Marine > Inlet | place: Canada: British... | reverse complement strand
CTATTTATGATCCTCCACCGATTCTATATATTAAAGGAAAAGCTTTAAATACTATTGCTTTGCCTTTAGCGGTTGTGGGCACACGCACTCCTTCTGAATATGGAAAACTGGTCGCAGAAAGACTTTGCTTAAAACTGGCTTCTGCCGGTTTTAGTATAATCAGCGGTTTGGCCAGGGGAATTGATACTTTGGCTCACAAGGCGGCTTTATCTGCCGGTGCAGATACGATTGCTGTTTTTGGTTGTGGATTGGGGCATACTTATCCACCGGAGAACATAAACTTAAGGAAAAAAATTGTTGAGCAAGGGGCTATCTTATCTGAGTTTCCTGTTTTCATGAGACCGGACCGTAATAATTTCCCAGCACGAAACAGAATTTTGAGTGGTTTGGCATTAGGTACAGTGGTTGTCGAAGCGGCTGAAAAAAGTGGAGCCTTGATTACTGCTGATTTTGCTTTGGAACAGGGCAGGGAGGTTTTTGCGATTCCAGGGAATATCACCTCTCCTAAAAGCAAAGGGACGAATAACTTGATCAAGTCTGGTGCTAAGTTGGTCGATAGTCCTGAATCTATCCTCGAAGAGTTGTTGCCTGCATTGGGTGAAAGTTTGAAAGCTCAGATAGATAATGTGGAATCAAAAATCTTGCTTGATAATGACGAGGAAAAGAAGATTTTCTCATTATTATCATTGGAAGGCAGACATATAGATAATTTGATTGAAAACAGTAATTTGTCTCCTGCGCAAGTTTCGGCTACACTGTTGCAACTGGAATTGCGAGGTGTGGTTCGTCAATTGAGTGGGAAAATGTATATTTCTAATTGTAGTGATGAATAAAATTAGTGAGGAAATATGGCTAAATCGTTATTAATCGTTGAGTCCCCTACCAAAGTCAACACGCTTAAAAAAATAGTTGGCAAGGATTTTATAATAAAGGCTTCTGTAGGCCATCTCAAAGATTTGCCAAAGAAAAAACTTGGAGTTGATGTGGATAATGATTTTGCTCCCGAGTACATCACCATCCGGGGAAAAGGAAAAATTCTTCAGGAATTAAAAACTGCGGCTAAGAAGGTTGACAAAATTTACCTTGCCCCGGATCCGGATCGTGAAGGCGAGGCGATCGCCCACCACATCGGCAATGAAGTAGCAAGATTCACCAAAGGTAAAATATATAGGGTGGCGTTTAACGAAATCACTAAAAAAGCGGTTCTGGATGCTATCAAAAACCCTACCGAGCTTAATAGTAACCGTGTGAATGCTCAACAGGCACGTAGAATTCTGGATAGGTTGGTGGGATATAAAATCAGCCCCATCTTATGGAAAAAAGTCCATCGTGGGTTGAGTGCAGGGCGAGTTCAATCAGTTGCTTTACGAATTGTTTGTGAAAGGGAACGTGAGATTCTTGCCTTCAAGCCCCGGGAGTATTGGTCCATTACCTTGGAATTGGAAGGAAGCAAGCAACCTCAATTTCAGGCCAAACTATTCAAAATTGCTGGAAAAAAAGTCGAGATTGCTAATAAAGCCGAGGCAGATGAAACCCTCAAGGGCTTGGAAGGTGCTAGTCCTGTTCTCGAAAATATTGTCAAAAAGGAGAGAAAAAGAAACCCCAGCGCCCCCTTTATCACGAGTACCCTTCAGCAGGAAGCATCTCGAAAGCTGAATTTCTCTCCCAAAAAGACCATGATGCTCGCACAGCGGTTGTATGAAGGAATTACGCTGGGCAAAAAAGGAACGGTTGGTCTCATTACGTATATGCGTACTGATTCAGTAAAGTTATCGGATCAGGCTCTTGAAGAAGTCCGGGAGTTTATCCCTGAAAGATATGGAAAAGAGTTTCTACCGGCAAAACCTAATATATACAAAAGCAAAAAATCGGCTCAAGAAGCTCATGAAGCAATCCGGCCCACGGATGTGAAACTGGAACCGAATACTATCAAAGATCATCTGGAAAAGGATGCATTCAGGCTATATCAATTAATTTGGTCGCGTTTTGTTTCTTGTCAGATGGTTCCAGCCGTCCTGGATACCACCCAATTTGATATTCAGGCTGGGAATTATTTATTTCGCAGTAACGGTTCTATTTTGAAATTTGCGGGCTTTATGAAAGTCTATGTTGAAAGTCAGGATGACGATCAAGGCGATGCATCGAAATCTGAGGGAAAAGGGGATGACCGCCTGCTTCCCGCTTTGGAAAAAGGTGAAAAATTAAAAATTCATGAAATACTTCCCGAGCAACATTTTACCCAGCCTCCCGCCCGTTTTTCTGAGGCGATGCTGGTTAAGGAGTTGGAAGACAAGGGAGTCGGACGCCCCAGTACCTATGCGGCGACCATCAGTGTAATTAAGGACAGGGACTATATTCAAAATGTAGACCGGCGCCTGCAACCTGTTGAACTGGGATTTATGATCAATGATCTTTTGGTGGAAAACTTCCCGGATATCATGACTACAGAATTTACCGCCAAAATGGAAGAACAGTTAGATGATATTGAAGCAGGAAAGCTGGAGTGGGTGGATGCGCTAAACTCATTTTATACCCCCTTCAAAGCGGATCTGGAAAAAGCCGAAGAAAAGATGAAGGATTTTAAAGCCCAAGTCGAAGAAACCGATGAGGTCTGTGACAAATGTAACCAGCCCATGATTATTAAATGGGGTCGCTTTGGAAAATTTATGGCGTGTTCGGGTTATCCAGAGTGTAAAAATACGCGGGACCTTGGCGAAAAAGGTGATTCTGAGGATGGGGCGAAGACCGATGAGGTGGAAGGCAATTGTGATAAGTGTGAGGCACCATTGATAATAAAGCGAGGACGTTTTGGAAAATTCATTGCTTGTTCCAAATATCCTGAATGCAAATTTACCCAAGCTATTGGGCTTGGCATCCCTTGCCCGGAGGATGATTGCAAAGGTGAGATTGCCCCCCGCCGGTCTAAAAAGGGTAGGACATTTTATGGTTGCACGAAGTATCCAGATTGTAAATTTACTTCCTGGGACAAGCCTGTGGGTGAAGCCTGCCCAGAGTGTAAGAATCCATTTTTGGTAGAAAAATGGAAAAAGAATGAAGATCCTTCCGTACTTTGCCCTAATTGTGGCTTTAAAAAATCAAATGCCGCGGCTTGATCAATTGTGAAGGATTATTTAACAGTAATCGGAGCTGGTCTTGCTGGCTCTGAAGCGGCTTGGCAGGCCGCTGAGCGGGGTGTGAAGGTTGTATTGTATGAAATGCGACCGGTAACTCGAACTCCAGTTCATAAAACCGAAAATTGTGCCGAACTTGTTTGCAGTAACTCCTTGGGCAACAACCTACCTCATTCAGCACCATTTATCCTTAAAGAAGAGTTACGTAACTTTAAGTCCATAGTTATTGCATCTGGAGATAAAAATTCTGTTCCTGCCGGCTCAGCATTGGCGGTGGATAGAGATTTGTTTTCAAAAGAAATAACCGAAAAATTAATTAGTCATCCCAATATTATCTTCAAGCGAGAAGAGGTCAAAGAGATACCCCAAGAAGGACCTGTCATTATTGCCACGGGCCCTTTAACATCCCCTCAGCTCTCTGAACAAATTTCAAAATTGGTGAGTCAGGAATATCTTTATTTCTATGATGCGCTGTCTCCCATAGTTAATGCTGACTCGATAGATTACGATAAAGCTTTTTTTGCTTCGCGTTACGATAAGGGAGATGCAGATTACCTGAACTGTCCCATGAGTGAGGAACAGTATTATGAGTTTGTTCGGGAATTGAAGGCATCAGAAAAGGTACCTTTTGCAACTTTTGAAAAAGCGGTTTATTTTGAAGGTTGTATGCCCATTGAAGTACTGGCTGAACGGGGAGACCGTACTCTGGCATTTGGCCCATTGAAGCCAGTTGGTTTAATCAATCCCAAAACAGGAAAGATTGCTCATGCGGTGGTGCAATTGCGCCGGGAAAACCGGGACAGCTCTGCTTATAACCTGGTCGGTTTTCAGACCAAGCTTACATACCCGGAACAGAAAAGGATTTTTTCCATGATTCCGGGATTGGAAAATGCTGAGTTTTTCCGTTTTGGGGCCATTCATCGAAATACTTATATCAACTCACCCAGTCTTCTTAATAAACAATTGGAATTGAAGAGTCACCCCGGAATTTATTTTGCAGGTCAGGTTACCGGGGTTGAAGGTTATGTAGAGTCGTCAGCAATGGGACTTTTAGCGAGCTTGAGTGCGGTGGCAAAAATTTCAGGGAGTTCTTATGATCCACCTCCCGCTGACACCGCTCTGGGTGCTTTGATAAACTATTTAACTAAATCCAGTAGTAAAGGATTCCAGCCCATGAATATTAATTTCGGTTTATTCTGGGTTCAAGACATGCGGATTCGAGATAAAAAATTGAGGAACCAAAAGATCGCAATTAACGCTTTGGAAAAAATAAAGGTATGGAATGAAGGGCTTCCTATTGCCGTTCATTAGAAGCAGGGCTATGATTTTCAAATCCACAATGTCCAATAGTTAGACAATACAAACGGCCATGACCTGTTTCAAGTCACAATCCCCTTTGAAAACTTTGTAGATTCCATCTTGTTTGAGAGTAGTCATGCCATCACTCACAGCCTGTTTACGTAGGTCTTCGACCAGCGACTGTTTCATGATCATCCTTTTAATGTCATCGGTGCCCTCTAAGCACTCGTGCAATCCGGTACGTCCTGCATAACCTGTGTCATTGCAGTTTGAGCATCCCACCGGTTTTTTTAGCATTATGTCATCCGAATATTGAATATTCAGTTTATCAAAGCCAGCTCCATATTCCTTTGCTAATGAATCAAACTCTTCCTGTGTGGGATGATAGTCTTCCTTGCATTTTTTACAAAGGGTACGTACCAGTCTTTGCGCGACAATGAGGAGCAAGGCATCGGCAAAGTTTAGAGGATTCATTCCCATATCCAAAAGCCGTGTAATGGTTTCAGGAGCAGAGTTTGTGTGCAGGGTACTGAAGACCAAGTGGCCGGTGAGAGATGCTTCCAGACCAATGGAACAGGTTTCAGCATCCCGCATTTCACCCACCATGATGACATCCGGGTCACCGCGTAGAAAAGATTTCATAGCGCGGGCAAAGTCGAGTCCTATTTTATTCAGCATTTGAACCTGGCGCAGGCCTTTCTGGGTAATTTCTACCGGATCCTCTGCGGTCCAGATTTTTCTTTCGGGTTTGTTGATATAACCAAGAATAGAATGGAGGGTAGTGGTTTTTCCTGATCCAGTAGGTCCTACCACGAGAATCAATCCGTAAGGTTTGGCGGCGGAGTCCTGAGTCAGTTTTAAATTGTGAGCATTAAAATTCATGTTTTCCAGCGGGATAGGTTTGCTCGCGGCTAAAATACGGAGAACAGCATCTTCATTTCCCCCAACCGTTGGGCAGGTGGCCACTCGGTATTCAATTTCCTTTTTCCCGTATTTCATTTTTATTTTACCGTCTTGGGGCAAACGTCTTTCAGCGATATCGAGCTTTGACATGATTTTAATTCTAGAGATGACTGCTTGTTTATATATGGAAGGTATTTCTTCATAAATGGTGCAGGTACCGTCTTTTCGATATCGGACCATTACACTTTCCTTGCCGATACCGGGTTCAATATGAATATCCGAAACGCCTTGGTCATAGGCATCTATCAAAACTTTATTGACAAGCCGAACAATGGTGCTGTCTGTTTCGCTGATAGCATTGGACCCGTCATCGGCTTCCTCCACAAGGTCAGTATCACTCTGTTCATCCTTCAGGGCACTTAAGAGGGTAGACATTCCTTCAGTCGGTACTTCTTCCGCTCCTACTGAAAAATCTTCTCCCAAAGTAGAGTTTAAAAAGTCTATGATGTCGATTTTTAATCCGATTTTATATTCAATTTCTTTTTTCGGGAAGATTTGACGAATGTTTTGGTTTCGGTCCGGATTTAAAGGATCGTTGATCAAAAGAGTGATCTTTTCGCCTTCCTTCTGAATAGGAATCCAGTAGTTCTTGGTTAAAAAACTTCTATTCAAACCTGTCATCATTTCTGAAGGTAAAATCACCGTATCGCTGTAGCCAAAATAGGGCAATGCGTAAAAATGTTCCAGAGATTTTCCAAGGTCATTCCTTTGTAATTTGAAATCCATCATCAATACTGATTCTACGTCAACCTGACTTTTCCTTGCCTTGGCTGTGGCTTGGGTTAATTCTTCTTCGGTAATAATTCCATTTTGAATTAAGAAACTAAATTTGGTTGGCTTGGATGGAATATATTTAGATTGATTATGAAAAGCTAAAGCTAGAGTTTCAGAAATAATAGTGGCACTTTTTTCATCTTGAGCTGTGAATTTGACCTCATTCAACTTGTTGACGAGTTGTAGAACACCCATAAGTTTTCCTGCATGGAGTAGGGGATATCCAAGAACCGATTTGGTAACGCTACCCGATTTTTTATCCCATGAACTGTCAAATTTAAGATCCGGATTGTAACTTTGGAGTTCTTCCTCATCATAAACATTGGAAATATTCACACACTCTTCATGGCTGGCAACCCACCCTGCAATACTCACTGGAGAGATCGGAACTCGTATTTCATTTGTCTCCGTGCCAGATTTAACTTTGGAAAAAATTTCATTCTTTGATCCATCAACGGCGTAGATGGTGATGGCCTGAGCTTCAAACAGCATTAATATGGATTCCTTAAGCTCAATAAGGATTTCATCAATATTTTTTGCCGAATGGATGGCTTGGGAAATACGATGGAGACTTTCTTCTGGTGAAAGATTCACAATTACAGGAAGTGGATTCAGGCCATACTCTTCTTCTAACTGTGCAAAAATTTTACCAATTACCGGAGAAATCTCCCGGGCAAGTTTAAAGTCAGCATCGCTAAAAGCTTCCCCATCTCTTCTCTTATTAATTACTTCCATCACTCCAATTAATTTTTTATTGTGAGGAATGGGGAGAACCATGATGGCTTGAGTTTGGATACCCAGAGGAATATCCAGGGTGGAACCTTTTGAAAGTTGAGGATGCAAACTGGCCAGGTCTTCTTCTGAATATGCATTGGGCAAATTAATGGGCTTACCGACCCCTGCTACATAGCCCGCAAAACTATTTGCCGAAACATCTACCCTGACCTCTGAGTCCAGGTTCTCTATTCTATTGCGTGAAAATAGTTGTCGATTGTCTCGGTCAAGTGCGAAAAGGGTAATAGCTTTACAACGCCAGACATTTTTTAATTCATCGATTATGTCTGGAATTACGGCGGCGATATTATCTGTGGTCTGCGCTAGAGCCAGTATTGTTCTCACTTTGGCGCCATTTTCCTCAACGGGATTGTTTAAGGTATTTTGAGTACTATTCATTATTTATTTGCTGAAAGGGTTAAAAGTTATTATCTTTTGCGCAGACTACACTATGCACACAGCAAGAACTTGTTTTAAATCACAGTCACCCTTAAATATTTTGTGAATTCCATCTTGCTTTAATGTTCTCATTCCATCCTTAATGGATTGCTTGCGTAAGTCTTCGACCATAGCTTTTTGCATGATTATACGTTTAATTTCATCTGTTCCATCCAGACATTCATGCAATCCTGTTCGCCCTGCATAACCTGTTTCATTGCACCTGGCACAACCTACGGGCTTTTTTATAGTCAGTTCAGCAGTATATTTAATTCCCAGTTCGAGAAAATCTTTCTCCCCATACTGTTGGACCAAGGTGTCAAATTCTTTCTGGGTAGGATGATAGTCTTCCTTGCAATTTTTACAAAGGGTACGTACCAGCCTTTGCGCGACAATGAGGAGCAGGGCATCGGCAAAGTTAAGTGGATTCATTCCCATATCCAAAAGCCGTGTAATGGTTTCAGGAGCAGAGTTTGTGTGCAGGGTGCTGAAGACCAGATGACCGGTGAGAGATGCTTCCAGACCAATGGCACAGGTTTCGGAATCCCGCATTTCACCCACCATGATGACATCCGGGTCACCGCGTAGAAAAGATTTCATGGCGCGGGCAAAGTCGAGTCCTATTTTATTGAGCATTTGAACCTGCCGAAGTCCGTCCTGGGTAATTTCCACCGGATCCTCTGCGGTCCAAATTTTTCGCTCAGGTTTATTGATGTAGCCGAGACAGGAATGCAGGGTGGTGGTTTTACCAGAACCTGTTGGCCCTACTACCAAAATTAAGCCATAAGGTTTGCTGGATTTTTCCTTGATAATTTCGAGGTTTCTATCCGAAAAATTCATTTGCTCCAGCGGCATAGGTTTACTTGCCGCTAGAATTCGTAGAACTGCGTCTTCGTTTCCTCCAACAGTGGGACAGGTGGCGACCCTGTATTCAATTTCTTTTCTGCCGTATTTCATTTTAATTTTTCCATCTTGAGGCATGCGTCTTTCTGCTATATCCAGTTTAGACATAATTTTGATGCGAGAAATAATAGCCTGCTTGTACAAAAAGGGAATTTCCTGATAAATTTGGCAAGCCCCATCCTTGCGAAATCTAACCCTCACTGGTTTTTTACCAGTCCCAGGCTCAATGTGAATGTCAGATATCCCTTGGTCGTAAGCGTCTGTCAAAACTTTATTAACCAATCGTACAATAGTGCTGTCTGTTTCGCTGATAGCATTGACTTCATCGTCCTCCTGCATGGACTCTACAACTTCTGTGCTTTCGTCGTGAAGCGTATCCAAAAGGCTGGACATTTCTTCCTTTTTGATTTCTTCTGCGGTACCAGATATCGCCTCATCTTCTGTCATTGCAGAAAGCAGGAATTCCCTAATATCTATTTTTAATCCGACTTTTATTTCCAGTTTCTTTTTTGGAAAGATCATTTGAATATTCTGGATCCTTATCTTATTAGTAGGGTCGTCCATTAAAATGACTGCGCTGTTTTCATCATTTTGAAGGGGAACCCAATAATTTTTTGCAAGATAGGTTTTGTTTAACCCGGAAAAGTTGGATTGAGGAAGTACTATGGAATCATTGAAACCTTGATAAGGAAGACTGTAATAAAGTTCAAGCGACTTTCCAAGGTCTTTGCGTTTGAGTTTTAAATCACTAAGGAGAACCGTTTCAATATCCAATCGGTTATTGCGTGACTTTGCAATGGCTTCATTCAACTCATCTTGGGAAATAATTCCACTTTCGACTAAAAAACCAAATTTAGTACGCTTTTGACGGTTGATTTTTTGCTGGTTGAAAAATGCCAGAGCAAGGGTCTGGGCAATGGTTTTAGCGTTCCGTTCATCGAAATCATTGAACCGGTCCCCATGGCTTTTGTTTACCAGTTGCATGACACCCATCAAGTCTTCGCCTTGAAGCAAGGGGTAAACCAGCATGGATTTTGTGCGGAGTCCGGTTTTTTTGTCCCAGGAGCTATCAAACTTTAAGCCGGGATGAATACTTTTGAACTCATCTGGGTTATAAACATCACCGATATTGGCCGGCTTTTTTATCAAGGCGACACAGCCGGAAATGCTTGTTTCCGAGATGGGCACCCTGATTTCATTTATCTGGTTACCAGATTTAACCTTGGAATAAATTTCATTCCTGATTTCATCGACTGCATAAATTGTGATCAACTGAGAGTCAAACAGTTGCAGGATCGGTTGCTGAAGTTCAAGAAGAATCTCATCGATGGTTCCCGCTGAATGAATGGCATGGGCGGTTTCCTGTATTCTGGACTCGATATCTTCTACTTCCAGTTTAGCCAGTGCATGTCCAAGTGTTGTGGATAATTCTTTTGCCTGGCGAACATAATCCTCGTCAAAACTTCCACCGGATTCGTGGTTCAGGCATTCGAGTACTCCCATCAAACGTTTGTTAAATGGGAGGGCTACTACCAATGCAGACTTGGTTCTGAATTTGATTTTTTCATCCCAAGTTTTGTTTAATTTTAAATCAGAATGGTACTGCTTGAGCTCATTTTCGTCGTAGGCATCGATTATGTTAAGCGTCTTTCCGGTTGCGGCCACGAATCCGGCAAGACTCTTCGTCGATAGTTCCAGCCGAATTTCATCAACGCCTTCAACTTTGAAGTTTCTCGAATATATTTGCCTTTTATCCCTGTCGACTGCATAAATCGTAACGGCCTCGCAGTCAAAGAGATTTTTCAATTCTTCAGTAAGGGAAAATATAATATGCCCCATACTTTGGCCAGACAAAATTTTGTTGATGATAGGGCGAGTTCGGTCACTGGATCTTCTACCTCGTTCATCCTCACTCTCGTGACTTGCATCCATTTCTCGCCTTTTAAGCGAGGAAGAATTATTGTCACTTGCAAGACTTGGGTCCTCGGAAAAATCCGGTTTATTTTCAAGCAGGCTTTCTGCCGGAGGGGATGTTTTTGTCAATTTTGAAAAAAGGGACACGTTCCTAATTTCCATTTAAGTAATTTTATGAGAGGTATAGAAATATCCTACTACCAAGGCATAAAAAACTCAAGTTGAATCAGGGATAGCGGAACTCAAAAAGTATTGAAAACATTAGATTTACTTCAGGGTTGGTTTGCTTTGGGAGTAGCGGGAGGGTGAGTTTTTAAGAAAGCGGGTTAAAAACCCTAAACGTCAAGATCCTGAACAAACTCAGCTTTTTCTTTGATGAAATTGTAGCGGGATTCCGCATTTTTCCCCATTAACTGGGAAACTGTTTTGCTGGCTTCTTCGGCAGAATTTAAGGTTACTCGAATCATTGAACGGGATTTTTTATTCATAGTCGTTTCCTTCAAGTCTGAGGCGGGCATTTCTCCTAATCCCTTAAATCGACCTATTTCATGGGAGGTTCCATTCAGTTTCTCGATGATTTTATCTTTCTCCTCATCGCTTAAAGCATAAAAGAGTTTTTTACCTGCATCGATTCGATATAAAGGGGGTTGGGCAATAAAAAGATGGCCCTTTTCGATGATTTCTGGGAGGCAACGATAGAAAAAGGTAAGGAGCAAAGTGCAGATATGAGCACCATCAACGTCGGCGTCCGTCATGATAATGATTTTTCCATAGCGAAGCTTGCTATAATCAAATTTATTTCCAATCCCGGTTCCACAAGCGGAAATGAGGTTTTGAATTTCAGTATTAGCTAAAATCTTTGCCAGGGTTGCGGTTTCAACATTGAGTATTTTACCGCGGATAGGAAGAATGGCCTGGGTTTTTCGATCTCTTGCTTGTTTGCTGGAACCTCCTGCGGAATCTCCTTCACAAATAAAGAGTTCAGCTTCATCCTTATCTGTTGTGGCACAATCTGAAAGCTTTCCTGGCAAATTGAGTCGATGCGAGATATTTGTTTTACGTTGAACCGCCTCTTTCGCTTGACGAGACGCGATCCGGGCCTGAGCCGAAAGGATGATGCGATTGGCAATGGTATTTCCCAGAGTTTGGTTTTCATTTAAATAATGTTCCAGGGTATGATTGACCACCGACTCCACCTGAGAAGTGATATCTGAATTTAACCTTCCCTTGGTTTGACCCTGAAACTCTACTTCACCTTGAAGATAAATATTAATAATGGCAATCAGACCTTCCCTGACATCATCGCCGGTAATTCCCGGTATCTCTTTGGGAAGCAGTTTGCGCCTGTCAATATAGGCCCGAACAGCTTTGGTGATACCATTTCGAAATCCGGTCTCGTGGGTTCCTCCGTCAATAGTCCTGATGGAGTTCGCAAAAGAAAGAATTTGAGTGTCTGTACTAGGAGTCCAGAGAAAAGCGGTCTCCAGTCTCAACAAGTTGTCTTCTTTTTCTACATAAAAAGGTTTTTCCATCAAAGTCGATTTCTGTCCGACAATTTTTTTTATGTAGTCTTGAATACCTTCGGGATAATGAAATGAATGTGAATTTTTATTTTCAGTGACGTTTATTTTGAGACCCTTATTGAGGAAGGCTTTTGACTCTGCACGTTCCAAGATAAGTTTGGGGTTGAATTCCGTTTTCGGGAAAATTTTTCCATCAGGTTTGAAATATACAGTGGTGCCATAAAGCCTTGCAGGTTTTCCTTTTTTAAGCTTTGTAATGGGCTTGCCCCGTGAATAAGTCTGGCTCCACTCAAACCCATCTCGACGGGAGGTTGCGACAAGGTTTTCGGAAAGGGCGCATACCACAGCCATACCAACACCATGAAGGCCTCCCGACACTTTATAGTTGTCTTGACCAAATTTTCCGCCTGAGTGCAGAGTGGTGAATAGTATTTCCATTGCACTCTTTTTAGTATTACGAAACGGGTCTACTGGAATACCGCGTCCATTATCTTTGATGGTTACACCATGATCCTTGTCTAAGATCACCTCAATGGTATCGCAATGTCCGTTGAGTGCTTCATCCACACAATTGTCGAGAATTTCCCAAAGCAAATGATGCAGGCCTGTGGAGGATGTTGAGCCAATGTACATTCCCGGTCGTTTACGAACCGGTTCGAGTCCTTCGAGAACCTGGATATCTTCAGATCTGTATTTTGACATGATGCTTATTTCACTTTTAGAATGTTTTTGCGTTTGGACACGATTACACCCTGACTTCCGCGGTTACAGAGGCGGACACTTTTTACGGTGATGACCTTGTCATTACCCGAGTCGAGTTCAAGGGTGATTTTGCTTTTTAAATCTACGAATTTAAACCCAGACACCTGGCTATCGCCCGGTTTCATAAGAATAACTCCTTTACCCGAACCTGTTAATTGGGTTACCTGGTCTGTGGCGATGACCACTGCTTTCCCTTTTACTGTGGCCAAAAAAACGTGCTTGTGCGTTACCGGGGCGAAACCGATCATTTGGTCGTTATCTTTTAAGCTCATGATCTTTCTTCCCGAACGTGTAGTCTCTGCTAGATTAGATAAAGGAAATCGAAATCCAAATCCATTAGCACTGACAACCATGAACTCTGAGGGGCCTCCCCCCGCTTTATTATTTTTAGCAAAGTCCATTAATATTTGACCCTCCGATTGCTCGGAAGGATTCATGCTTTCACTAGGAGGAGAAAGTGTAAGCATACCAATGACTTTTTCGCCATCACCAAAATTGAACAAGCTTTGAATAGGCTCACCAAACCCACTTCTTGTGTAGGGCAGGTTGTAGACTTTGGATACATAAACAATTCCAAATGAGGTGAAAAGAGCGAGTAGATTTCGCGTATTGGTTTGCAGGGAATCGAGTAATTGATCGTTTTCTTTAAATTTGAGTCCTGAAGGATCGTTCAGGTTTTTTAATTTTCGAATCCACCCGTTCTGGCTGAGAACTATATGAACATCTTCATGCTCGATAAAGTCTTCAGCGTTATATTCAATATTTTCGATGGTTTTTATCTGAGTAACACGTTTGTCACCGTGTTTGGCCTTGATTTCTTCGAGTTCTCCTCGCACCTCTTGCCAGATTTTTTTAGAAGACGCGAGAATAGATTGAATTCTTTTTTGTTCTTTGAGTTTTTCTTTTTGTTCCTGGAGAATCTTCTCCATTTCCATTGCTACCAGGCGATAGAGAGGGATCTCAAGAATCGCGTTCGTCTGCTCGTCATCAAGCTTGAACTGATTTTGCAGTTTTTCGTGAGCTTCTTTGCGGGATTTAGAAGATCGTATCAACTTCAATGCTTTCTCCAGGTCATTGAATACTGCCGCAAATCCCGCAAGAAGATGCAGGCGTCTTTCAATAAGTGCCAACTCATAATTTAAGCGACGCGTGATCACCTGCTTACGAAATTCCAGAAAAAACTGACAAATTTCCAAAAGGGACAGGCGCGCAGGTTCACCATTAGGTTTGAGGCAGGTGAAATTAAGCTGAAAATTACTTTCCAGATCCGTGTGCTTGAAAAGATAGCTCATCACCTTATTTTCATCCGCAGTACTTTTGATCTCAAGCACTACCCGAATGTTCTCATCACTTTCGTCTCTCACATCCGTCAGGGGAGGAAGTTTTTTAGCAATGATAATTTCAGCAATCTTTTCTATCATCCGGGCCTTATTGACGGCATAAGGGATCTCTTTGAGGATGATCTGCTTTTTGCCTCGCGGCAAAGATTCGACTTTCCAGATTCCCCTGATTTTTACTGCGCCTGATCCGGTCTCATAAGCTTTTCGTATTTCAGTTTTACTGTTAAGAATGATTCCGCCAGTGGGAAAATCTGGGCCCTTAATATATTTCATTAGATGGGCCACCGTTTGCTTGGGCGAGTCGATCAATGAAATCAAGGCCGCCATGACCTCCTGCAAGTTATGACTTGGAAATGAGCAAGCCATTCCCACAGCAATACCGGAAGCGCCGTTAATCAATAAATTAGGCACGCGGGAAGGCAGTACTACTGGCTCCTTCAGGGAGTTGTCGTAGTTGGGACGAAAATCTACGGTGTCTTTCTTTATGTCTTGCAATAAATATGAGGTGATCGGGGTCAAACGTCCCTCTGTATAACGGTAGGCCGCAGGGGAATCGCCATCCAGCGAACCAAAGTTTCCTTTTCCGTCCACAAGGGGATAGCGCATGGAAAAATCCTGCGCCATACGTACCATCGACTCATAGGTGGATGCATCTCCATGCGGGTGGTATTTACCAAGCACTTCACCAATAATTTTGGCAGATTTTACATGTTTGCTTGCGGCGTTCATTCCCATGCTATCCATGGCAAACAGGATTCGACGATGTATCGGTTTCAATCCATCCCTCACGTCTGGAAGAGATCGAGAGACAATGGTTGAAAGTGCGTAGGTCAGAAACCTTTTTTCGAGTTCGTCCTGTAAGTCGGAGGTTTTTTCCTGTCCCATTGGGTTTTACCGGTTTAGCGTTTAAGAAAAGATGAGTTGTTCAGCTTGACGTTTGTGGTTGGCGGTCTTATTTAGGTGCTAAGCCAGGAATGTGAGGTGCTGGCCGGATGTATCGAGTACAGATTGTAAAATCAATAGGTTAGAGCTAATTTCTTTTTTTAGTATTTTGTTTTCGCTATTTACAGATTCCCATATATTGTAGGCCTGAATTATTTGTATACAATATGCAGAGGTATAAAGCAAGTGAATTCAAATATTAACAAAGAAACCTCCAATCAGGTTTAGATTTTCTTAAAACAATTCATTTCAGTAGGTTGAAATCTTTTTTAAAAGGGTGCCATCCTATTATTGCCGACGGAATCTCCAGAGGCTTTTTCTTCTGTCCCATTATTATTAATATCCGGTAAATTTACCGATTAAGTATTTTTTTAGTTTAAGGAGTGATTCATGTCCGATCCTACACTGCAAGAGAGAATAATTGGTGCCCTGAAGAC
>Ga0233434_1002693_pt1 | contig 15226 bp, 14 predicted proteins | sample SI_122_August201_4_FD_182738 | JGI IMG/M metagenome (GOLD analysis project Ga0233434, IMG submission 182738) | Seawater microbial communities from Saanich Inlet, British Columbia, Canada - SI_122_August2016_120_MG | ecosystem: Environmental > Aquatic > Marine > Inlet | place: Canada: British... | reverse complement strand
ATCCAAAATTAATAATTTCATCAGCATATCGTGCAGCATTTAGTGAAGTTTTTAAAATATTAAGCAAAGATTATGCTCAAAAAAATATTAGTTGTATTAACATTGCACCAGGTCCAATCAATACAGACAGAACTCAAGAATTAATTGAAAATATAAAAGAATTTGAAAAATCTTTACCAATGAAGAGGTTAGGTGAGCCTGAAGAGATAGGAAATTTTGTTAAAGCAATAATTGAAAATAATATTAAATATCTAACAGGAGTTACAATAAATTTTGATGGTGCAAATTCAAATTATATTTTTTAAAAATGAACAATATAGAATTTATACATAATTAAAAGAAGACAGTCATGAAAGTAATTTCCATTAAAGATAATTTACCCATACTAGAAGATCATCCTGAATTAATTTGTGGGGACAAAGAAATTATTGTGAAATTAGAGGCATGTGGAATTTGTGGTTCGGATATTGGAAATATTTTTGGAAAATCATCAAAACCAACAAAAAAAATTGGACATGAGATTTCAGGAATTATTTGTGAAGTGGGGGGAAAAATTATCGATTTAAAGATTGGAGATAGAATAACAGTAAATCATCATTGTTCTTGTCAAAAATGTCATTTATGCACACATGGAAATGAAACTATGTGTGAAAAATTTACAGAAGGGATTGAACCATGTGGGTTAGCAGAAAAATTTCTAGTTTCAAATTGGATTATTGAAAATAAAGGAGTTTTTAAAATTCCAAATGAATTATCTTTTAAAGAAGCAACCTTAATTGAACCATTTGCATGTTGTTTAAGATCTTGGAAAAAAATTCAAGTTAAAAAAAATGATTCAGTCATGATATTTGGGTTTGGGGCTATAGGTATTTTTCATTCAATTATTGCTAAAGAAAAAAAACTGAATAGAATTATTGTAGATTTTGATGAATTTCGACTAAATTTTGGTGAAAAAGAAAATTTGGGAGATAATTTTCTAAATATTAGTAATTCAAATTTTGAGGGATTTGAAGAATTTCATGAAAAAATAGATTTGTGTATCATTGCTAATTCAGATATTTCCTGCATAACCAAAGCTATAGACATAGTTAGAAAGGGAGGGACAATTCTATTTTTTGGAGAACCTAAAGCAAATTCCAGAATTAAAGTAGATCTTTCAAAAATGTATTCTAAAGAAATTGAAATAATAACGAGTTATTCAGCAACAAATCTAAATTTTCAAGAATCAATAAAAAAAATTGCAGAAAATCAAATTAACTTAAGTGATTTGATTACACATGAATTTGGGTTTGAGAATTCAGTAAAAGCTATAAAATTAGCTAATGATGGTAAAAATAGAATCAAAGTTATTATTTCAAAAAATAATTAATTTTTATTTTCTTTAAAGAAGTTCTGAATTTTGTTTTTTATTTCAACTACAGATATTTTATCACAAATATTTGATTCAAATGAAGTTCCAATTAAAGGTAAATTCATAGGATCTTCTGAAATTAGTCCATGTGAGCCTTTAATCAATGAAGTATCATGAGAAATTGTTTTAGATTTAAAATCAATGAATAATTCCAACGGATCATAACCAGGTTTTCTATGAATATCTACATTAAATGTAAAATCAGGAGCATATTTGACATCATCCCACCAATAATAATTAAACCATGAATTAGTATTAGAACAAAGAATCAAATCTCCACTTTTAGGATGATTAATTTTGAATTTTTTTTGTAAATCACTATCTAAAATAGATCCTACATGTTCGTTGTTAAAAATAGATTTAACCTGATCTAAATATCCTGGTTTGATGTAAAGATGAGCAATCTGATGATCTACCATTGCAAAAGCTTTGCTAAATTCATAATCAATGTAATCTTTTTCTTCAATTCTTCGTGTTGAAAGTAAACCGTGCTGACGCAAAAGGAGATTTGGTGAAACAGAATTATCTACTTCATTAAAATTGTATTCTGATAAAATCATTATTTCATAGGTATTAGGATATTCTTGATTCAAAAAAAGAAGAAAATCTCCAATTAGGATATCTAATTCATCAACACTCTTTTTGAATTCATCACTATTAGGTCCAAATTTTTGTGAAGTATAATCAAGATGTGGAAGATATGTCACTAAAAGATCTGGTAAATGGTTCCGAATAGTAATTTTTGCTGAATTAATTATCCAATTACTGGATTTTAACGAGGAAAATGGACCCCAATATGATTTTAAATCAAAATTTCCAATAGATTCAGTTATTTTTTCATAAAAATTTTCAGGTTTTGAATAACACCACATTATCATTTTATTATCCAGATGAAGTGGTTTTGGTGTAAGAACTACATTTGAATTAGCATAAAGAGAATTTTGTAAAAATAACAAAGCCGTAGAAAAATCAGGATTATTTTTTTTTAATAAATCCCAAATTCTAGGTTTTTTCACTAAATTAGCAGGTTGCTCCCAAAATGAAATTTTCTTAAAAAGTTCATCATAATAGCCATTAGAAATAATTCCATGCTCTGAAGGATAAGTTCCAGAAAAAATAGAGGCTTGAACACTACATGTTACAGCAGGAAAAGAGGGATTAAATGATCCATATGAACCATGTTCTAAAATTCTAGAAATATTTTTTGGTTTTAATTTTTCAAATTGCTTTTTTGATAAACCAACAATATCTAAAACAATTAATTTTTTCATAAATTATATAATAATTACTTCGAAATAAACTCATAGATATTATGTCAAGTGAAATTTTTTTGTAATAAAATATGCAGGGATAATTAGTAATGAAACCAAAATTGATGCATAAAATGATGATAAAATAGAAATCAAAGTTGCATCTAACAGCATAATTGAAAGTAATTGAAACGTGATTTGATTTTGAATTTTTTTCTCAAATAATACACATAATTGCATTATTGAAAATGATCCTAGAAAAATTAAGGATTCAATTTGAAAATTATTTATTAATAAAACAGAGACATACCCAATTGTAATTAAAATAAAAATATTATTCAATTTTTTAGAAATAGGTGTGATTAAACCAGATTCATTTTTGGCAAGAATACTAATTCCTCCTACAAAAATCCCTATAGGAATTGCAAATTGAATGATGTCAAATGTAATAGAAAGTAATGAAAACCCTAACAATACATTTAGAAATCTGATAAATGAGAGATTAAAAATTCCCAAAAATGAAATAAATTTTAACTTATAATTATAAACAATAATCAACGCTGTCATAATTAATGAAATAATTAATGAGGGATATCCTACAATAAATGCAAAGAAATTTGCAAGAATTAGAAAAATGATACCAAGTAAAAATGCATTTTGTTTTGAAATTTTTTTAGAGGGTAATGGTCTATCTGGTCTTTCTTTTTTATCAATTTTTAGATCAAAATAATCATTAAATATCATGCCTGAACAGAACAACATTCCTGAAGTTAGGAGTAGAAATGGGAATGAAATAACTTGAGTCTCAGAAAATAAAAAAAAATAGCCAATCAAAACATTACTTAATGCAGTAAAAATACCTGGAATTCTAACCAGTTGTAGGTAATTTTTAAACATTTTTAAGAATAGATTTTAGAAACCTGATTGATTCAATGGCAGCTTCTTGAGGATTATCTTGATAAGGGTAAAGCTCTACAGTAATAAATCCATCATAATTAATTGAATTTAAGGAAGAAAAAATTTCTTTAAAATCAATTGAACCATGTCCAGGAATCAAATGGTGATGTTTTCGTGATGAATTAATATCTTCTAAATGAATATGATGAATATAATCTTGCATTTTATGAATTAATTTTGCAGGATCTTCATTTACACAAAAAAAATGTCCGATATCAAAATTCAATCCAAGGTATTTGGAATCAAATTTTTCAATAAAATTTAGAAATTGGTTAGAATTTTCTATTAATAGATCTGGTTCAGGTTCAACAAGTAAACAGATTTGTAATTCTTCTGCCAAGGGTAATACTTCAAGTAATCCTTGTTGAAAAAGTTCTAATTCTTTTTCTGTAGTTTTACTAGTTTTAGGACCACCAGGTTCTGTTGAAACAGTTTTAGCACCAATAAGATGAGCTAGTTTTAAACAGTTTTTTGTATGCTCAATTCGTTTTTGTCTATAATTTTGAGATTCTTCAATCCATGAAGGGTGATGAAAATCTTTAATTGCATTCATCATAAATCCATTTAGATTTGATATGGACATTGAATTTTTTTTAAGAGATTCAATAATTGATTTTATTTTATCATCTGAAAGGGGTGGAAATGCATGAGGGATGTCACACATTATTTCAACAGCATCATAACCTGCTAAATGTACAGAATCAATGCATTCTTCAATACTATAATTCCTGTAAGCATTTGAACTAAATGCAAATTTCATTTTATTCGATAAATTTATAATTTTTTGATTGTTTAAAAAACGAATTCGGGTTTGAAAATAATACTTTTTGGATTTCTTTATTACTAAATCCATGAGATTCCATTTCAAGGGCTGTTTTAGGAACACTTAGTGGATCAGATATTCCCCAATCAGCTGAACTATTTATTAAAATTCTATCAGTTCCAAATTTTTCCATAATATTTACTGCACGAAATGGACTTAATTTGGTATTTGGATAGACAGTTATTCCTGAATAAACATCATATGATAGTGATAATTCAATGGTATCTTCATTGTTATGATCTACAATTATACGTGATTGTTCAACTTTAGTTTCTTTGATAATTTCAAGAGTTTTTTTTGTTCCTTCAAGTTTGTTGATGTGAGGAGTATGGACAATAATAGGAATTTCTAAATCGTTAGCCATTACTAGTTGTTTTCGAAATATGTCTTCTTCCTGTTTTGAAATTAAGTCAAAACCAATTTCACCTAATGCAACAACACTTTCTCTTTGAAGATAATCTTCTAAAATTAGTAAAGAGTTTTCAGCAAATTCTTTGTTATTGGCTTCTTTTGGATTAATAGATATTGCACAATAATGATCAATTCCAAATTCAGCTGCTCTATTTTTTTCAAAAGATATAATGTATTCCCAATAATCTTTTAGAGTTTCAGAAGAAGTTCTTTCTTGTCCTAGCCAAAAAGATGGTTCTATAACAGTTCTAATTCCTGCAAGAGCCATTTTTTCATAATCATCAGTAGTTCGTGAATACATGTGAATATGAGGATCAATGAACTTCATTTCAATTCATCAAATTTTTTAAATAGATAAAAGCCTTTGATGCAGCTTCTTCTGGATTATCCGTATAAGGATACAATTCTGCAGTCAAATACCCATCATATCCAATTTTTTTTAATGAATCATATACTTCCTTGAAATCAATATCCCCTAAGCCAGGAATTAAGTGAAAATGTACATTATTTTTACAATCGCTTAAATGAGTATGAAATATTTTTTTACCAAATTTTTTAATAATTTCAGAAATATTTTCACCAAGAACTGCAACATGGCAAGTATCAAGATTTAATCCAATATTTGAATAATCATTTGAAATTAAATTCCAAACATCTTCAGAATTATTAATTAAAAGACCGGGTTCATATTCTATAGAGAGTAAGATTTGTTTTTGTTCTGCATAATCCCCTAAAAGAGTTAAAGAATTTTTAAAAAAATCAAGTTCCTCAGAAAAATTCAAAGAATTCAGTAATCCAGAAGTTATACAAACAGAAGGTGAATTTAGTATAGATGCAAGATCAATTGCATTTTTAGTATATGAAATTCTCCAATTCCGTAGTTTTTGATTCTTGTTTGAAAGTGATGGTTCAAATGGATTTTCATTTGAAGGTGACCAACCTGATACAGTATTTGAATTTAAATTTGTTATTTCAAGATTATTTTTCTTTATAGTATTTTGAATTTCATTAATTTGTTCTTTTTTTAAAGGTAAAAATGCATGTGGTGAATCTAAAACAATTTCAATTCCATCATATCCAATTTTGGATAAAATTTCTATACCGTCAAAAAGATTAATTTTTGTAAAAGCATTAGAACTAAATCCTGTTTTCATAATTTTTATTCTTTAAAGATTTGTAGTAAAGTTTTTTTTGCTTCTTTGATTTTCTCATTATCAATTATAATATTTGGTTGTAATGTTTCTGCAATTTCCCAGATCAAATTTTCAACTTTAGCTATTTTATTATGTTCTTCTTTTGACATAAATTTAAAAAATGTGTTTAATTAAAAAATCTATGCTAAATTTTGTAAAATTATAGATTAAAACTAATGATTTAATTGTAATTACGAAGATATTTTATTAGAAAACATGATCCCCAGCTACAACGCCAGATGAGTAAAAATTGAAATAGTATCCTTGAATATTAGGGTTATCTGCCTTCATAGTTACCCATCCATTTGTATTTTGAAGAAATGATTTAATCTCAGAATCTCCATCTAGCTCAAAACGAAATTCATTAAAAGGTGCTATCTCAATTTTTCTTTCTATTGATTCTGAATCTTTTTCACGATAAAAATTTAAAATGATTTGAGCAGATCTTGAATAATTTTTCATAGGTGAAAAATTACCTATAGATGCAACAGTGTTTCCAATATGAAATAATGGAAACCAGTGAAATGAACCAGGTTTCTTTTCAATTTGAGGATTACCAGGACCAAGATTATAACAAATGTTACAAGGTAGTTTTGCTTCTTTTTTTGAAATTCCAATATTCAAACCAAATTTTAGTCTAGCTGGAATTTTTTGTTTAATGGAATTAACAATTACGTGAGCAGTGAGAATATTTTGTTTATCAGTATTTAGATCTTTAACTAAATCATTAAGATGTATTTTTAATAATTTAGATTCACTACTGTCAATTTTCTTAAAATTAGGAAATTCTTGTAAAAGATTTCCGTTTTTATCATATATGTCGATTTGTAAGTCAAGTGAACTAGGAGAAAAATTAGGATAAATAATAAGATCGGTATAATAATTATCATCAACAAATAATGGAATGTATATTGAGCCATCATGATAATCATCATTTATTCTATCCCAATAATCAGATTTAGAAACGCATGATGTGCCATCATAATAGCTATGAGTAATGCTAAGAAAATTGGAAGATGATTGGATGTTACCAACTAGGAATCTAGGGAAAAATCCAGAAAAATTATGCTTTAGAGAGATAGAACCTGATTTTCCATTTAAAATTTCATGAAGTTTTGGAATATATTCAAAGAATTTTATGAATAACGTTTCAAAAGAATTTATTTTTCCAATAGAAAATTTTCCAGAAAATTTTTTTGATTCATGATTAGTGATAACATAGTCGATTATTCCATTATCATTAATTTTTGGACCATTAACAAAAGTCAAAAAAGAAGTTAATTCAGAATTAGAATAAATGTCAAAACCTGTTTCAGGTACTAAAAATTGTTCATTATCAGATAGATCCTCAGAATCATTATAGATTCGACCAACTGTATGAACACACGTATTGAATTTATCATTAAAATAATCCAATACTAATGCAGGATAAGGAAAAACCATATCACGTGTAGAAAAAAATTCTACTTCCATTGAACCTAAAAAATCATCGGTATTAGAATTATCTTTTAACATGGAATCTAAATCTATAGAATATGATTTAGGTTCAGTGATTAACATAGAATTTCTTTTTAAAATATTTCCAGATTGATCACGAAGTGTTACCAATGAACTTATTTCAGAAATATTTCTTTTGAGTAACCAATAACCAAGAAATAAGATTTGTGTAGAATAAAAAGAATTTTTTATTACAGGAAAAATTCCTGAACTTCTAAAAACGGGTTTCCTAGTATTTTGAACTTCTTCTCCAAATTCATGACTTGATCGTAAATGTTCATAGAAACTTTTCATAATAATTTAAAAAAATTCCAGGTATTTAAAACTGAGTCAGTCAATCATGTTTGAATTCAACATTTGGAGTATCAGGTTGACCAGTAATTGCAATTAATCCACCATCACGAAGTTGTTGTAATAATTGCATAACTTCTTTTTCAACTTGTTTTCTTTGTAGTCCTGTTTGTTGTGCAAACACTTCTACTAATTCAGTTACTTTACGTTGTCCATTACATGATTTCCAAAAATCAACTATTGCTTGGTTTACCATAAATCCTTGATCATGTTCATTTGCCAATACCATAGAACCATCTTCTTGTTGAACTAATTTTCCAACACCTTGAGGTAGTGCTGTCTCATAGTTAATTGGAGCAGGAGTGTTCATGGCAGCTCCCATATTTTTAATTTTCATTTTTCCTTCTTCCGTCATTTTATCCATTGACCATGCAGGTTCCCATACAATATCTATTTTGACATTATTGACTCCGGGTACTTTTTTTGCAAATCTAGTTGCATCTTCTACCAAAGTTTCATGTAGTGGGCAGCCTTGAGTAGTCATGGTCATTTTAATATTAACATCATTATTTTCTGCAACATCAATTCCATAGATCAGTCCCATCTCTACAATGTTAAGAGGCACTTCAGGATCCATGCATTGTTTTAATGATTCTTCAATTGCTTGTGGAGAAACAGTATTCATATTATTTGGAACAAATTAAAAAACAATAAAAACTTTCTATTAATTAGCTTCAATTAACCTAGATCCAATACCTATAAAAAATAAATTTATGGAATTATTATAGAGTAAAATTGAAAGCAATAATTATTGCAGCAGGTGTGGGATCGAGATTAGGGGACTTGACAAAAAATTTACCAAAACCTTTACTTGATGTTAATGGAAAATCAATTTTAGAGCATCAGATAGAATTATTTCATAAATTCGGGATTAAAGATATTGTTATAGTTACAGGTCATAAAAAAGAAAAATTTAGATTGAAAGATGTAAAGTATATTCATAATCCAAAATATCTTAATGTAGAGCAAGCAGATAGTTTAATGTCAGCTAGAAATGAGATTGTAGGAGATGTTCTAGTTTCATTTGGGGATATTATTTTTGATGAATTAATTTTAAAACAACTTCTACAATTTGAGGGGGAATTAATTTTAGCTACAGATCAAAAATGGGAAAAATCTTATCAAATTAGAACAGAAAATTCAGCAAAATTTTCTGATTTTGTTGCAATTAAGAATAATCAAATAATTAGGTTTTTTAAAAATTCAGAAGACTTGCTTGGAAAATACGATATTGTAGAATTTATTGGTTTGATGAAATTGTCTGAAATCGGATCAAAAAGAATTATTCAAAAATATGAAAATTTGGAAAAAAATCACAAAGGTAAATTTCATTATGCATCTTCATTTAAAAAAGCAAAAATTATTGATGTACTTGAAGAGTTACGATTGAACAATATGGAAATTAAAATACAAAATGTTAATGGGCGTTGGTGTGAAATTGATACTAAACAAGATTTGGAAATTGCCAAAAAAATATTCAAATAAAATCAATATGAAAAAAATATAAAATTGTTTATATATTGATGAAATTAAAAAGAATTCTTTGAAAAATAAAACCCCGTTGAAAATCTATTTGGGTGATTTGACTTACGATACTGTAACTATTTCTGCTGAAGCAATTCCATTAAATATTGGATTTGTTGCAACGTACTGTAAAAAACAATTTGGTCCTAATGTTGAAATTTCCCTTTTTAAATATATTCATGAATTAGAAAAAGCAATCAAAGAATCACCTCCAGATATACTTGCATTAAGTAACTATGTTTGGAATAGAAATCTTAGTTATGAAATGTTTTCAATGATGGATGAAATCGATTCAAATGTTTTAAAAGTATGGGGAGGTCCAAATTTTCCAATTGATTCTCCTTCACAACAAAAATTTATGAATAAATTTTCTAAAGTTGATGTTTATGTACCTGTTGATGGAGAAGTAGGGTTTTCTAATATTGTTGAAAAGGCATTAAGGGTTAATTCAAGGGATGATCTTAAAAAACAAATACTATCTGAACCTATTGATGGTTGCGTTATACGTGATTCTGATGGAAAATTACAATATACGATTCCTATAATTAGAATCAAAAAACTTGATGAAATTCCATCTCCCTATACCACTGGGATTTTAGATAAATTCTTTGATGGGAAACTTACTCCTATGATGCAAACTAATAGAGGATGTCCATTTCATTGTACTTTTTGTGCTGATGGAAAAGACGAAGTAAATCAAGTGAATAGTTTTAATCTTCAGCGAGTAATTGATGAACTTGAATACATAGCCAAACATAAACATGAAAAAACTCACAATGTAATTTTTAGTGATTTAAATTTTGGTATGTATCCAAGAGATCAAGACATATCTAGACATTTAGCTAAAATGAAATCTGAATATAATTATCCTGATTTTATCTATATCAGTACTGGCAAAAACCAAAAAGAAAAAATCATTGAAGCCATAAAAATATTAAAAGATTCAATGCCATTGTGGATGTCTGTCCAGTCTTTAGACCAAACCGTTTTAAAAAATATTCGGAGAGATAATATTAGTACTGATCAAATGTTAGCATTACAACCTGCAATCAAAGATGCAGGATTACAAACAAGAGCTGAAGTCATACTAGGTTTACCTGGAGAAACTCATGAAAATCATATGAAAACATTAAGGGATTTGGTAAATGCAAGAATGGATGAAATTCAAGTACATACATGTATGATGTTAGACGGTTCAGAAATGGGTACTCCTACTGAAAGGAAGAAATGGAATTTACAGACAAAATTCCGTGTTCTCCAACGTGATTTTGCAAAATTAAGTAACGGAAAAACTGTTCTTGAATATGAAGAAGTGTCCGTTAGTTCTCCACAAATGAGTTTCGATGAATATGTGGATATGAGAATTCTAGCATTTGTGACATATGTAACAAATCGTGGAACCGTTTATGACCCAATAATTAAATTTTTGAGAGAACAAAACTTGGATGTCTTTGATTATTTCTGTAAAATTAAAAATGATATAAAAAATGCTCCATCTTCAATTCAAAATATTTTTGAGCGTTTTAAAGATTCAACAATAAACGAATTATGGGATTCTCCTGAAGAGATAACTGAAAATTATCAAAAAGATTCTGAATATCAAAAACTATTGGATGGTAAAGAAGGAATTAATGTGATGTATAATTTTCTTGCAAAAGTAACAGCTGAATCAATGGATGATTGGGCTAGATACATTCTAGAAATTGCATATGATTTTATTAATACTTCAGAAAAAAAAGATGCCAACTGGGAAGAAAAATTTCAAGATGTCTCAAATTTTTGCCGAGGAACTGCTCATAATACATTAGGAAAAGATAGAATGCAAACTAATCCCTCTTTTGAATTCAAATACGATGTCATGAAATGGCTAGAAGAGGCTCATGATGTCAATTTAGATAATTTCCGATTAAAATATCCTTACAAAATTAGTTTTGAATTAACTGAAAAGCAATTCAAATCTGTTCAAGACACCCTAAATGTATATGGTGATACCATGGTTGGAAAAAGTAAAGCACTTAGAATGATATCTAGCACTAACCTATGGCGTCACCCTATTATTAAAAAAAATAGAAAAATTATTCCAAAATAGAAAACCCAGATTCAATTGATAATATTTGGTATTATTATAACTAAATCATTTTTTTTGTAATTCATAACTCAATGCTGCACAAATACTGTATGACCCCAAAATTTTCCCCTCTTTAATCATTTTGAGAAATTTTTTAAATTTTATTTTTTTTACGGAAAGCAATTCCCCTTCTTCTAAATCTAATTCACTAATTTTTATTAAATCAGTTGCAACATAACAATCAATAATTTGTGTATTGTATCCAAGTTTAGGATAAAATCTCATCAAATGTTTAATTTTCTTTGCTTTATATCCTGTTTCTTCCAATAACTCTCGCTTAATTGCTTTCAATGGTGTTTCTCCATCATCCACATTACCAGCTGGAATTTCTAAAACATATCCTATTGGAAACCTAAATTCTTTAACTAAAATGATTTCATCTTTTTGTAATGCCAATACTGCAACTGCATTTCCTTGCTCAATCATCTCATGTTTTATTCTTAATCCTGTTAGATTTGTTTCAAAATCTACAACATCAATATTTTTCCCCTTAAATTTTTTCTTTTTAATAATATTCATTTCAATAAAATTTTGATTATCTAAACTGATTTAATCATTCGCTTCCATCTCAAGTTATATTATTCAAATTCATTATAACTGCATGAAAGCAATTATAGTTGCAGCAGGAGTGGGATCGAGATTAGGGGATTTAACAAAAAATTTACCAAAACCTTTACTTGATGTTAATGGAAAATCAATTTTAGAGCATCAGATAGAATTATTTCATAAATTTGGAATTAAAGATGTAATAATAATTCGTGGTCCACATAAAGAGAAATTTCATTTTGACAATGTACGGTATATTGAGGATACTGATTATCAAAATCATGATTTATTGGGTTCATTAATGATGGCAAGTAAAGAAATGAATGATGATCTAATAATTTCTTATGGGGATATTATATTTGATGAAAAAATTATGAAAAAAATTATTAGTTTTGATGATGATGCTGGTCTAGTAATTGATCTAAATTGGGAAAAAAATTATCAAAATAAATCTAAAGAATTAATTGATAAAGTTTCAGTAACTAGAATTCAAAATAATTTCATTGATAAGATAGGCTATAAAAAAAATATGAATTTGGATAATAATGTAGAACTTGCAGAATTTATCGGCATAATGAAATTTTCAAAGAAGGTTAGTCAAATTTTCACAAAGAAATTTTTTGAATTAGAAACTCATCATACTGGAAAATTTTATGATTCACCTTCTTTAACTTTTGGAATTATCACTGATATGATAGAAGACCTAATTACTGATAAAATTAAATTTTTACCTATTTCAATTGATGGAGTTTGGTGTGAAATTGATACAGTAGAAGATTTACAAAATGCAAAGAAGTTATTTTCAAAAAATTAAATTATTTTATGGATTAACCAATCCTCGTTTAGAAAGTGGAATCGCTAAATCATCTTGAGTTCTTACCTCTTGAAATTTTTTAAGATTTTCCCAAAGAATGTTTTTGATTTCAATATCTTCATCGATTAAATTCTTTATTTCATTTGGGTCTTCATGTAAATTATACAATTCTTTTGAATTGTTATGTTCATTAAAAATTAATTTCCAATTTGAACTACGTATAGATTTTGTATTAGGTTGTTTTGGTGGAGCTCGTTCATTTAATGGATTAGCTGTTTCAGTATAGGCATAGCGTTCTTCATATTTTTCTCCTTTCATTGCATTAAGCAATGATTTCCCATCTAATTCTTCAAAATTTTTATTTTGGGAAATTTTCAAATCAGCTAAAATTGTAGGCATAAAATCTACATGACTTACTTGATCATTGAATTCTGATGAAGGTAGATCAGGTGAACAATAATTTGCAAATGTTTTGATTGTATAATCATAACAAAAACTACCATATGCACGTTCTCCGATTTTCTCTCCAATACTAATACCATGATCTGAAATTACTAATATTATTGAATTTTTAAAAAAATCTAATTCAAAAAGTTTTTCTTGAATAGTTTTCAAATATTTCTCAGCTTGTACAAATAATTTATCATATCTTTCTTTATTTGTAACTTTATTTTCAAAAAACTCTGTACTGAAATTGTCAAAAACTTTTAAGACGTGGTCCCGAATTCCAGTATGAATTCCACTATAATGTAAATATAAAAAAAAGTTATTTCCATTATTAAATTTCTCTTTCATTTTTTCAAGTAATGATACATGTCTAGTTTCTAGGTTAACATTACTTTCATCATAAACTTCATAACAATCAAAATTCTTTTTAGGTAAAACCAGATCGGATATTAAATCAGCACATGTAAAGTAATTTTCATCATGTAAATAATCTACCAACGTTTTAAAATGTTGATGTTTAAATCTGCTAGAATGCCAGTAACTATAACACCCATTCCTGTTACCATATACACCACTAATCATGGCATGAATTGAAGAATTTGTATAAGGTGCATATGTAATAGATTGTGAAAAAAATACAGAATTTGGACTGAATTGTTTAATTATTGATGAATTTTGTGCTTCATTTAATCGTCCTCCATCAATACAAATTATAATTACATTTTTTTTCAAAGATATTTTCATAATTTTTTTGGTCTATTTATATCATTTTTGATAATTAAAATATTAACTAAAATATATAATATCTTTTTATTATTTTTTAATTTTTAAATTAATGCTACAATTTAAAAACTGTAAAATATTTTAAACTGTGTTGTGAATCTTTTACTTTTTTCAATTTTCATATTAATGATCTTATCAATTTCCACAAATTTTTCATATGCAGAGTTTGATGAAAAATTAAATGAAAAATCTATGTTTGGAAAGTCAATTATCAATATTGGTGACTTTGATGGAGATGGAATTACAGATTTAGCAGTAGGAGCTTCTGATGATGATGATGGTGGGTTAAATTCTGGAGCAATTTACATTTTATTTATGAATGATGATGGCACTGTAAAATCACATCAAAAAATTTCAAACTCTGAAGGAAATTTTACTGGTAAAATTCGTGAAGGTGACAACTTTGGTCGATCTATAGCAAATATTGGTGACTTTGATGGAGATGGAATTACAGATTTAGCAGTAGGAGCTTATTGGGATGATGATGGTGGGTTAAATTCTGGAGCAATTTACATTTTATTTATGAATGATGATGGCACTGTAAAATCACATCAAAAAATTTCAGACTCTGAGGGAAATTTTACGGACATAATTGTAGCTGGTGATTGTTTTGGAAATGCAATTACCAGTTTAGGTGATCTAGATGGAGATGGAATTACAGATTTAGCAGTAGGAGCACATGATAATTACACTCCTGGAACAAAGTATGAACGAATTGGTGCAGTGTATGTTCTATTTTTAAATTCTGATGGAACAGTAAAAAATTCACAAGAGATTTCAGATACTGAGGGAAATTTTGGCGTCATTGAATCTTATGCAGCATTTGGTAATACATTATCAAATATCGGGGATCTAGATAGAGATGGAATTACAGATTTAGCAGTAGGATCTTATGGGGATAATGATAATGGATATGATTCCGGTGCAGTGTATGTTCTTTTTTTAAACATTGATGGTACTGTAAAATCACATCAAAAAATTTCAAGTAATGAAGGAAATTTTGATGTTGTTTTAGAAATAGGTGATAATTTTGGTACTGCTGTTACATCTATAGGTGATCTAGATGGAGATGGAATTACAGATTTAGCAGT
>Ga0233434_1002686_pt1 | contig 15257 bp, 32 predicted proteins | sample SI_122_August201_4_FD_182738 | JGI IMG/M metagenome (GOLD analysis project Ga0233434, IMG submission 182738) | Seawater microbial communities from Saanich Inlet, British Columbia, Canada - SI_122_August2016_120_MG | ecosystem: Environmental > Aquatic > Marine > Inlet | place: Canada: British... | reverse complement strand
TTCACCAACAATAATTTGATCAGCTTTTTTCACATCTCTTACTGGAACACAAAATGCCTTGTTTCCTTTTACGACAATACATTTGTCCATCATCATATTTTCAACTGTAACCCATTTTCCTTTGAGAAAAACTTGAGTGTGATTATTTGTGGTACTGTAAAAATTGTCTGGCATAACATAATTTTTTGGTGATTTTTTTAATTGAATTTCTTTTTGAATTTTTGATACTGCACCTTCACGGTATATCGTTTTTAGAATTTCATCCAAATGAGATTGGTCTTTTCCTGTAACTGTTAATCTTGCATAAGAATGATCTTTTTTCTTTGTTCCAATATCAATCTCTTCAACGTCAAACTCTCCTTTCAAATCCATGATTTTATCAAAAATCTTAGTTAGGATTGATGAATCAATCAGGTGTCCATTAACTTCAATTTCCTGGGAGAATTTACTCATTTTCTTACTATTTCATAATCATAACTAAAGGTTTTGTGTCAAATTTTTTAAATAAACCCATGACTATCTAACTTAGCTAGTTTAGGCACGTTTTCCATAAATTATTCTCATTTTAAAAAAGGGCTTTTCATTTGTAATCCGTAACGGTATGGCAAGCAAGTTTTTTTAGAGTTTCATTGAGATTAATTTAAAAAAAAGAAAAATAATGGACAGGTGTAAAGAACTGTAAAAAATTGCTAAAATAAAACAATGATCTGTTCAAAATATGAAATATTGCACACATGACAATAATATCAAAAATTGCTTTTATTGTAAAGTAAATCATAGGATAGAAAAAGAAGAATTTCTGGAAAAAAATGAAAAAAATGAATTGTTATCTTTCACTTAGAAAATAGAACTAACAATAATTCCTCTGTCTTAAACTGATGTCTTTTTTTATAGCTTGATCCTACATGTGTCATACAGCGAATTTACACACCCGTACATGCTGTTATTAGACTTGAGAGGAATGAGGATTCTTCTCATTTCTTTCTTACAATAATTGATGATGACTATTCTCTAAAATTTGCAAGTTCAAACTTTAATTGTTTGATTTGCTGTTCTACGATTCTCATCTCAATTTTGTTCATATCTACTGATTTCATCTCTATGTTATTACAAAATTAGTATAAGAACACAAGAATAATTTTCACAATAACCAATTTGTCTTAAACTGATGTGGTCTAATGATTCCATGTCTTTTCAAACAAACCTAGCAAGAATAACCAGGCGTAGAGAGCATAGAGAGAAATTTAATCGTGAATTCCCACAAACAACTCTAGAAAATTATAATTGATTTAACCCCACCACCAAAATCTCTTAGTGACTTTGATTAGTGATTTTATATTTTTAATATTTTCAGGATTCAATTCAACTTCCTTATGTTCTGCTAAAACGTGTTCTTTAATCAATAACATTAATTCATCATCATCATTTCTTGTTGATTCTGCTGACCAATTACAATAATGACTTGCAAAATTACAACTAATTGTTTTTGTCATAACCATGTAATTTTTTATGGTTATTTGAACTAAATTCAAATACTCAAAATCAGTGCCTAAATTGAAGAATTTAGATGATTTACCACAAATTGATGTTTAAACAAATACAATTCCATTGCTTGTTGATATGATTTTTCTTTCGTTACAATATTTTGCAATTTTTTAATTATTTTCGAATACATATTGAGACATTTTTTATTATCTTCATCTGCTTGAGAAATCATATTTTTTGGAATTTTGTCCATTGATTTGTAGTATGTAATAAGAAATGAAAGTTGTTGAATTCGATCTAAAATTAAACTAATATTATCAAAAATAGTTTTTCCTTTTTTATTTAGATTTAGGGTGGTATCAGAGTCTGTTTTCAATAAACTTGATTGGGCAGATAAATTCCTATAAAATAAACTCAAAATTCCGTTAATTCCTTTCAAATAATTCTCAACTTGAGTGTGAACGGTTACATAATTTGTTGCTTCAATAGAGTATTGTGGAGGATTAACTTCATCGTCTATCAGAATGAATCCTAACGGATCTGAATTTGTTTTGATATTTTTTTTAATAATATGCATTAAATCCTCATTAGTACATTTGAACAAATTCTTCATTTCATTAAATGTTGAAAAATTAACTTTTGTTAAATGTAAAAATATTTTTCTCTCAAGTTCAGGTTTTGTCATACTATATACTGATGAAATCGCTGGATTTAAGGGACATAGTAATTCGCTTTAAAATTAAACTGGAAGTATTACTTTACCTTCAAATTTAGGAATCTTATCTTTTTCAAATGCTTTTTCTAAATTTTCCTTTTGTAATTTTGTGACTCCCTGTACTATTGTTTTTGAGGAACCAGAATTGTCTACCAATGCAAGAATATATCCACTATTATCAGTTAAGATGAATCCTGCTGATTCATCAACAAAAGCATATAGATTTTCTTCACCAACTGGTTTCCACACATTAGATTTTGTATCAGTTAATGCTAATGCAGGCATTGCTTTTCCATCTGTTAGTGTATTGAGATATTCTCTGGCTTCTGCAACTCGTTTTTGTCCTAATTTTAGCGCCTGAAAATACTGCATATCCATCAAATTATTTGATTGTTATAAAAACATCACAAAAGATAGTTATAGAAACTACGCCACATAGTGATATTGCCACTTACAAATCCAGTAATTATCAAATTAAATGAAATAACTACCTTTGTTCAAGATAAATCAAAATTAACAGAATTAGAAGTTGATGAAATTAAAAAAATTTTCAAAGAAATAGTGAAAAATGGAGAAAGGTATGATGTGGATGAAATTGAATATTGGTTTGAAAATGAAGGAAGTTGGAATGTTAAAGAATCGCGGGTAAGAATTACTAATCTTTCAAGTTATGTTCAAGATAAGCATCAGCAAACAGCTCATCTTAGAATGATTTCTGATGATGATTGTAGTTGTGGAAATTAAGTGCGTTAATTTGGAATCTGGACATAATAGATATGAAACGATTTCCATTGAATCAAAAATTAGAGAGGGTGTATTTCATAAAGTTGTCAAAGATTTAGAAACTGGAAAAGCTGTTTCTTGTTCTTGTAAATGCTGGAGTAAAGGAAACAAACCTTGTTTTGGCATGAAAACCATTGGTTTTTCTGATGAATCTAGTTAAGTTTCCAATTGCTCTAATAATCTTCCAACAATTTTAGAATTTTCTTTTCTTTCATCTAATATTTCTTGAATTCTTTTTTCGTTTTTGTTTTCATTTGTAAGCTGTTGAAAATATTCTTCATCAAGATCATTATTGGTTTGTAATCTTTTAATCACTTCAAATAAAATACCAATAACTTGTTTTTGAGCATCAATCAATTCGTCTTTTTCAATTTCTGACATTTTCTAATATTCTCTAATTATCTTTGTAAATAATTCTTCTAGTTTTATCAGATTCACCAAGATTAAACCCCTTTTAGGGGTTCTTTCATGTTATTACCATAGATGTAACATGCTGGATCTTAAATTTTTTGAATAGTGTTAGAAGAGAAAGGAAATCAATATCAAGAACAAGTAATTTAGTAATTTATTGGATAAACGAAATATTGGCTTAGTTTTAATCATCATATCTGTAGTTTTTGGAATTATTGCTATAGGGTTTGATGGTTTACCGGAGGAGGCAATAATGCCTTTTTTAGCAATTAGTGGCGTTGGATTGGGTACTGGCATAGTACTACGAAATTATAAAGCAAAGCATTCTAAACGTGACAAAAGTAAATTCAAACGAACTAATACTAAAGCATGGGATACTTAGAAATCAATATCAAGACCAATTTTTTGAGTAAATTATGGAAGAAAAAAATAGTATAGAAATAATTGAAGATTTGGTTAACAAAGGTATTTCATTACAAAGAGAATCAAAACACAAAGATGCAATTGTATGTTTTGATAAAGCAATTAGTCTAGATGAAAAAATGAATGGTCAAGCAGATTCAAACTTATTGCTTCTCAAAGATAATTCATTGATGAAAATAGATACAAATGACTAAACAAAATAAGGTTGTTTGATCTAAGTAATTTAGATTAATCTTGTAATATTTGATTTAGTATTTTTTTTAATTTTGGATGAGTGATATCTGATTTTGCTGTTTCTAAAAATGTTGCAATATTATCTTTAGATGATCCTGATTTTTCATACATTTTTGCTTGTAATGCCATCTCTAAACGGTCTATTTGATGTACAATTTGAGATTCAGGGGATGTTTTAGATTGATATTCTTTCCAAACTTTTTCATATTTTGATTTTATAGAAATAGGTAATTTTTCAATTATTTCATAAAATGCATTATTTTCAATTTTTTCTTTTTCATCTTTACTCATTTGTCCTGGTGTAAAATCACCAATTTTTGATTCTGCTAAATCATGCAATAATACCATTTTCAAAATTTTTTCAGAATCATAGTTTTCTAAATCCGAAATGACCATGGCCATTAATGCCATAGAATAACTATGGTCTGCCACAGATTCTGGATGCTCTATGGAAAGTTTATCGATCCATCCCTGCCTAGAAATATTTTTTAAATTTAATACGGTTTTAAAAAAATCTAAAAGTTCCATAACTAACACATTTTTTTTCTCCTAATGAGTTTTCATATGTGATTTTTCGAATTGTATAATAGTTAAGAAAAAACAAGAAAATTATGAAAATTTATACGAAGACAGGAGATGATGGAAATACAGGATTACAAGGCAATTTTAGAATTTCAAAATCACATTCAAGAATTATGGCATATGGAACAGTAGATGAGGCTAATGCTGCAATTGGTGTTGCTTTAACATACCCCTTAGATGATGACATTAAACAACTTTTAAGTCAAATTCAAAATGACTTGTTTTTATTGGGTTCTGATTTATCCAACCAAAATCTTAATGATCTAAATAATAGAATTTCTGTGAGTATGGTTGAGAAAATTGAGACATCTATTGATACGTTTGAATTAGAATTACCACCCATAACAAATTTTATTTTACCAGGAGGAAATTCTGCAGCTGCTCATATACATCAAGTTAGAACAATAATTCGTAGAGCTGAAACATTAGTAGTAAAATTAAGTGACAAAGATGAAATTAATTCTAATTGTATTAAATATCTCAACAGGCTATCGGATTTGATGTTTGTTATGGGTCGTTTAATCAATAAACGCAATGGTATTGAAGATATTATTTGGAAGCCATAAAAAGACAAACTTTAATGCCTCATCTTAAGTATTTTTTTTAGTGCCAAGGTAGCTCAGCCTGGAAGAGCACTCGGCTGAAGACCGGGCTGTCGCTTGTTCAAATCATGCCCTTGGCACTCTTCTTTTACATAATTACATGACATTTTGATCCTAATTTTTACATCCAATATGCTTCACTCCCAAATAATAGAATAATGCTTATCTAAATTGCATGTATGAATTTTTGATATGGGTTTGTTTGGAGGTAAAAAGAAAGTAAAAGATGTGACCGATAGAGAAGTAACATCCTTTGAATTTGTTCAACATATCATAAAATATCCTGATGAATCGGATGAAAGAATCATCAAAATATATCACAATTTAGTTGGGGATGATAATTTAGAAAAAGACATGGAAGATTATTGGGGTAAAATACTAGAAGATTCTTTTATCGACCAAGAAGAATTTGTAAGAATTACAGAAGAATTTAATCAAAAATTTAAAAGAATCCGAATGTTAGCAAATAAAGAATAATGAAGAATAATAGACATCAGGGGTTTTTTTGAGGTTGGATTCTGACAAGTTTGACGTTATTGATTATGTGATTCTTGCTTCCATTAAAAATAATGTAAAAAAATACACAGGTATTTTTAAAAATTGTAAAAAAACTAATGCGGTAAAATTTCGAGAGCATGTTAACAAATTAGAAGACATGAATTTGATCACTATTGATTCAAGTGAAAGTTGGTTTATCAGGAATACAAATCCTTCAATTATTTTAAAAAAAGATGGAATAAAATTTGTTGAAGAAAATATTTCTAAAATACAAGAGGAATGGAATTTATTAATTAAAGATTAATCAATTTGGTAACAAAACAATACCAAATTACAATGGGTAAAAAAACTAAATGTTTGGGCTATCAATCTCCCACCAAATATCCAATATTCTAGTTAATTTTAATAATTTAATTCCCAGATAGATTTAGTAAAATTTGAAATTATGATAATTCAGATAAAATAAATTCAAGGTAGAAATTAAAAAAACATGATTGAAGATGAATTAGAAAAATGGGTAAGTGAATTTCATCCAACTGTTGAAAAAGAAGTTTTAGAAGTATTAAGATCTAGAGTCCAATATGCAATATTAGATCAGTTAAACTACATGGTTTCAAATCAGTTAGGAACACCAGATCAGGTGAAAAAGATCGTCCTTGGTGAAATTACAGAGATCACTAACGAATCAATTGAATTAGATACAGACGAAGATTAAATAAAACTGGATTAATTGTTACAAAATCTTTAAAAGCGACTCATTCGCAAGATTTTCGATATTAATGGCAGAAAAAAAAGTTACAAAAAAAACCGTTACAAAGACCAAAAAACCTGCAAAAACAACTAAGGCTAAAACCACTAAGGCTAAGTCTAGTAAGGCTAAAAATAAGAATGAGCCTAGCGCAGATAGTGGAATTGTAATTGTTGACGATGACATTGTAATCGATCAAGAAAAAGTGAATGAAGAACGAAGAGCCTATCTTGAAGAAGCAAGATCTCAAGAAGCAACAGACTAGAAATCTTTATCATAATCAATGACGTAATAGTTCTGTGCATGCACTATGTTTGATTACAGTTAAGCCTGGAAAAGTAGATTTAGTTGTTGAGATATTAAAGAAAAAAAGAAAGATAATCAAACAAGTGATGATAGTAACAGGTAGGGCAGATATCAGCGTAATATTGCAAGGAACTATGGACCAAATTAATCAAATGGTTATTGATTTTAAAAAAATCAAAGATATTGTAACAACAGAAACTCTAATTGAAGTGGAGGTAGATTTAGGTTGGTAAGAGCAATAATTTTAGTAAAATCCCCAAAAAAACTAATTGCAGTAAAATTAGGAAAACTGACAACTGTTACACATTCATTTCCAACAAGCGGTCAATTTGATGCAGTAGCAATAATTGAGGTTCAGATACTATCAGAAATAAAAGATGTTACAAACCAAATTCAAAAAATTAGTGGGGTTGAAAGAACTGAAACAATGGTCGAGGTTCAATAACCATTAATAAAATTTAAAATAAATTTTAAAAATATTTACGATAAAAAGGTAATTGATTTAAGCAACTTTCACCCATATTCTTTGTGAATATCAAAAAAGTTGGAAATGTCATATTGGCAGTCAAAGACTTAGACAAGTCAATACAATTCTACAATGAAATAATTGGTCTTCCAATCAAAGATCAAAGAAAAACATGGGTAGATTTAGGTACATCCGGAACTTTGTTGAGTTTACATCCTGCATCATCAAATGTAGATCATACTGAGAGTTCTATAGATAATGGAGTCAGTATAGGATTTCTAGTAGGTGATTTGAAATCTGCACTTGAAGAATTAAGAACAAAAGGTGTTACAATTCACCGCGACATTGTTGAAAAGGATGTAGGAAAAAATGCAGTGATTTTGGATCCCGACCAATACATGATTTCATTGTTTGAGCCCATCTATGAGGACAAAGATCAACAAACCAGTGGGTATCATGGATTTACACCCGCCTAGATTGTCTTTTTTATTAAAGAGATAATCTTATCCAAACTTTTTTCTTTTGAATTAATTGAAACATAAAATGTAATATCTTTTTTTTGAAAGACAATAACATTTACTTTAGAATGTTTTAAAATTATGTAATCTAATTTACCAAGAGAATTTACACCATTTTTTCGTAATGAAAATAAAGTAGAAATTATAAAAAATTCTTGTTTCACTTCTTCCGATTTTAGTAATGGTTTAAGATTGGGTTTGATCACTCCAGTTAATGTTCTACCATAATTATTGATAACGCCAACATATCTAATATTATTAGATATTTGGATGATGGATTGACATTGTTTTTTATATTTTAATATAGAATTTTTCCATTTATCTGATGGACTTTTAATCATATTCAAAAATAAAATCAGATTGTAATAAGGCTTATCACTTATTTAAAAATCTAAAAAATTTCTTTATGGATTGTGTTTGTCTTTAGGTCTACTATCTAATTTTTTCTTTAACTCCAAATTTTCTTTAACTAATTTATCATTCTCAGTTTTCAATGTTTGGAGAGAATTTCTGCTACTGAATAATGGGTGTCCCGGCGGAATAATTTGAGATTCATGAGAAAGTAACCCTGAGGCATAATCTTGATATAATTTTTGAAATCCTTGTAGTTTTTGGTTAAGGGTTTCATCATGTTGAGTTAATTGAGATTTCATTTGATTTTGATGCATTGGAGATAAAGGATGATTCAATCCTGGAGGTAGTCGTGGAAACTGAAATGCCATATGCGGTATGTTTGGATTTAATCCATAAAGGTCTTGTAAGTGTCTCATTACCATATTATCCATACGATTTGTCTTAATTTGGTATATTTGTGGCTTACTTTAGGCATTTCATATACCCATTAGTCTAATTTCTGTTAGTTTTGCTCAATTTCAGCTGATCGCAGATCCTTATACATTTCCTAGTTTGATCGGATATATTCATGGCTGAAATAAACAAACCTTGTTTACGATGTAAAAAAGACATCAAAGAAAAAGAACTACACAAAATTGTGATGTATGTAGTTCAAGAGAAATTTACAGAACATCACTATGAACATGTTGAATGTCCTGAAAAATTTACAATTTAATATAATATTAAATAAAATTAATTATCCTTTGTATTCATACACCTGATAAATATTTCCAGTCAACCTAGAACGATATTTCCATTCATCATTCTTCCATATTATTTCTTGAAACTCTTTTTGAGAATTTGGATGAAGTCTTTTAGAGACATCAGAACCAATTAAAATTTGATTAGGTTTTGCCATATTTTGAATTTTTGCAGCAATATTCATGGCAGGACCCATTAAATCTACGTGAGAATTAGTTTCATCAGCACCATATCGAACAACAATATTTTGACCAAAATCAACACCAATCTTTACCATTAAATCAGGATAATCATATTGGTTGAGTATAGGATTAATTCCTTTTTGAATAACAGTGTTCATAGATTTTGCACAATTAACAGCATTATCTGCAGTGAGTAAAGAATTACCCTCTGCAACAAAATATCCAATTACTGCATCACCCACAAATTTTAAAACATAACCGTGATGTTGTCTAATTACTGCAGCCATTTCTTGGGCAAAAGAACTAATAATTATGGCAATTTTTTCTGAAGGCATTTCTAAAGCCATTGTTGTGGAACCAACTAAATCCACATACAATACAACCATATCTAATTTAGAAAATACATGTTGTCGAAGAAATTGTTCAGATTCATCCACTACTCCAGAATACTCATATCCTTTTTTTAAAGCCCCCCAAACCCTTTTCTGGGTTTCTAAAATCATAGATTCAGAATCCACTGCTTCCTCTACATTTCTGCTAAGTAGCATATCCACCACAGTGTTATCTTTTTTTTGATTAATTTCTTCAGTCATTATTTAGTATCACTCCAAAGGAAAATCAATTTTACAAATGGTGCATTTTCCTCGATTTCCATTATAGCCATCATCATAATATTCTATAATTTTATTATTACAATTATGACACAGTATATTTGATTCTCCCATGCCTAGAATCAGTCATTAATCTATTTAGATATTGTTGAGCGTTATTGAATTGTACCAGAATATCAAAATATAGAATAAGTCAGAATGAAGGTTTAAGGATAAGAATTATGGGGTAATTTTTGTGCGATTAGGTTCAAGATCACCAGATGAATTCATTCAATTACTGAATAAAAAAAATGAAGAAATACAACAAGAACTCTTATCAAAAATTCTAGAATTAACAAAAATAGTTGATGTAAAAGTCATGATGGGTGATTCAACCATTACCGAACAGAAAACATTTGATCCTAAGCAGGTGACAAATTATCTTGAAACATTAAATAAAAAATTGATTGATTGGTCACTACAGGATGTATCTATAACAAATAATGAAGATCTAAGAAGAGTTTTTACTAAATTTGAAATTGGCGAAGGAAATTATTTGATATCAGGACACATATCATTACAATTTCATGTATTGTTATTCTATAAACCACTTCAAAGAGTGATTGATTGTCAAAAAGAATTAGCAGAAATTGTAGATATTACAAAGAATAAAGAAACAGAGTTATCAGATAACAGTGATCAATTTGTATTAAATAAATTGAAAGAAATGGGATACAAAGATTTTGATCATCAAAAATTATTTGAGGTTTTTTATGAAAATGAAGATTTCAGTAAAAAAGTATATGATGAAATTGAAAAAGAATCAGGAGAGGAATTTAAAAAATTAACTGAAAAGAAAACTGAATTATTTAAAGAACTAGATTCATTACTAATTGAAACATATCAAACTAGTTCAGTTTTAATTGATGATACCAGATTAGTTTCAGGAGAAGAAGGTTGTTTATGTACGTTGGATATAGAATTTATTAAAAATAATAATCGTGAAGGATTATTTGATCCAAGAAAAATGTCAAATACAGTAAAAGAAAATATTTTAAAAAAATTAGACAATCTCCAACTGATAATTAAAAATTAAAATAAAATAAAGAGTCAAAAATTGATTGAAAAGATAGAAATCTAAATCCTCAAACTATCTTGATTTTAAAAAAAATGCTGTTTGAAAATAGTAAAAAATCAGGCACAAAAATTAAAAATCAATAGAAAAATTATCGATGAACTCAAATACTAGAAAAAATTAGCAACATCTCCAATGAATCCAACATACGATGAAATACTAAAAGCAAATTCTTTGCGAGGCAATGAAATTAAAAAAACGCCTTTAATCCATTCGCCTACTTTTAGTGATTTGACAAATTCAGAAGTATATCTAAAAGCAGAATTTAGACAAAAAACAGGTTCATTCAAGATTAGAGGTGCATATTATAAAATTAAATCATTGTCTGAAGAAGATAAAAAATTCGGGGTAGTTGCAGCATCTGCAGGAAATCATGCACAGGGAGTTGCATTAGCATCCTCACTAGAAAACATTTCATGTACAATTGTGATGCCAAAAAATGCATCACCTGCAAAGGTAGCTGCAACAAGAGGATATGGAGCCAAGGTCATATTGGAAGGAATAAACTATGATGAATCATACTCCAAAGCAAAAGAAATTGCCAAAGAAACTGGGGCAACAATAGTACAAGCTTTTGATGATCCTCAAATTATAGCCGCACAAGGAGTGATAGGATTAGAAATTTTAGAAGATCTTCCAGATGTTGAAGAAATCTATCTTCCAATTGGTGGTGGGGGATTAGCTGCTGGAACAGTAATTGCGATAAAAGAAAAAAATCCTAATGTCAAGGTAATAGGAGTTCAATCAAAATCATTTCCTTCTATGTATGAATCAGTTAAACAAAATGTGAGGACATTAACTGGAGGAGATAGAACCATAGCAGATGGTATTTCAGTTAAGATGCCAGGAGAAATTACATTTGACATAATAAAAAATATGATTGATGAAATTGTATTAGTTGATGATGAAGAAATTACTAAAGCTATGTTTCTATTAATGGAAAGAATGAAGTTTGTGGTTGAGCCTGCAGGTGCAGTAGGATTAGCGTATTTAATTTCAAAAAAACCATCACCTGGAAAAAAAGTAGTAGCAGTTTTAGCAGGAGGAAATGTAGACATGTATCTGTTAGGTCAAATTGTAGACAAAGGATTAGCTGCAATGAGTAGATTATTGAAATTATCAGTTTTACTACCCGATAGGCCTGGGGCATTTAAAGAAATTGTAGATATAATCACTTTGGCTAATGCAAACATCGTTGAAGTAGTACATGATAGATTAAGTTCAAATGTGAATGCAGGTTCAGCTTCAGTTACACTAAATCTAGAAACACAAGGAAAAGAACAAGCTGAATCTTTGATAAAATCACTACAAGAAAAAAATGTTCAATTCAAATTATTAACATAAAATTATTTGAATTTTTTTTTGGTAAATTTTGTAAGTCCTTCTTTCTTTAATTGTTCAGATTCTTTCATAACGGAATTATGTTGATCAGATTTATGTTTCTTCAATTGTTTTTTTAACATAGGAAATTCATTTGCAAGAATTTTCATAGCATATATTCCAGCATTTCCTGCTTTGTTTACTCCAACAGAAACAACAGGAGAGCCAGAAGGCATTTCGGTAATGGATAGCAATGAGTCTAATCCTCCAAATGCAGAAAATTTTGCTGCATCTGTTTTTTTTGGATGTTTATCATTGTAGACCAAAATTGGCACTCCGATTACAGGAATTGTTGTATGAGATGCAATCATTCCAGGTAAATGAGCTGCCCCACCTGCTCCTGCGATAATAATTTTAAAACCCATTTTTTCAGCATGTTCTGCATATTCAGACAATCTTGAGGGGGTTCTGTGCGCAGAAATAATTTGATCTTCATGTTTAATATTAAATTCATCAAAAATTTCAGCAGCTCCTTTCATTATTCTACTATCTGAACTAGATCCCATAATTATACCAACTAAAGGTTTTTTTGAATAAGTCAATACCTTAGAAAAAGATAGAGAATAATTAACAATTTCGATTTAACTAAATAATACAAAAATTATTCAAAATTATGCCTCTTTTTTGTAAACAATGTAAAGGCAGACGATTGCCTAAATCAGTTATGCCAGAAAATACTACTTTATGGTTATGTGAAAATTGTAAAAATTTTGTAGATTCTAAGGATTTTATCATTAGGGAAGCAAACCAAGACGAATACAATTCATCTCAAAAAGATTATAAAAAATGGGTCAAATCAATCCCTCCAACAGACGGAACAAAAGACTCATTTCGATATTAATGAAAATCAAAATTTTAATTCAATGCCTAAAACAAATAATTGAATGAGAAAAATAACACCTAATAAAACAGATCCTAAAAGAATTTTTAGAATTTTAGTCATAGTACACTAGATATTTTTAGTGCATTTTAATGAATTCATCTAATGTCAAAAATTCTTGGAATTATAGGAGGGGGACAACTTGGAATGATGCTTACAGAAGCTGCTAAAAAAATGCCTGAACACATATCTAAAGTAATAGTTTTAGACCCAAACCAGAATTGTTCAGCATCATTAGTTGGTGCAGAACAAATAATTGCTGATTTTAAAGATAGAGATGCTATTGTAGATTTATCAAAAAAAGTGGATATTATCACATATGAGATTGAATCAGGAGATAGTGACGTTTTAAAATCTGTAGAAAGTAATGCAGAGATTAACCCATCTCCAGAAACATTAAAAACAATTCAAGATAAATTTTTACAAAAAACATTTTTACAAAATAATCACATACCAGTACCAGAATTTATCAAAATAGAGAATATTGAAGAAGTAAAAATTGGTTTGAAAAAATTTGGATATCCAGCACTACTAAAAGCTAGACGAGATGCCTATGATGGGAAAGGAAATTTCAAAATTGATTCAGAAAATGAAATTCAAGAAGCATATGATTATTTTAAAGGGCAAAAACTCATGTTGGAAAAATTTGTTCCATTTAAAATGGAAGTTTCAGTTATTGCTTCAAGAAACACAAAAGGAGAAATTAAGACATTTCCATTAGTTGAAAACATACATGAAAAAAACATCTTACGTGAAACAATAGCACCTGCAAGAACATCAATTGATGTATCTAAGAAAGCTGAGAAAATTGCTAGTGATACAATGAATGTTTTGAAAGGTGCAGGAGTTTTTGGAATAGAGATGTTTGTTACACAAAATGATGAAATTGTAATTAATGAGATTGCACCCAGAGTACACAATTCAGGCCACCATACGCTTCAATCAAGTAAAACATCTCAATTTGAACAACATTTACGAGCAATTTTGGGATTAGATTTAGGAAATACAGAGTTAGTATACAATACAATAATGTACAATATTTTGGGAAATTCAGATTTTCAAGGAGAATACAAAAAAATGATAGTTACTGAAAAAAATATATTTTTAAAAATGTATGAAAAGAAAATTTCTAAACCATTAAGAAAATTAGGTCATTTGAATTTGGTTGGAAGTGATAATCAAACAATTGATCAATTATTAGATGAATTATCTCAAATTAAAGATAAAGTGAAAGTCAAATCTATCTGATTGGTTTTTATGTTGTGAATAGTGAATTATAGCATGGCACTAAAAGCAGCAATGATACTAGCTGGAATATCTATCGTATTATTGGTACTATATGGTGCTGATGTTGCAGTTACAATGGGAAGTTCGGACAATGAGGGATTTTTACCAATGGATGATATGCAACGAGGTATGGGATTAGGTGGACCAGCAATTATTTTACCAATTATTGCATTCTTCATTGCCCTTAAAGAAAAATCAAAAGGACTAGGAGGATTAATCATTATTTCAGGAATTTTAATTCTAATTGGAGGTCTTGCAATGATAGGAACACCTGCACCAGAAGGAGTAGAAAGAAATCCAATCATGTTATTTGCACCAGCAATAATTCAACTTGCATTAGGTGCAATTAAAATAGTAAAATCCTAAGAGGATACGTATGCCAATTTGTACAAAATGCAGTAATGATGTAAAAAAAGTCTATGATTGTGATCATACAAAATTTGAAGATTATTGTGTAGAATGTTATACTGAACTTCACTACTACATCACGGAGAATAATAAAGACGAAGATGTTAACTGCTAGAGAAATTGCAATCTATGCATTAGGTAAAACTGAAGGAGTAAATTCATTGGCAGAAACCCTGGGAAATGGAATGGATGATGAAAAATATATCGAATCATGGAATAAGACATTGAAATTGCTGGGAATCGAAATGAAATTAGAAGTTCTGGAAAGTATCTACAATGAATTTGCTAAAAAAATGGAAGAAGTAGTTACAGATACAGAAACAAATGATATTAAGAAAAAATGAGAAAATTTTGATATAGTCTAAAAATAGTGAATTATTATTGAAAGCAATTATTTTAGCCGGAGGTAGAGGTAAACGATTAAGACCAATTACAGACTATGTTCCAAAACCACTAATTCCAATAAACAACATTCCAATCATAGAATGGCAAATAAGATATTTAAAAAAATTTGGTATTTCAGAAGCAA
>Ga0233434_1002680_pt1 | contig 15268 bp, 10 predicted proteins | sample SI_122_August201_4_FD_182738 | JGI IMG/M metagenome (GOLD analysis project Ga0233434, IMG submission 182738) | Seawater microbial communities from Saanich Inlet, British Columbia, Canada - SI_122_August2016_120_MG | ecosystem: Environmental > Aquatic > Marine > Inlet | place: Canada: British... | reverse complement strand
TGAATTTCTCCATATACTCCGACATATCCAGCCGGATGAGCGCGTCCTCGTTGCCAAACAGGAATTCAGCCAGAACCTTTGCCAACTCCGTTTTACCAACGCCTGTAGGCCCCATAAACAGAAAGCTGCCAATCGGTCTTTTCATATCCTTCAAACCAGAGCGAGACCGGCGAATCGCCTTAGTCAACACTTTGATAGCTTCAGTCTGACCAACCACTTTACCAGCCAGTTCATTTTCCATGTCAATCAGACGCGCGCTTTCCTTCTCTTCAATTCGGGAGAGTGGTATTCCGGTCATACTGGAAACAACATCGGCAATATCATCTTCTGTGATACTGGGCTCAGTCACATCGCGGCCCTTATCCCAGTCTGCCTTCACCACATCCAGCTTATCGCGCAACTCTTCTTCTTTGTCACGCAATTCAACAGCTTTTTCAAACTCCTGATTTTCAATGCAGATTTTCTTATCACGAATGACAATGTCTATATCTCGCTGAATTTTTTTCATCTCAGGAGATTGAGTGATCTCACGCAGACGCACTCTGGACCCCGCCTCATCAATCACGTCAATAGCTTTATCAGGGAGAAACCGGTCACTGATGTATCGCTCGGAAAACCGAACTGCAGTAACAATCACTTCGTCCGAAATTTTTGCCCGGTGATGCAATTCATACGGAACCTTCAACCCTTTAATAATCTCAATTGTTTCTTCCACTGTCGGCGGATTCACAATGATGGGCTGAAAACGTCTTTCCAATGCGCCGTTCTTCTCAATGTATTTCCGGTACTCTTCCAAAGTGGTAGCACCAATACATTGGATTTCACCACGGGAAAGAGCTGGCTTGAGCATATTGGAGGCATCTACCGAACCTTCGGCGGCTCCAGCTCCTACCAGGGTGTGCAATTCGTCAACAAACAAAATGACATTGTCATTCTGGACTATTTCTTTCATGATGCCTTTGAGACGAGCTTCAAACTGACCGCGATACTTGGTACCTGCAATCAGGGAACCTAAATCCAACGAGACCACCCGCTTCTCAAAAAGAGTATCCGGCACTTCTCGTTCTGAAATAAGCTGAGCCAGACCTTCGACAATCGCGGTTTTACCAACACCCGGCTCGCCAATCAGCACAGGATTGTTTTTGGTTCGACGACTGAGAATCTGAATCACTCGTTCGATTTCCTTGGCTCGGCCGATGACAGGGTCCAACTTTCCGTCGATCGCCATTTTCGTCAAGTCACGACTGAATTCATCCAAGGTCGGGGTTTTACCGACTTCGCGGTTGCTCTCGGTGGGTTCTTTGAACATTTCCACAATTTTTTCGCGGACATCATCAAAGAACATACCGAAACTATTTAAAACCCGGCAAGCAACGCCTTCCTTCTCCTTCAAAAGACCTAGAAGAAGGTGCTCGGTGCCAATATAATTATGATTCAAGGCTCGCGCTTCCTCGACCGCAAATTCCAAAACCTTCTTGGCTCGGGAGGTGAAAGGGATATCCCCAATAATCAGCGAATTTGAACTACGAGGCAGATTCTTTTCCAATTCCTTTTTCAATTGAGTCAGATCCACTCCGCTTTTTTGAACAATGGCAACAGCAATGCCCCCACCGTCCTTGATAACGCCCTGCAAAATATGTTCTGTGCCTAAATATTCGTGGCGATAAAGCTCAGCTTCCTCGCGAGCAAGGATTATGACTCTTCGCGCCCTCTCTGTGAATCGCTTAAACATGATTCAACTTGCCTCAAAATTGCGGATTTATAATCTGAAAAGAGGCCCGCAGGATTAAAACCTGCAGGGCAACATCCCTTTGTCTTATTTCGGGTTTACTTCATTAATATCTTAACAAATGATGTCAATTATATAAAGGGTTTATTTCTCCCCACCATAGACCCACCAAAACCTTTTATTTCATGCACTTACCTTATATCCCGCAACACTCCAGACCAACAAACCCTGATCTGGCGAGTGTTTTCTTATCGGCTGGATATTAAAAGGACTTGAAACCTGATTTTAGCAGGAAGGAGACAGGCCACGCCTGAAGAGAATAGTCTGTTTTTATAAATTGCCAGCCGACGTAAGGTGGATCAACTGTATCCAGCATCCTTATGAAAACAGATCACCGCCGCAGTCGTGCTGGGCGGGTAGAACTCATTCCCTGAGGTCAGAGTCACGCCAATATCCTCAGCCCCGAGAAGTTCCCATATAACACGGTTGTAAGTCAGGTCTGTTATGGCCGGGTAACCCGGACTGTAGCGTTGGCCCCGGTTATCTTTCTTCGCCCCGACCCGCTGACGAAGCAGTTGGTGAATATACTCTGCCAGATCTTCAGCCACTCGGTCGCTCAAACCCTGAAGATACAACGCCGACTCACTGTCATTTTGCGCCTTGAACTCCTCTACGCCCGCTTCAACTTTGTCCCCTGCGGTCGATATTTGCAGTCCGACCGCATCCCACTGTCCCGACGCTTTGGTGTGAAAATACTGCCCAACCGAAAAGATATCTTTTCTTCCTTTACCGATGCAGACATCGAATTGGAGCCGAGCTAATTCTTTATCCCGATCTTTCGGATCATAAATAATGACCTCGTCGCCATCTGATTGCACCGGGAAAAGCCCAAACCGAGCTTTAGGAATAATCCATCCATTATCTTCAGCTTTTTCTACCCAGGTTTTTTCCAAAGCCTCAAGTTGTTGCGGGGTCACGCCTTTATGAATCCAGCTTGATTTTTTGCCAAACTTCCAATTCAGCGAATACAAACTTTTTCGATCAAGATTTCCTGCAAGCTTATGCAGTTTAAATTCAACCTTATGATTTCCAAATCCTTCTGAAGGAATTTCATGATGCCTGAAGCTGACCTTCCTTCGCGGCAGGGTCTGTAAAAGCTTGTCTTTCTCCTGCTCAATTCCCTTGGCTTTTTGATATTCGCGTACCAACTTTTCTTTGTTGCCTTTCAGCAAGCTGGGGCGTTCCTTTTTATCCATGAGAAGCCCCATGGTATTGACGCCATCCATTCCGCTACCGCAATAAAAAATATTATCCAGAATCGCCGTAGTGTCATCTCCGCCATGCATAGCCACATACCCGGCGTGGCGGGCGTTCACAGGAGCACCCCCCAACAACAAAGGAATGGTGAGTTTCTGTTCCTGCAACATTTTCGAAACGGTGATCATGTGGTTGGAAGTTTGCACCAGTAATGCGCTCATGCCAATGGCATCGGCTTTTTCTTGTTTGGCAGTGTCGATGAACCTTTCAAGAGGAACCTGCACACCCAGGTCGATCACCCGGTAACCATAGTTTTCGAGCAAAGTTTTTGCCAGGTCTTTACCAATGCTATGCACATCCTGATAAACCGTACCAATGACCACCACACCTTTATAGTCAATAGCCGCCCCTGGCTCGACACCACTTTGAAAGCGCATGAAACTTTCCAAAAACAGCATGACATGACGCATCACATCAGCACTTTTCAATAAATGCGGCAGGCTCACTTCACCACGACCAAACGCATCCCCCAACTCGCGCATGGATATCATAAGATGCCCGCTTATAAAACTCAGCGGCTCATGCTTGTCAATGGCTTTGGCAACATCGACCACTATTTTGTCTTTATAAGGAAACTCCCCACCCTCTTTGTTTATGACCCCTTCTTCCTTTTGTTTGAATCCATCTTTGATTCTCTGGCAAATACTCTCCTCCAGAGAAAGATCGTCGTAATCGATTTTTTTTACCTGAACGCCGGTTTTTTTCGTCTGCGCAATCACCTCTAGCTCTTCAAACGCTGTCATGTCGCGATCTAGAATAACTTTCCGCGCCAATGCCACATCGCTTTCCGTCAAACTTTCAAGTGGGACGTAGTGGTGAGGATTCAATATGGCGCAGTCCAGTCCAGCCTTTCTGGCTTCATCCAAAAATACGCTGGTCAAAACTTTTCGCATATAAGGCTTCGAAGCCAGGCCATTGGTCAGGTTGCCAACCCCTATACTTGTTTTCAAATCAGGATGAATGGCTTTAATACGTGGCAGACACTTCAAAGTTTCGGCGCAAAAGTTCAAACCTTCTACAGACTCCGACCCGATAGGGTAAGCGTTGACATCAATCAGAAGCTGGTCGGGAGTCACACCATGATTCTCTTTCGCCTGACGGACAATTTCCGCCGCCAGCTCATATTTCTCATCTTCCGTCTGCCCCGGTCCCTCAGGTCCATTCACCAGCGCAACATACACAGGATGATGCTGTTTCGTTTGCGATAACACCGCATCCAGCTTACTCACTCCAGCCTGATACTCTTCTAGACTGATGGAATTTATGATCGGCCTACCGGGGTAGGATTCAATCGCCGTCTGCAACGCCTCTACAGAAAAAGAATCGATACACATGACGCCTTTGAAATCACTGGTCAGCTCATAAATTGCTTGCGGCAAAACCTTTTCTGTTTCGACAATGTTACTGTCCATACAAACATCAATGATTTCGATGCCTAAATCTTTGACCTGCTCTTCAACAACTTCCTCCAAAACCCCCATTTGAATTCCATCATCACGTTCCACCGCCTCGCGGACTTTTTTGCTGCCCCGCACATTCAGCCTTTCACCGATACGGACCAGTGCATCAGAACTACCCAGAGCCACTGCCTCTTGTGGGCCCGATACAAAAACCTGTTTCTCCAGTTTTTTTCTATTAGGAACAACGCCTTTTAATCGAGTCGCTAAAGCGCGAATGTGTGTAGGTGTCGTTCCACAACAACCGCCAACAATCGACACCCCCAATTCTTTAACGAAACGTTCGACATAATCCGCCATTTCTTCCGGTTCGAGTTTGTAACAGGTCTTTCCATCCTCGGAAACCGGCTGACCTGCATTGGGTATAATGGAGATTGGCAAACTACAAACCTTGCTCAGTTTTTCCACGGTCTTTTGCATCAACTCCGGACCAGTATTGCAGTTGATGCCGAAAGCCGAAATGCCCATGCCCTCTACCGCAACAAGCGCCGCATGAATATCAGTATTGAAGATTTGCATTTTGGAAAAACCATCCACCGTCACCTGAGCAATAATGGGAATACGCTTGCCGGCTTCCTCAAAAGCTTTGTTGGCACCGACCAAGGATGCTTTTAACTCAAGAATGTCCTGCTGGGTTTCGAACAAAAGAACATCGGCACCGCCTTCGATCAGCCCTCGCACCTGCTTGAAATTGTTGTCAACGATTTGGTCCCAGGTTGCCTTATTGAGAGCCGCTTCGGTTTTGGATAAAACATAATTTGAGGGACCAATAGAGCCGGCAATGAACAAGGGCCGACCATCGTAATCGGACCCATTTTTATAGCTATCAATGGCTTTTCTGGCAACCCGGCAACCTTCCACATTCAAATGATGAGTGATGGCTGAGTAATCCGATTTTTTTAAATCGAGAGGAGCTGGAATCGCTTTGATGTCTGCCAGATCGATTTGCGTAAAATCGAATTCTTTCAGCCTCAATGGCGAAGCACCAAAAGTGTTGGTCTCAATCAGGTTGGCCCCTGCCTGCAAATATTTCAGGTGGATTCCTTCCAAGTCATCGGGACGGGAAAAAATCAGCAGATCCGTCAGCATTTTAAATGCTGCACCCCCAAAAGCGGCATCATCAAGCCCCAGGTTCTGCACCATGGTTCCCATTGCGCCATCCAACACAAGCACCTGATTTCCTAATACATCTTCAAATTTCAAAACTGTTTTACCTCAATGTTCAGATTGGTTTTTTCACCTGAGTTAATGAAATAATAATATTACTCCATTAAAAACAGTGACAATAACTCACTCAAGCTATTTCAATCAAATTTTTATTATGCGAAAAACAGGCGTGTTGCAACTCATTACAAAGGTTTAGACCACCGATTCTTTCGGCGAGTCAGGTTTGACTCCAAAAATCCTTTCCATAAACGGCGGACGGTCTTTGGCGCAACGAAAACCCACATCTTTCTTTCGGGACAGCGGACTGAGGTGTTCACGATAAGAAGCCCGGGCCTTAAGCTCAACAACTTTTAAAAATTCTTTTTTGCTGAAATGTCCGACGCCCATATACGATAACCCTCGCACCACAATCTGCTTCTTTGCGTAGGCGTCGGTTTTAAACGTGCTATCCGGGTAGGGTTCATAATACTCCCAAACCCATTCCCAAACATTACCAACCATATCCTGAACGCCATAAGGACTGGCAGATCTCGGGAAACTGCCCACGGGTTTCAAACCCTGGCCTGTTTTTGTTCTGGGAGAAAGACTGAGGTTGGCAACACCAGGTAGAAAGTCATCACCCCAAGGGTAGATGAATCCGGCCCGACCTCGTGCAGCTTTTTCCCACTCCAGCTCATTGGGCAAACGTTTACCCGCCCATTTCGCGTAGGCATTGGCGTCAAAATAATTCACTTCCGTTACCGGCAGGTGATCCATTCCTTCAGGAAACTTCTGCCCCTTCCAGTAACGCGGCGGTTTGTGATCGGTGGCCTGACAGAAAATAAAATATTGCAGGTTGGTCACTTCAAACCGGTCAATATAATAGTCGGGGATGTCAGTACGCCGCTCCGGTGACTCGTCGGCGAACCAGGGTTTATTAAGCCCTAAAGCAAGCGCGTGGTTTTCCTCATCAATCTGGTTGGTTCCAATGGTAAACTCTCCCGAAGGAATTAAAACCATGCCTTCAGGAATTTTTTCCAGACAACCGGAAAGAACGAAAGCTAAAAGCACAGCTATATAACGTAATTTTGATTGGATCAATTGCATGAAATTTTCTAATGTCTCCGAAATCCCGTTAACAGATATCGATAGAGAAAACCGGCTGACCGATTTCTCGATGGATGGTTGTCCGGAAAAGTTAATGGATTCTGTTAAAGTAATAGGAATCCGTCACCCTATTTGTGTCATTCCCTCGGGCAATCGTTATTCAATAGTCAGTGGACACAAACGTTTTCAGGCGGCATCTCGGTCAGGGTTAACAACTATCCCCACCTTCATCGTTCCCGAACTGGATGATGCCTCCCGTTTGGTCATAAACCTGAACGAAAACTTCGGGCAACGGCAATATAGCGATATCGAAAAAGGCGGCATCCTCAACAAATTCACACTAGCAGGAGTTTCTGATGAAACCATTATTGCAGAGTATATGCCTTTACTCGAGCTAGAACGCAGTAAAAAAATATTTTCGGACTTATCCGGCGTCGACAAGCTTAGTTCTGGACTAAAAAAACTTCTGCACCGCGCAAAAGTTCCCGTTAAAACCTTCAACACATTTTACAAGTGGAACAGTCTGACCGAGGCAGAAAATCTGTTTTCGATCCTGAAACCGGGAGTCAATAAATGGCGAGATCTACTGGATTTGATTGATGAAGTTGCCGCAAGAGAAAACACCACGCAGGAGGATATTATATCCCGCGATGATATCCAGAGAAATCTAGTCTCAACCGACTTGCCTGCTCCACAACGATATGACCAGATCCAAAAAACGCTTCACAACCTGCGCCACCCGGTTCTGTCAGACATGAGAAAACAGGTCGCCCGCGCCCTCGACGAAATGGAGCTCGACGACAAAACCCGGCTCCGCTTTCAAGACACATTCGAGAATAACGAATTAAAACTGGAACTGAAATTTCAAAGCGAAAAAGAATTGTCGCAACAAGTAGAAAAAATATTCAAAGCCCTGCAAAGTGGTTCGGTTGAAAAGTTGTTACGGATATTTCAGGACATAGGGTAAGTAAAAACTTTTTTGCCACAGATGAACAGAGATAAACACAGATGGGAAGATAGAAAAATTCCCTCCCTTCATAGGGAGGGACTGAGGGAGGGTTGGGTTTTACTCCCTCTTTTTTAAAGAGGGCTGGGGTGATTTACCACCAGGCGTTTTGTCATTGCGCGAAACCAAGGGTGACGAGGCAATCTAGAACCTAGATCGCCGCGCCGCTTGACGGCTCGCGATGACAGTCAGGCCGGTTTAGATTTGTCGCCCTGAGTCCGGCGTGACGGCTGGCACCGAGCGGAAAGGCTATATATTTACCAGTTTGCTGGAAATATAACGGTTCAGGCTGATGCCTTGTTCTGCCGCTTCCGTCGCCAGATTTCTGTGTTGTTCTGGCGGAATGCGCACCATAAATTTGCCGCTATATTTCTTTTCTGCGAGAGGTGTGGGAATTGGCTCGTTGTTGGCGGCCATATCCTCCACAACTTCACCCACCAGCTTTACCATGTTCTTTAGCGCATCTGTAGGTTTTGCCGCCAGATATGAAAGGCTTGGAAATTCTGTGCAAAGGGCAAGATGTTCTCCGTCCTCTTCTGACCATGTGACGCGATATGTATAGTGCTTGTGATTAACCATTGTCTACATCCCTCAATTTATTAATAGCGGCCAACACCTGCTTCACTTGATAAGGTTTGGCCTTTCCATCCTTACTCTTTTGAATATTTACGCGAGGGTCTCCATGCCAGGGTGTTTGGTAGACATGGTGACTCGTACCCTTGCTACGAGGTTCGCCAAAATAGTGAGCGCACAACTTTGCAAGGTCAGCAAACCTCACATTTTTAGGGCTTGCTGCCACCTCTTTCAGTAGTTTGTCTATTTTGCTCACAACTTATTATAGTATCAATAGTGATACCATGCAAAGGAATTAAGGAATTATTGTGTGCTTGGCTCATCGAAAAAGCAACCCCCCTTATCAGGGAGACCTTTGCATAACCCATCAATTGCTAGCTCCATACGCCCGAATAACAAAAACCAGAATATTCGTCATCGCGAGCGACTGAAAGGAGCGTGGCGATCCAGGTGTTTGTTGTGCGACCGAGAACCTGGATTGCTTCGTCGCTATCGAGAACCTGGGTTTACCCTTACAGGGCACGAAAGCTAATGAACAGGTATCACGGCTTCGTCGCTATCGCTCCTCGCAAAGACGACTTACGAAAAGCTCTCATTATCAGGGGGGAAGTTGTTTTTATTATCTTTGGCGGTCGCGCCAGCGTCACCGCCCCACTGGCCCCACGCCTAGTGGTAGTTTTTGCTGGGGGTGATGACTTTTTTGAATTCGTCGGGAGACATCTTGTATTTTTTGTAGAGGGCGTTGAGGGATTCTCGGGACCGGGCCGCTTCTTTCAGCATCTTTCTATCTGCTTGGAATCTCTGCACGATGATGGCGTGGGTGATGGCTTTCTTGCCGTTCAAGGTTTCATCATAAGCCTTGCTGAGCTGTTCATGGCCCTGAAGATGCTCAGGATTGAAATAAACCACCTCGCATAATTTATCGATCATCTCCCCCGGTTTTTCTTCGCCTGTCACCATAGTCGTGAGCTCAAAGAGGTTATCGGCCAGGGTATCGTTGACCAACTCGTTTTCTGGACTCAGTTCCACCGCTTTGCGCAACGGTTCTTCTGCCGGTTTAGAACGTTTAAGTTTCATCAGCGACACACCGAGCCGGAAATAACCTTCGGCGGCGTATTTAGGACTTTGCTTGATCGACTTGCGTAACGGTTCCACCGCATCCTTATACTTTTTCTGTTTGAAATACAGCATTCCCAGTCTCAAGTTGGGCATGGCGGCGGTAGGATCTACTGCGATCGATTCTTTATAATGTTTAATGGCTTTTTTGATGTCTTTGAGCTTGGTGTACACCTCGCCGAATCGGTAATGCGCCTCTACCGTCAGGTTCTTATCAAGCTTCAGAGCTTCTTTGATTTTCGCCAGAGCATCTTTATAACGACCCAGTTCTGTGTAGCAAATGCCCATTGAAAGATGAGCCGGACCAAAGTCGGGAATGATTTTTATTGCCTCGTGAAAATGGTGTTCGGACTGCTTTTGGTTTTTGATCCTTCCAAATGCAGTAGATAGATTACTGTGAACCTGACAAAGAGCTTTTTTAACCAACCCGCTTTCCGGGTCGAGGCGGAATGCTTCCTCCAAGTTCTCCAGAGCGGCTTCATCGCGGCCCATTTCCATTTGCGCCCGGCCCAACTACAAGCGCCCGCTTTTGTGTTCAGGGTCAACTTTGACCAATTCTCTTAAAGGAGAGATGGCATCGCCATAGCGGTGCATTTTCATATACACCTCCCCCAGATTGTAAAGAGCTTTAAGGTCCGTCGGGTTTTTTTCGATCGTTCCCTTAAGTACTTCGGCAAGAATCTTGAGCTCGGAAGGAGAACGTAAGGGAGCCTCTTCAGCAGCGGGACTTTTATCACCTTTACGAACAAGCTCGGCAATAATCCCTGCAATTTTCTCTTTTAAAAGGGATAAGAATTTTTTCATGGAAAGAAGAATACCATGGCTGCCACCAGCTCGCCAGCGAACCGCCGAGTCTATAGGCTCAAACTTTTTCTTGATTGCTTCAATGAAAAAATCCCTGAGTGTAAATCACCCCAGCCCTCTTTAAAAAGAGGGAGCAGAACCACTTTAAGCCGAGACAACCTGTTCCTGCCTTAAAAAGCTATTGCCCATTGCCCTCACGGCTAGTGACGGCGGAATTTTTTGACGAGGTCTTTCACCGTTCCGATCACCTTCTCAACATCTGCGGAGGACATTTTTGGATACAAGGGAAGACTGATGACTCGCTCGGAATAATTCGATGCAATCGGGAAATCTTGAGGCTTGGTTTTGAAATTTTTCACATAAAAAGGTTGCAGGTGCAGAGCCACATAATGCACGGCCACGCCGATGCCGGCAGACTGAATGGCATCTAAAAATCCATCGCGGTCTACGCTCAAACGTTCCAGTTGCAGAGCAATAATATATATGTGATGAGCAGAGGTGGCATAGTCTCGCACAGCCAGAGTTTCCAGTTCCGGCACATCCGCAAAAGCGTTGTCATACATCGACACATATTTTTTGCGTAATGTCATGAACCGCTCTATCTTTTTAATCTGGTGCAATCCGAGCGAGGCGTTGAGGTCGGTCATATTGCATTTATGCCCGGCCAAAGTTTGCTCCCAGTGGGCAAACCCGCTTTTGCCAAAACGTTTCCAGGCATCGCGACTTATCCCCTGTAACCGCATAACTCGGAGGGTTTCAGCAAGGGCATCGTCATTGGTGACCAGCATGCCACCTTCGCCAGTGGTAATATTTTTGTTGGCGTAAAAACTGAACGCTGTGGCATTTCCCATATTGCCAATTTTTTGTCCTTTGTATTCAGCCTCCAACGCATGGGCCGCGTCTTCGATGACGACCAGTTTGTGCTTGTCTGCCAACTCCTGAATCGGCGTCATGTCACAAGGGTGCCCGGCGAAATGAACTGGAATGATGGCACGGGTACGTGGGGTGATTACGGCTTCTATTTTTCGTGGATCAATGGTGAGGGTGCCCGGTTCGATATCGGCAAAAACAGGCTTCAATCTCTGCAGAAGAATCGCATTGGCGGTAGCCGGGAACGTCATCGGGGTGGTGATCACCTCGTCCCCATCGGCAAAGTTTTGCAGTGCAAGTGCCAGGTTCAATCCTGCTGTGCAGGAATTCAAAGCTACCGCATGCTTGCAACCAATGTATTCTTTAAATGCTTCTTCAAATTTTTGGACTTTGGGACCCGTGGTCAACCAGCCTGAATTCAGAGTATCTTCAACTTCACGATGCTCTTCTTCTTCCAACCAGGCTTTATGAAACGGTAGATCAACACTCATAGAAGCTAGTTTTTTCCATTCAGAGCATGACGCTCGGGATCAGGCTCTGCCAGCAAGCTGGCCGAATCAATCTGGACATATTCCATCTTTTGCCATGCATCATTATTATTAGGAATAAAATACAAGGTTTTCTTTGAACCGCTTATCGAAGAGTTGTCGATCAATACGGTGATCGCCCATTGCCCCTTCACCTTTTCCCAATAATCTATATGGGTACGCTTCATGTCGAACGCAATATCTCCCCTGACCAATGCCGGGTTTAGCCGTTCTCTGCCTTTCAGCGTGATTTCCGTCATCGCGTATTTTCCATCTTTACTGATAGAGATCCGTTCAAGAGTATAACTTTTCACTTTAATAAAAGGATTCTCAAACCATTTGTATCGACTGGGACGAGGGAAACCAAGGATATCCCTTTTCCCAGTATTTTTCTTAATGTGTTCCAGTGGCGGAACCATGACACCCGAGATATGGGCCTGCATTCCTTTTCTATAGTCTGAAATTAATCGACCTTCAAAATATAGAAACTCCTCCACTGAGATTTTTTCTTTATAGGCAGGGTGCTGATATTGATAAGCCCCTTTTAGATCGTTGTTCAAACGTTTTTTGAAATAATCGTTTTCCAACTTTGCCAGAGTTTTGGCCTCATTTAAAACTTCGTCAGAGACCTGCCCCCAGCTTTGTTCGGAGAAAACGACCAGCAAAAATAGTGCGCTCAAGAGATAACTCGTTATTTTTGAAACACCACGCATTCTTTTAATCCTCCTGAATTATGCCGGTTTCCCGCTACCGAACTCTTAATAGAACATTATACAGTTCTATTATCGGCAAAACCCCAAATTTAGTTTAGCTGCTCGCCGCAGGGGCAGATAGCAAAGGCTCATTATGCTGAGTTAAATCGTTGGATAAAGCCATTGCTCATTTCCTCCGGGCGTGGCCCGGAAGGGTAGAACGCTACCGCTCATTAACACCGGGCGTTGCCCGGCGCAGTTTTTCTGCCAGAGATGGGGTAATGCCTGGCAGGGTGGTCAATTCCTCCACCGAAGCGTTGCGGATATTTTCCAGACTGCCAAATTGCTTCAAAAGTAATAATCGGCGTTTTTTACCGATCCCGGGAATATTTTCCAGTGGTGAACTCAACGCCTCCTTACCGCGTAATCGACGGTGGTAAGTAATGGCAAACCGGTGCGCCTCATCACGGATGCGTTGCATGAGAAACCGGGAAGGGGAGTTCTCTTTAAATAGCACTGGCTCTTTTTTGTGCACTAAATAAACCTCATCTGTATCAAGGTCGTTGCGGTATTTCCCCTTGGCAATGCAGGCCAGGTCAACCCGGTCGAGAAGTCCCAAAGCTTCAAAAACCTCACGGCCAGAGCTCAAATGGCCTCTACCTCCATCAATGAGCACCAAATTGGGCAGAGGACTTCCTTCTTCAAGGAGGCGATGGTAACGGCGTGTCATCACCTCCCTGAGCATGGCATAATCGTCAATGCCTTTCACGGTGGCAATTTTGTAACGACGGTATTTTGATTTTTCTGCGAGACCATTTTCAAAAACTACCATGGAACCCACCGCGTGGCTTCCTGATATGTTGGATAAATCAAACCCCTCAATCACTTCAGGGAAATGTTGTAGACCAAGAGCCGTTTGCAGTTCTTCTAGTGAACGTGTGCCGACATCCCCCTTGTCGCGCTCCATTCTCATAGCAAAGCGGGCGTTCTCTTCTGCCATTTTCACCAGATCACGTTTTTTCCCAATCACAGGAATTTCGAGCTTCACCCGTGCTCCCTTTTTTTCTGACAACCAATCGGCGATCAGGTCAGAATCTTCAACAGGGTGAGGCAATAAAATTTCTGCAGGCAGAACCACCTCTTCAGCATAATACTGCTTGATGAAAGACGACAGGGTTTCGTCTTCTTCCATTTCGTTGAGTGATTTCAGTTTGAATATTTTTTCGCTCAGCATTTTTCCTTCACGGATGATCAGCACCTGCGCCATAGCTTGATCCTTTTCCGAACAATAGGCGATGACATCCTGATCTTGCAGGGAAGTGGAGATGATTTTCTGTTTGTCGAGCACCGATTGCACAGCTTGAATTTTGTCCCGGAAAATCGCGGCTTCTTCATAACGCATCTTGGTCGATGCCGCTTCCATCCCCAGCTTCAGGTTTTTCAAGAGCGATGCGTTTTTGCCCTTGAGGAACAATTCCACATCGTCAACCACGCTCTTATATTCCCCGGGAGAGACCTTCCCCGCACATGGGGCCAGGCATCGGCCCATCTGATGGTTTAAGCAAGGGCGACGCACGGGTTGCCCATTCAGTTTATCTTTGCTCTGGCGAAGTGGAAAAATTTTATAAATCAGCCTGATCGTTTCCCGGACCTCCTTGACCATGGTGTAAGGACCAAAATAAGTCGCCTTGTCTTTTCGCACTCGACGAACCACCTCCAGCCGGGGAAATTTTTCCTGCGTGGTCAAACGCAAATAGGGGTAATGTTTATCGTCCTTGAGTAATACGTTATAGCGGGGTTGATGCTTCTTGACGAAATTGCTTTCCAGAATCAGCGCTTCAGCTTCCGTCTTGGTGGTCAGGAATTTGATGTCGCGGACTTTATCCAGAAACATCCTCGTTCTGGGATGAAGGGTGCGGGAATTCTGGAAATAGGATCGCACCCGGTTTCTCAGGATTTTTGCCTTACCAATATAAAGAATTTCCGACCGGGAATCCTTCATGATATAAATTCCGGGTAGCTTGGGAATGTTCTCGATAATTTGTTTTATTTTTTTATCCAATGCAACAGACCAGATCAGGGTTTGGCAAGCATTGTCGATAACCCGATTGACAACTCTTTATAAAAATATACTCTTATTTAGATGAAGACCGAAAGCAATAATCAGCGTGGGTTCTGGGGCAGTCGCTGGGGGTTTATCCTGGCCGCTTCCGGTTCCGCTGTGGGGCTCGGCAATATCTGGAAGTTTCCTTATATTGTAGGACAAAATGGCGGTGGCGCATTTGTGCTCATTTATCTGGTCTGCATCTTCGTGATCGGCACCCCCATAATGCTGGCCGAGTTCACTCTGGGACGAAAAACAAATCGCAACCCAGTCGGTGCTTTCGATCAACTCAAGCCCAATTCGTCCTGGACTGGCATTGGTTATATGGGTGTACTCGCCGGATTCTTCATCCTTTCCTTTTATGGTGTGGTCGGCGGCTGGACTTTCGCCTATGTCGTCAAGTCCATCACTGGGTCAGTACTGGCGTTTCCTTCACCCAAAGAAGCCGGGGAATTTTTTGGAAACTTTATTGGGAATACCGGGGAAGTTCTTTTCTATCACGTCTTGTTCATGGGCACCTGCATCGCTATCGTTTTGAAAGGCATACATGGAGGCATTGAAAAAGCCTGCGATGTTCTCATGCCAACTTTGGTCGTCATCCTTTTTATGCTGATGTTGCGTTCCCTCACTCTCGATGGAGCTATGGAAGGCCTGGCCTTTTATTTAACTCCTGATTTCAGCAAGATCAACGCCAACGTGATACTGATTGCCTTGGGACAAGCCTTCTTTTCACTCAGTCTGGGAATGGGGTGCATGATCACCTACGGCAGTTACCTGTCAGATAAAGAAAACCTGACCTCTTGCACCGTTTATGTTGTGA
>Ga0233434_1002677_pt1 | contig 15280 bp, 16 predicted proteins | sample SI_122_August201_4_FD_182738 | JGI IMG/M metagenome (GOLD analysis project Ga0233434, IMG submission 182738) | Seawater microbial communities from Saanich Inlet, British Columbia, Canada - SI_122_August2016_120_MG | ecosystem: Environmental > Aquatic > Marine > Inlet | place: Canada: British... | reverse complement strand
ACACAGGTTCTGATAGGCTTGGGTTTGTTTTTGACACTTTTTGTCATGGGGCCGACTTGGAGTGAAATTAATCAAAATGCTCTGCAACCTTATTTGAATGAAGAAATATCCCAAATGGATGCTTTAAAATTGGCGGAGGCTCCATTAAAGAATTTCATGCTGGCGCAAACCAGGGAGAAAGATCTTTCGTTGTTTGTGAATTTAGGCGATGGGGAGCGCGGCAGCGATAGTGAGGTGGAGATTCAATCCTTGATTCCCGCATTCATCATCAGTGAGTTGAAAACAGCCTTCCAGATCGGGTTTCTAATCTATATCCCATTTTTGATTCTGGATATGGTCGTGGCCAGCATACTTTTATCTATGGGTATGATGATGCTTCCTCCTGTTCTTATTTCTCTTCCCTTTAAGCTGATGTTGTTCGTAATGGTGGATGGCTGGTATCTCATAGTGGGTTCACTTATTAGAAGTTTTGGAGGCTAAATACTAATGACCCAGGCATTTATCATTGATTTTGCTATGGAGAGTATTAAAACCACTCTGCTTTTATCCGCCCCTATGCTGGGGTTTGGGTTGATTACAGGTCTTGCTGTCTCTATTTTTCAAGCAGTCACTTCGATTCAGGAGTTGACCTTAACCTTCATTCCAAAAATTCTGGCAGTATTTTTATCGGTTTTATTGTTTTTCCCCTGGTTGATGCAGTTAATGATCTCCTTCACTTCCAAAGTTCTCATTAACTTTCCTGAATACATTCAGTAATGGATATTTTCAATCTCAACTATGCCGAGTTTGAAAGGTTCCTGTTTGTGTTTTTCAGGGTAGGTGCCATGATTCTTTTTGTGCCGATATTGGGGAGTCGACAGTTTCCTCCAGTTTTAAAAATCGGGTTCATATTTTTTATTGCCATCGTGACTTTCCCGTTGGTGAAAGACCAACCCTTACCAGAGCCGCGTGGAGTTATTGAGTTAGCCATTTTTCTCACTATGGATGTGACCATCGGCTTGGCCATTGCCTATATTGCACGCCTTATTTTTGCTGCGGTTCAGGTTGCTGGAACGGTTGTGGATTTTCAGATGGGTTTTGGTGTGGTGAACGTTATCGACCCGCAAACGGAAACACAGGTATCGGTCACCGCTCAATTTCATAATATTTTGGCTGTGTTGATTTTTCTTGCAACCGATGCTCACCACTTCATCATCCAGGCGATTGTTGACAGCTTTTTTATTCTCAACCCTGCCGAGATAAACTTCGCAAGCATCACTCCAGAATACATGCTTTACCTTTTTTCAGGAACCTTTTCCACCGCAGTAAAAATTGCGGCTCCTATCATGGCAATTCTTTTCTTTTTAAGTGTTGGTCTGGGATTGGTTGCTAGAACAGTTCCTCAAATGAATGTATTCATTGTAGGTTTTCCTCTGCAAATAGGCGTGGGACTTTTAATGGTTGGTTTGTCGATATCATTTTTCAGTATTCTGGTTCAGGATCAAATGTATCAGTTGCCTGTCAAGTTCATGGGCTTTATGCGAGGCTTATAACTTATGGCTGAAGACAATAAAGATCAAAAGACTGAGGAACCGACATCCAAACGTGTTACCGATACTGAGAAAAAGGGTAATTTTGCTCATAGTAGGGAGATCAATTCCTCCTTCATTCTTCTTGCCGCTCTTCTTGGTTTTATGATTTTGGGGGAGCAAAGCACCCGTCACGTTATGGGTTCATGGACTGAGATGTTCTCCGAGTCCTGGGCCTTGCAACTGACCCCTGAAGAAATATTCAAAGTCACCGTAAGTTCGATGAAAGCATTTGTGAAGATAGCTGGCCCCTTCTTGATAATTATTATGTTGGCCGGACTTTTGTCCAACTTAATTCAGATCGGCGGTTTGCGTTTCTCGTCTCATCCATTGGTTCCTAAGTTTAGCAAGTTGAGTCCACTTAAAGGCTTTGGTCGAATTTTCTCTAAAAACTCTGTGATGGAGTTGTTTAAATCCCTTTTTAAAGTAGGGATTATCTCAGTGATTTCCTATTTTGTCATAAAGTCACATTGGAAAGAGATTCCTCCTTTGATGGGATTCGGAGTGGGGCAGATTCTTTCTTTTATGGGGTTTGTTGCATTGGAAATCATTTTCCATGTTTTGCTGGTTATGATTTTTCTTTCTCTTCTTGATTTTGCTTTCCAGAAGTTTACTTATATGGAAAACCTTCGCATGACCAAGCAGGAAATTAAGGAAGAAAGAAAAGAGACGGACGGTAGTCCACAGATCAAACAACGCATTCGAACAGTGCAAATGGAGATGGCGCGAAAACGAATGATGTCAGCCGTTCCTGAAGCAGATGTGATAGTCACCAACCCGACGCATATTTCCATCGCGATCAAGTACGACACTCTGAATTTTGCGGCTCCTTTGGTAGTTGCCAAAGGTGTTGGCCCTATTGCTATGCGTATTCGGGAAATTGCCAAGGAAAATAATATTCCTCTAGTGGAGGATAAGCCCTTAGCGCGTACCTTGAATAAAACGGTTGAGGTGGGGCAGATGATTCCAGCCAGCCTCTATAAAGCGGTGGCCGAAATTCTAGCTTACGTTTATAAGTTGAAACATTCATCTTAGGTATGGACCTTGCATTATATTGGATTTAAAGGATTTAGACAGGAACAAGCCCTTAAGAATACCGGCTTGAATAGTTTAAAGCCCTTTATTTGAAAAGACTTTTAGTTTTTTCGCCGTCACTTTAGACGGTGTCAAATTTTTGAAAGATTGGAAAAACAGTTCATGGCGCAAGCGAGTGTTATAAAACTTATGTCTCAAAGACCGCAGGAGTTGATGGTTGCGGCGGGAATTGTTACGATTCTGGGAGTCATGGTGATGCCGATCCCCACCATATTTCTGGATCTTTTGCTTTCTTTTAGCATTACTTTTGCCTTGATTGTGCTCATGGTGGCGGTATTTATGCTTTCCCCACTGGAGTTTTCCGTATTTCCTTCTCTTTTACTTATCATTACATTACTGAGGCTTTCTTTAAACATCGCTTCCACTCGAATCATCCTGTTGAATGGCGATCAGGGAGCGGCGGCGGCAGGGCAGGTGATTGAATCCTTCGGCTCTTTTGTTGTCGGTGGTAATTATGTTGTGGGAACAGTCATCTTCATCATTTTAGTAATGATCAACTTTATTGTTATCACCAAAGGTTCCGTGCGTACTTCTGAAGTTGCCGCCCGTTTTACCTTGGATGCTATTCCCGGTAAGCAGATGAGTATTGATGCCGACTTGAATGCCGGGCTCATTACGGAACAGGATGCGCGCACACGAAGAAGGAATCTGGAGCGTGAAGCAGATTTTTACGGAAGTATGGATGGTTCCATTCGTTTTGTACGTGGTGACGCGATCGCGGGTATTCTCATAACTCTGGTTAATATCATTGGTGGTTTTGCCATTGGGGTATTCCAACAAGGTATGGAAGCCAGTGAAGCAGCTCAGGTTTATACACTATTGACCATAGGTGACGGGCTGGTTTCTCAACTCCCTGCACTGGTGGTTTCAACCGCCGCAGGCCTGGTTGTGACCCGAGCTCAATCCGATAAGAATTTACCCGGAGAATTGGTCAAACAGTTGCTGGGTCAGCCTTATGCATTTGTCATTGCATCTGCCATCTTATTTTTCTTTGGCTTGATTCCGGGCCTTCCACACTTTCCATTTCTTTTAATGTCTCTGGTGGCTGGGTTCATCGCCTTTTACAAAATTCAGGACAATGAAAAAGTGGAACAGAAACAAATACGTAAAAAAGAAGATGAAGCCAAGGTGCCACTGCCAGAAAAAGTCGAGTCTATTCTTCCTCTCGATATCATGGAATTGGAAGTGGGTTACGAACTGATACCTCTTGTTGATGCGGATCGTAATGGAGAGTTGCTGGAACGAATCAAATCCATTCGCAGACAGTTTGCTCTGGAGATGGGTTTCATTGTCCCGCCATTACATATCAGGGATAATCTGCAATTGAAACCTAATGAGTACGCAGTTCTTGTTAAAGGTGTGGATATTGCGCGTGGCTCCATCATGATGGGAAGGATACTGGCTATGAATCCTGGAACGACAGATCGAGAAATTGAGGGCATTAAAACTACTGAGCCTACTTTTGGATTGCCTGCGGTCTGGGTGCCAAGCAGTAAGAAACAAGAGGCTCAATTGGCTGGCTACACGGTGGTGGACCCTGCAACGGTTATCACTACTCATATCAAAGAAACTATCAAGCGTCATGCTCATGAAATTATGGGTCGGCAGGAAACACAAGCATTGCTGGATAAATTCAAGGAGACCAATCCCAAGGTGGTTGAAGAGCTTATTCCCAACGCTCTGTCTTTGGGTAAGGTTCAAAGAGTTCTGCAAAACCTTCTCCGTGAACAAATTTCCATTCGTGATCTTAGAACCATTCTTGAGAAACTTTCCGATTATGCTTCGTTGACTCAGGACCCGGATGTTTTGACAGAATATGTTCGCCAGGGATTAGCCCGACCGATCACCAAGCAATATCAATCTAATGATGGGGTACTTTCTGTCATGACTTTGGACAGGGGCATTGAAGATGCTATTGAAGGCTCTATCCAAAGGTCCGAAACCGGGGCCTTCTTGGCACTGGAACCTAATGTGGCCGAACGATTTTTGTCTCGTCTTAAAGCGATGATTGAAAAAATTACTCCCACTATTGAAACGTCGCCAGTGCTGTTAGCTTCTCCGGGATTGAGAATGCATATCCGAAAGTTCACGGAACGTTTTCTTCCTGATCTGGTTATCATATCGCACAGTGAGGTAGCATCCTCCGTGCAAATTAAAAACCTGGGTGTTGTGGATTTAAATGCGAATTAAAAAATTTACGGCGAGTAATTACTCCATCGCCTTAAAAGAGGTAAAACAAGAACTGGGTGAGGACGCGCTTATTTTAAGCACTCGTTCTATCAAACCACCTACTCCAACGGCGGGAAGAAAGGGGGCGACGCGTGTGGAAATCACTGCCGCTGTGGAATACGCCTCCCCGATTATTATGCCTCAGGTTTCTGATATGCATGAAATTAAAGCTTCGCCGGAAACAGGAGATGCGGAATTGAAGTCCCTGATTTTCAATCTTCTCAGCCAGACTGATCAGGCACGTTCTCTTGGGCTGAGTTCGCACCAGATAGATACTTATTCTCACATGATTGATAATGGCTTGGATAAAAAACTGGCATCAAAAATTTTACAAAAAGCCTTGGAGCAAAATCCGCAACAATCAGGAGATTATGATAAAGAGCCTGTCATGAATCTGATGAAAAAGGTTCTTCCATGCAAGGGAGAGATTGACCTTAATGGTTATGGTCCAAAAATGGTCGCGTTTGTGGGTCCGACAGGAGTGGGTAAAACCACCACGATTGCCAAAATCGCGGCGGAATATGCACTGCGTCGAGGACAAAAAGTAGCTCTGGTATCTCTTGATACCTACCGACTGGGAGCGATTGACCAATTGAGAATTTACGGCGAGATTATGGAAGTTCCCTTTGAAGTCGCAGGCGGAAAGGAAGACCTACGTCGTATTGTTGCCAGCCATTCGGATAAGGATCTCATCCTCATTGATACCACGGGTCGTTCGCATCAGGATAAGGACTATTCAGGGCAGTTGAAGGAAATTTTTGACGCGGTAGGAGGGGTGGAAATCCATCTGGTTCTCAGTGTGACCGCCCAGGAAAAATTGTTTACGGCAACGTATCACCAGTTTTCACCTATCGGTGTAGATCGGGTTCTATTCACAAAACTGGATGAAGGGTTGAGCTTCGGCTCTTTATTTAACTTTAGTGTACGAAATAGATTGCCTATATCGTATTTTACATCCGGCCAGCGAGTCCCCGAAGACCTGGAGGTAGCCAGGCCGGACCGGGTAATAAGTTTGATTTTTAACTGAATTCAATATAAATTAAAGGACCAAGGTATGTTATGGGCAGTCAAGCAACTACTTTAAAAAGAATGGCATACGGAAAAATGAGCGGATCGAACCTGAGGGTATTGGCGGTCAGTAGCGGAAAGGGAGGCGTTGGTAAGACCAACTTCGTCGCTAACCTGGCTTATGCTTTATCCAAGAGGGGGCAGAAGGTGCTCGTTGTGGATGCTGATTTAGGATTGAACAATATTGATATCCTTCTAGGGCTGGCTCCGCAAAAACATATTGGGCATGTTCTGTCAGGAGAAACCAATGTGGAGGATATCATTCTTCGCGGCCCTGCGGATATTCATCTCTTGCCCGCCGGTGATGGCTTACAGGAATTGACACAGTTGCCTCCCGAAAAGAAAATGATTCTTATGGATGAGTTGGACCGTGTCAGTGAAGGATATGATTTTCTGATTTTTGATACGGGTGCTGGCATTTCCACTAATGTAACTTATTTCTGCAGTGCGGCTCACGAGACAATTCTCATTGCTACCACAGAGCCTACTTCGTTGACCGATGTTTATGCCTTGATGAAAACACTTCATCTTAAACACGGTCAAAAGCATTTCAGAATGGTGGTCAACTCAGTCAGTTCGGAGCGGGAAGCGCAGGGGGTATATCGCAATTTGACGGCGGTCACGGATCGATTTCTTAAAGATATTTCTGTCGAATACCTGGGCTATATTCTGCAAGACCCGAACGTGCCTAAGGCAGTGCGGCAACAAAAAGCATTTTTGGAGCTATACCCTTTTTCTAAATTCAGCGTGTGCATTAATGATTTGGCTGAAAAAATTTCCAAGGAGAAACCCAGTTCCCTGGCTCGTGAAGGGGATCAACCCTATTTTTGGCGGAGTGCGTTCCAAGTACAATGAACCCATTAAATATTCAAAAGATGGCCATCGCGTTTGGATTGCTGGCATTTGGTTTTCTGGCGATTGGCAGTGTTTTAATGGGAAGCCGGGTGATAACAGCGGCGATTCGCGGAGGACTTGGGGCATTGATTTTTGGAGGGTTGGTTTGGGGGTTTGCGAATTTATTTTTGCAAGAAGATGAAGATGCTTCGATTCAAGATATGAACATGGAAGATGATGATCCCGATAAAGGGAACCAGTTGGATCAAACAGCTTAACGAAAGAATCGTTAAATGGCACAAAAACAGGAAGCAATGCAGCAGATCGAAATTTCGGTTGAAAACCGGGAGGCCGTGATCAAGGAGTACGCTCTAATGGTCAAATATGTGGCCAACCGGATTGCCATGCGCCTGCCTCCTCATATTGAGGTAGATGATTTGATCAGTGTTGGCGTTTTAGGATTGATCGACGCTATCGATAAATATGACTCGTCTCGTGGAGCCAAGTTTAAAACTTATGCGGAGTTCAGGGTTCGCGGTGCGATTCTCGATGAATTGCGGTCGATGGATTGGGTGCCCCGGTCAGTGAGGCAGAAAGCTTCTTTCATGGATGGGGTAGTTCAAAAACTACAAAATAAACTCGGGCGTCCGCCGGAAGATGATGAAATTGCCGAAGAAATGGGTGTCAGTCTGGATGAGTTGTTCACTACTTTAAATGAAACCAAGAGTATGCCCATACTCAGTTTGGAAGACTTGGGCATTGCCAAGGAATCCGGAGAACAGCAAAGCCTTCTTGATTGCCTGGCAGGCAAAGGCGATTCGGACCCGCAGACTCACCTAAGACTGGTTGAGCTAAAAGAAATCATTGCCAAGGCGATTGATACCTTGCCAGAAAAAGAACGCTTGATGATTTCACTTTACTATTATGAAGAACTTACCATGAAAGAAATTGGGGAAGTGTTGGGTATTACAGAATCCCGAGTCTCGCAAATTCATTCCAAAGCTGTATTCAGACTGCGTAACAAATTAAAATCCATTATTGCCGAAGAAATGTAACTCCCTCCTTTGTTGGCAATTTTTTTCCTTAAAAGTGACTATCCAGTCCATTGATCTTCAGGACAGAGGTATTGCAGAATTTGTGTGAGAACATGCGCCTGCTGTGCCATGTCGTCATGACGTAAACGCATTCCTGATAATTTTTTTTCGAGGACAGTGGCAAAATATTTTTCAACCGCTTGCTTCTTTTGATCGGCAGGAAGTGATTGCAGGTTGGCCAGCCCGGCAAGATCGATCCAAAACCCCCTGCATTTTGAGCATTGGTTGATTTCGGTATCTCCCTCGGCACTGAAAAAATGTCGATAGAGTAAAGTGGTTTTACAGTCAGGGCAGGTGTGCTCGGCCCCTCGATAAATCTTTATCCCTTCCGCTCTCTCAATTATCAACAACGATTGTCCTATTCCTGGTTTCAGGGTTTGAATTTTTTTGTACTGAAAACGGTCGAACCACAATCCACCACACTCTCCACGGCAGGCCTGAACTTTGATTCCGGCGACCACGATTTCTTGCAATTTATTTTGGCAGGCAGGGCATTTCATGATCTGAGGGTGGTTTAGTAAATTTTGGTTCCCTTTTCTTCCGGGGGGCGGGTTTTCCAGCGACGGTGACCGCACATCCAAGGTGTGGGGTTTTCCTGGATAATCTTTTCTATGAATTGTTCATAGTGATAAGTCCAATTCAGAATGTCATTTTCCCTGTTGTCGGTTTTCTCAAGTTTGATTTCAGGTCCATACTTAATGCGATAGGTTCCTTTGTCGGTGGGGTAGCAAAAGAATGGGAGGATAGGAGTCCCGGTACGATAACTTAACAATGCCAGTGCTCGAGGTGTTGCCGCCTTTTTACCAAAAAAGTCAACAAAGACTCCGCCCTTGGCAGTGTTCTGATCCATCATCACAGCGACACTGCCATTATTTTTAAGTACGCGCACGATTTTTAAAGGGGACTCGTCACGATAAATAATTTTGTTTCCAGAAGCGGTGCGAAGTTTTTCTACCACTCGATCCAGATAAGGGTTGTCCAGTTTTCGCGCAATGGAAGAAAGTGGGCAGATCCCAAGGTAACCATGAAACAATCCCATTATTTCCCAGTTACCGTAATGAGCGGTGAGAAAAAATATCCCTTTATTTTTTTCCAGGCATTGGCGCAATAGATCTAGTCCGGAAGGTTCACCCTCAATGAGTCTTCGCACTCGGTTTTCCGTGTCAGAGGTCACCCAAAGACATTGCAAGGCCGACACAGTCAGGTTCTGAAAGGACTCTTTAATTATTTTGTTTTTTTCGACGGATGATTTTGAATCCGAAAAAATGATATCGAGGTTGGTTCTTGCTGATTGTTTGCGTCTTCCAGAAAAGTTGAAAGCCAAACTGCCTAACCTTTTCCCTAATTTCACCACTGCTTGTTGAGGAAGGGGGCGTACTAGCAGTAGCAATAAGTTGAAAAGAAAATACTCCAGAAAATGCCGAGTTGATTTCAAAGGCTTGAGTTCACGCGGGGTTATTGTTCGGCAATAGCATGGGCGATAGCGTAATGCCGGTCATGCGAAATGGAGATGTGAATGATCTTGAGATTTAGTTTTTCAAACAATTTTTTCCCTCGGCCACCCATCTTGACGATGGGTTTTCCTGAAGTCTGGTTCACGACCTCAATATCTTTAAAGCCAACATCATGGTTAATTCCTGTACCCAGGCTTTTGGATACGGCTTCCTTAACAGCAAACCGGGCGGCAAAATGCTTTCCCGGGTCTGCCTGAGACTGGCAATAATTAATTTCCCCATCGGTGAATATTTTGTTTTCAAAGCGAGGGGAATATCTTGCTAAAGATTTTTTAATCCGATCTATTTCTATGATGTCCAGGCCGGTTCCAAAAATCATCCCAAAACCTCAGGGTGGTTGGGTTTAGTCTTACCACGAAGCGCTACCTCGATATCGCTAAATGGAATAGCACCGGGTCGGATAAGCTGGACAGGTGTTTCTGTAGCATCAACAAGGGTTGATGGTTCCCCTCCAGGGCACGTGCCTCCATCAAGGATCAAGTCAAGATGCCTGCCTAAAGATTGATCTACCTGTTTTGCAGTAGTGGGCGGGTCTTCGCCTGCAAAGTTCGCGCTGGGGGCGGTGATGGGGTGGCCAAAGGCTGCAATCAATTCACGCGTCATTGAGTTCCCGGGTTGTCTGATTCCTATTCGGCCTGCCGACACATTCTCGGGGATGACGGAACGGGATTCAAAAAGCATGGTTAATGGGCCAGGCCAGAACTCCTGCATCAAAGTGGAATGAGCGGGAGTGATCTCTTTCACCAGTGTTTCCAGCTGTTCCCTTGCGCTTATCAAGAGGATTAGAGGTTTGTTTTTTTCACGACCTTTGATCTCAAAAATTCTGTCAACAGCATGCCGATTGAAAGGGTCCACTCCCAGACCATAAAAAGTGTCTGTGGGAAAGGCGATCACTCCACCTTGAAGTAACACTTTTCGCGCATGAGCAGAAACAGCCTCAATGTTTGATTCAACCTTTAAAATTTGCGACATGGACGGTTTTCAGTTTTTTACTTTTTTGCGCAACGGCCTTGGCTTGGTCTTTTCTGTGTTTTGTGAGCTGCGCTGCAAGATTGTCGTCGGACAGAGCAAGGATTTGTGTAGCCAAAAGACCCGCATTTTTGGCGCCAGCTTTTCCAATGCTGACAGTGGCTACGGGAACGCCTCCTGGCATTTGGGCGGTTGATAAGAGGGAGTCGAGTCCGTTGAGTACGGATTCAATGGGAACGCCAATAACTGGAAGCTGGGTTTCTGCCGCGACCACGCCTGCGAGGTGGGCGGCACCTCCGGCACCAGCAATCATCACCTTGATGCCTCGGCGTTTAGCCCCTGATACGTATTTCCGGGTTCTTTCCGGAGAACGGTGGGCTGAGGTTACCAGAACTTCATGAGCTATATTGAACTTCTCCAGTATTTTACTGGCTTCTTCCATTGTTGTGAAATCCGAATCACTTCCCATTACTATACCGACTAAAGGTTTACTCAAAACAGAATCTCCCAGTTAAGGAATAGGTTTAAAATGATGGACAACTTTTATAGCAATTTTTTAGAACGGGATCAAGCTTAAGGGTAGAGGTTAAGCGTCATCGCAGACGGTGCGAAAACCTAGAAACGATGTGCAATAGCTCTTTAGAAATGAAATTCGACGCCAAACGGCAATATGTTTGTAATGAGTGATGAAACTTCCACCTCGTGCTATTTTATATTCCAAGCTTGAGGCAGACCCGTTAGAGGTTTTTTTATCATGCGCGTCCTGCACCCATTCGAAGACATTGCCAAAAAGGTCTCGGGTTCCGCCCGAGTATTCACTCTCAGGGAAATAGTCGACCGGCATGGTGCCCAAGATGCCGGTTTCTTCAATATTGCAGAACTCGACAATTCGATGCACATCCCAGAAAAACTGGTCTGGTGGAGTTTTGCCAAAATCACTGGCGACATACTCCCATTCTTTTTCACTCGGCAAGCGAATGTTCTGTCCGGTTACCTCACTTTGCCATTTGCAATAGGCCTGAGCATCATTCCAGGTGACCTAAGTGACGGGGTGATTGTGCTTTCCGTATAGAGAGTCGGGTTGACCATCAGGGCAAAGCCAGAAAGCGTCTTTAATGGGTCCCATACTAGGGTTGGAAAATGCAGACTGGTAGCCTCCAGCACCTTGTAGAGCCAGGCTTCCATTTTGATAGACGATAGCATCAATTAAAGTTTCCGCTTCGGTTTTGTATTGGATCTCGTTGACAAAGCGAAAAAACTCGATGTTGGTAACAGGGTATTTATTGATCAAAAAAGGTTTCTCAATTCGGACCTGTTTATGAGGCGCTGAATCTCTGGAGCGGGGGTGTCCCATCAATAAGTTTCCTTCGGGAATACGCACCCACTCATCCCATTTTTCACTAAATTTATATAGATAGTCTATGATATGCGGGTTTTGTTCGGCTGAGGAGATCAAGCCCAAATGTTGACGGATAGCCTGAGGCCATTCGGCCTTGGCCAGGGCGTCGTCGTATTCCATAGGTTTTTTTTCATCTTCTTCAGAGACAATCTCAACCTAGCCTTTTTCTTTTTCAGTATGAAATGCGTCAGAAAGTTCCTCAAAGGCTTTGCCTAGACTGGATAATTTGTTTTCGTAATGGGACAGGTTGTCCATCAACTCCGTTTTTCTGGCTTGGTCCTCTTCGTTCATGGACTGCTTAACCTCAGACAGCTCTTTGACGAAATGCTGATATTCGTCCACGCGTTTTCTCAGATCATCTTCCATGGAATCAACTAATGACTCCTTGTGCAGGAGTCTTTCGCGCAGTTCTTTTTCCGCAATAATGGTTTCTTCTGTAATGGATTTTTCCTTTTCCTTCAAGTTTGAGGTCAGGCGTACGGCCTCTTCTTCCATGGAAGTGATTCGCTTTTTAAAATTTTCATACTCAGAGCTTTGCGAATTCAGGATGTCGGAGTAGGAGGCATTAAAATCAGCGAGAAAGTTTTTAACCTCATCCTGATGCTGGCTGACATCGGTTTTGATGAGTTGAATTTCCTGAAGTGCTTGCATTGCTTCTGCTTCTCTTTCAGTTATTCTTTCGCGTCCTTGTTTTTCCTCAGCCATTTGCTGTTGCTGGAGAGTTAGAACTTTTTGTTCTTTCTGGTGAAGTTTTTCTTCTTTTGCATCGAGGGCCATATCTTTTTCTATTTGTTCTACCTCGAGAGAGTTTTTAAAGTCCTCGAACTCTTCATTCATGCGTTCAAGTTCCTCGGTCTCCCGTTCCAATAAAACTTTTTCTTTATTTCTCTGGCGTTTTTGTTCTTCAAGAAGGGCTTTGGTTTGGTTGTCCACTTTTTGGTTTTCTTTTTGGAGTTCTTCTTCCAATTCCCGGGTTTTTTCTTTGATTTCGTGTTCTACCTTTAAGCGATCCGCTTCCATTGCCTTGACTAATTTTTGCTTTCTTTTTAAAAGGCTGGCCTGAGTACTCGCGGCAGTCTTGATCTGGTCGACAGCAAACTTGCCGTCTTCAATGCCGCACATCTCCTTCAGAAGACTTGCTTTCTCAACATCATTTTCTTTTTCCTGCTTGTTGAGTATTTTCTGTTTTCGTGCGAGTACTTTTTCCAGCTTTTCCATTTCTGCCAAGCGCTTTTTTGTAGCTTCGTCAGCTTTTTTTTTGCGCTTCAAGAGCAAGTCCCTGTTCGCGGATTTTCAGTCGTTCATTTTCACGGCCCAGACGTTCTTCATCTTCATCAAACTCTTCTAAACGTCTGATATGATATTCTGACCTTCTCTGGTATTCAGACTCCAGTTCCTCTTTTCGTTTTTCAAACTCTTCTTTCAGTCTGCCTTTGAAGGTTTTCTTTTCAGTTTCAAGTGACTTTGAGAGTTTAAGAAGTTGTTGGTTTTTTTTGGCTTGTTGCAAAGAATCTTTTTTAATTTGTGCCTGTTTCGCTTTTGTGGTCTTGAAATCTTTCTCCCTGCGTTGTTGAAGTGCCTGCTCCTGAGTAAACAGTTTCCCCATTAGCTCCGTCATCTCATCAAACTTTGCCCTGAATATTTCATCTCTTCGTGAAAAATCTGTGTCCAATTTTGAACGAGATGCTTCATGATCTTCTAGCAGCTGGTTTCTTTCGCTCCAGAGGTTTGCCAGTTCCAGACGTGTTTCTTCAAGTTCCTGAAAAAGCCGGGTCGTTTCTTTTACAGTTTGTTCCTTGGACTGCTCATTATGTTTCTGTTCTTCTTCGCGCAGTTTTTGCAGGCGAGTGCGGAACTCCGCATTTTCTTTTTCAAGGTGTACCTTGTTTTCTTCCAGCTCTTTTTCTTTGGCAAGAACTTCCCGCATTTGGACACTGGTTTGTTCTTCTCTTTCTTTCAAGCGTTCCAACTGTTGCTCGAACTCAAGTTTAAGTTCGTCAGGCAGATTAAAAGTGATTTCAGATTCTTTGAATTTTCTTGCTGTCGGTGTGACTGCCTGCTTGGATTGCGGGTTTTCCAATACCTGGGTGAATGTGTAGTCGGGTCCCACGATCAGTTCAGCGGGGTTCTCCTGACGAGAAATGATATCGAAGAGTTCACGATTTAGTTTTTCTCGAAGAGAATTCAACCAAGTCAGGCTTTGCTCCTGATTTTCTGTCTGGAAACCTGACTTTTTGAGTCCCTGTAACACTTCCAGGGGATCAATAGGGTCCCTGCTGTCAGGGTTTTGCCCCGGTGGGTAAAAAGATTGAATGACTTGAAATAGGGCCAAGGCCTCTGGAGTAGCCACTCGGGAATAGTTATCCGCCAGTAATTTGATATCTTTCAGGCTGAAGTTTTTTCCGGCCATGAGGGCTTTGCGGGTTGAGTTTTTCGGGGTTTCTATATAATTAAGCGGTGAAAATAAGTGGAAACCTTACCTTTATATTATATCAAAGTAATACAGTAGGACAAAGACTTGCCGTCAGGCTGTTTTACGCCTTCCGTGCTTGATTTCCGGGATGAGCATCAGGGTTGCCAGAAGCATCATTGCACAGGAAACTATGCCGATATTTCGGGCACCGATCAAACCTACGACCCAGTAACCTATTATCGGGCCCAGGGTGCCACGTATTCCTGTCAGGCTGACATTCACCGACATATAGGCCCCTGTTTTTCCGGGAGGGGCATATTTTATGACCCACAAGTTCCAGGCGATGCTACCCCCTGCAAAGGCAATTCCTATTAAGGCTGAGCCAGCACCGATGACCCAAGTGTTGGAGGTGATAAAAAATAGTAAGACACCCGCGCCAAAGGCCAGGTTCAGAATCATTCTTAGAATCACGAAGTTCATTTTATCAAACAGCCTTGCCCAGAATGGAATGAGAAGCATTCTTAGTGTTTCGGGGATGACCGTGATAATCATGGCAACAAAAATAGCCGATCCTTCTATTCCCCATTCCGGTGAAGTGACGTAATCCACCCGCAGAGGGAGGGTCCATAAATTGGCAAACCCCATAATGAACCAGGTCAGCAAAACATACCCAAAAGAACGGTCTTGCCAAATGTACTTCATGTTCCCGAAAGGATTTTCATGCGGGCTCTGATCGATTGGTTTTGACGGTATGCTATAGATGGCTAAAGCCTTGAAGAAGGCACATAATCCGAGAAAGCTAAAGATTAGCGAATAATATCCGATATCCTTTTCAAGGATAAAGGATCCTATAAACCCGGATAAGGCTGCTATCCCAACGGACAAGAGCAGTGGTTTCGAGAAGAATGCCCCACGGCGATCGGCAGGATAGTTGTCTCCATAAATATCGGTGATGAAGGGAAGCAGAGCACTGCGGCAAATATACGCGATAATAATAAAGGCCGCGTACAGATTTAAGGATGTGACCCAAGCGGCGGCTATAAGGCAGACACCTGTGATCAATGAGGGAAGTGCACCCCAGGTAGACTTTTCCCAGC